>Ga0114963_10001316_pt1 | contig 17209 bp, 16 predicted proteins | sample C_131016_EF_Meta_FD_87019 | JGI IMG/M metagenome (GOLD analysis project Ga0114963, IMG submission 87019) | Freshwater microbial communities from Lake Croche, Canada to study carbon cycling - C_131016_EF_MetaG | ecosystem: Environmental > Aquatic > Freshwater > Lake | place: Lake Croche, Canada...
TGGATGATTTGGGGTCTGGTTACAGTAGTCTCAGTCGACTTAGAACGGTGCCTTTTGACTCAGTAAAAATTGATCAGAACTTGGTGAAGGGTGCGGAAAAAGATCCCCATAAGTCTGTGCAATTCATCACCGCTCTTATCCAAATGGCCCATGTGCTAGGCCAAAAAGTGGTGGTGGAAGGTTTGGAAACGTTTGCGCTGTTGGAGATGGCAACGTATTTGGGGGCAGAGCATGGCCAAGGTTATTCCATTGCTAAACCCATGCCTGCTGGTGAATTCTTTGAGTGGTATAAAAACTGGCAGTGGAATGTCGACCCTTCTTGGCCTTCAACGCCACTGGGGATTATTGCGGCTTCAATGAAAGAATTGAGCCCCAGCGAGGTCCAGGAGATGCTAGCAAAAGCGAGATGAAGAAATGAAGTATCTGCTTAATTTAGTGGTCGCATTTGCCTACGGACTGTCCGTATTGCCCACCTCGACAGGGTGTGCCATCGGTCCAAGTTGCATATCCTAAATAAGCTTGTTTGAATATTGTTCCTGTGACCTTTGCGTTGGTCAAGACGGCCCAGTCCATCGTTGCCCCGGTGAGATTAGCATCGGAAAGGTCTGCGCCTACAAATTCAGTCAAAGTGAGATTGGCCTTACTTAGGTTTGCCTTTTTGAGGTCAGCGTTATGTTTGTAACATCCCCGCCAATCTACCCCCGGAGCAGGAGGGTCATTACACTTTGCCAATGCCTCCCCTAAAATCAGTGATACGGCAAAGAAGAGAACGCGAGTTTTCATTTGTGAACTTTGCTAGCGTTCAGTCCGACGCAGTGTCAGGGGGTCTATGGTCACCACAGGAACAGGAGGAGGCGTTTGATTTACAGCAAGTTCCTGCGGTTTTGTAGTCATTGATGTGCCATATTCCACGCACATCGGTTTACTATCAAAAAGATTGAATAAGGTACAGTCCTGATCGGCAACAAAGCTAATGGCGTGATCTGTTATTGTTTTACCCGTGGTTGCACCACTGACCGCATCAGCGCCTAATTTTGCAGCGTCAAACGTTTGCGCTGCTTGGATGGTGGCGGCACTCCCACCGCCTACAGCCGCTACAACAGCACAGGCAGTGAGATTGAAGCAGAGCAGAAGAAGAACTGTTTTATTTTGCATGGGGTAAATGATCCCATATATTGATCAATTTTAAATGATGCATCGGCAATAAATCTGATCATTGCTGATGACGTGCAACGGTATACTCCAATTATGAAAAAGACAGATTTAGAAAAGTTTAAAGGAAAGAAGCTAGATATTCGTAAGAGCCAGGAAAATGCGTTCGGAAAGCATACCAAGGCAAAGACGACGGAAATCCATCCCCCCTCAATTGGAAGTGGCCCACCGAGCTTAATGGATCGCTTATTGGTCAAGGTCATCAATAATCAGTAAGGCGTGACAATGGGCTCCTCCTCGATTACCTCTCCCAATCCCTCCAATACTTTGCCAGATAGTGATGTTCCCCTACGAGATGATATTCGGCTTTTGGGACGATTGCTGGGTGAGTCTATTAAAGAATTAGAAGGCGAACAGGTTTTTTCAGTTGTAGAAAAAGTAAGGCAACATGCAATCAGATTCACCCGTTCGCGTGATTCTGGTTCGGATATTGAAATGGCTGAGGCATTAAATAGTCTGCCTCAGGAGTCATCAATCTCTGTGGTGCGCGCCTTTTCCTATTTTTTGCATTTGGTGAATATTGCTGAAGACCAACATCACATTCGACTGCATCGTCAGCGTGTCGGAGACACAACTGCTCCTTTGCCTAGCAGTCTAGTGTGCGCATTAGATCGCCTGGCTGAGTCAGGCGTCTTGATGTCTTCATTAAAAAAAGTGCTCGATATCGCACTGGTGAGTCCTGTTTTGACCGCGCATCCAACGGAAGTACAGCGTAAAAGTATCTTAGGCTTACAAGAGCGTATTGCTGAATTGCTAGAAGATCGTGATCGTATTGCACAAACTCCTGAAGAAATGCGAGATAGTGAAGAAAGTCTTAAAGACAGCATTATCACCATGTGGCAAACCAGGATGCTGCGAAGCGAACGTCTCACCGTTTTAGACGAAGTGAAAAACGGTATCTCCTATTACGATAAGACTTTTTTTAGTGAAGTACCGAGGATGTACTGTCACTTTGAAGATTTGCTACGGGCTCGCTATCCAGAGCAGGATTGGCAACTGCCATCCTTCTTTAAGGTGGGGGCATGGATAGGAGGTGATCGCGATGGCAATCCCTATGTGACTGCCCCGGTTCTTGAGCAGGCTATGAGCTTACAGTCTTCTGCTGCCATGCAATTTTATCTTACTGAGCTTGAGGCACTGAGTGCCGAATTGCCTTTGTCTAAGCTTCTTGCCAGCGTTTCTCCAGAGCTTGAGTCTCTTGCTGAACGATCTTCTGATCATTCCCCCCATCGGGCAGATGAGCCCTATCGACGTGCCTTGAGTTTTATTACCGAGAGGTTGGGGCAAACTGCTGCCACTCTCAATCAGCAAGCTATTGCAGCACTGGTTATTTCTGCATACGAAAGTGGTGAAAGCTTCTTCGCCGATCTTCAAATCCTATCCCAGTCGCTGATACAAAATGGCAGCACACGTTTGGCGCGAGGGCGCTTAAGAAGGCTCATGCGCGCGGTTCAGGTATTTGGATTTTATCTGGCACCTGTTGATTTGCGGCAAAATTCAGATGTACACGAACGCACTGTCGCTGAACTACTGATGTATGCAGGAACCTGTGTTGACTATTTGTCTTTAAATGAAGCAGAGAGAATTGCTTTGCTACAAACTGAGCTGAATACTCCGCGCTTACTTTACTCCCCTTATCAAGGTTACTCAGAAGAAACACAGGGAGAGTTAGCGATCTTTTTTAAAGCGCGAGAACTGAAAGCGCGTTACGGAGGCGCAGCATTACCCAACTGTATTATCTCTAAGACCGATGGTGTGTCTGATCTGCTGGAGTTGGCCTTGCTACTGAAAGAGGCAGGAATGTTGAAACCAGGCAGTCAAGCGCAACTCGAGATGAATATTATTCCCTTGTTCGAAACAATTGAAGATTTGCGGCAGTCTAGCAGTACGATGGATGCGATCTTGGCGATTCCGTTTTTCCGCGAATTGGTGCGTGCGCGGGGAGACGAGCAGGAAGTGATGTTGGGATATTCCGATTCGAACAAGGATGGGGGGTTTCTGACCTCAGGTTGGGAACTGTATAAAGCCGAAATTAAGCTAGCCAAGGTGTTTGCTCAAGCCGGTGTGCGATTACGCTTGTTTCATGGACGTGGTGGTTCCGTTGGGCGCGGGGGGGGGCCATCTTATGAGGCGATCTTGGCGCAACCGGCGGGTGCGGTTTCAGGACAAATACGGATCACAGAGCAAGGTGAGGTCATCGCATCAAAATATGGCAAACCGGATGTGGGTCGACGTAATCTGGAAGTTCTGGTGGCGGCTACCTTAGAAGCAACGTTGCTTGACAATGAAAACCACGCGGAAAGCGCAGAAGGTTTTTACGGTGTGATGGAGCGGATTTCTGAATTAGCCTTTCAAGCCTATCGCGACCTCGTATATGAAACGCCAGGATTCACGCAATATTTTTGGGCCTCCACACCGATCTCAGAAATTGCGCATCTCAATATTGGTAGCCGGCCCGCTTCGCGTAAAGCTTCTGAACGCATTGAGGATTTACGTGCGATTCCATGGGTTTTTTCATGGGCGCAATGTCGCCTGATGCTGCCCGGGTGGTATGGATTTGGATCAGCGATTAGGGCTTGGTTAGAGGAAAACAGTGATGGATTGGCTAGATTGCAACGTATGCATGCAGTATGGCCTTTCTTCCGAACCCAGTTATCGAATATGGATATGATTTTGGCTAAGAGTGATTTGGCGATTGCTTCTCGCTACTCAGAACTCGTTCCGGATGAAGATTTGCGTGAACGTATATTTTCTAGACTTTCGGGCGAATGGCATGCCACCCGAGAGGCTTTACTGATGATCAATGGGGCCAGTACCTTACTTGCAGATAATTCCATGCTGGCTTTGGCGATTAAAAATCGCACACCTTATATGAATCCCCTCAATTTATTGCAGATTGAACTTTTGCGGCGTCATCGCACAGGCGAAACTGATGGACGAGTGCGGAGAAGTATTCATATTTCGATTAATGGTGTAGCGGCAGGTCTCAGAAATAGCGGTTAATCAATGATCGCTATGGGTTGAGTCGCCGGTTTCCAAGAGGGTAAAGGCGCGTCGAAGCGCTAAAGCAGAGGCTTTGTAGTCCCTGAATAAAAAACCTTGGTTGCCTTCCAGTTGACTCAATTGCGCAACGGAGACGTTGATTGCTTGGGCGAAGGACTCCATATCATAGCCTGCTGCCATTCTCATCTTGCGGAGTTGCTCGCCGATGGAGAGGCCCATCATGGCTTCGCCAGCGTCTTCTTGGCTTGGCTGATCGTTTGCATCCATGCTCTCTCCTTCCTGACATCCTCAAAATAACTGCCTGACTTGGCCTTAATTACAAGTGTAACAAAAGGAACGATAAAGATAATTCATAAATCGCTATACTTAAAGCCTTGATGATTAAATTATTTGCTGTGGTTGTTGACACTTAAAAAATGAAGACTTTGTCCTCCAAAGCGCTACTTTGGCATCTCATACGTATTTATTTGTACGGAACCATTACGGCAACAGGTGTGGTGACGATACTGATGTACCTGGGACTAGACATGACCACCGAGAAGTGGTTTTTGTTCATGATGGCGCTTCCTGTTGCCACCATGGTTTTTATCAGTCCAGATATTTTTTTGATTGCGCGTCATAGCAGGCCCATTCGTCATGTGCTGAAAGCCAAAGAACAAAAACAAGCTGCTTCAGGGGATGAGATCGATGCGGCAGTGACTGCGCTATTGAATCTGCCGTTCTTTTCTTTTTTGCGCGTGACATTTATGCACGGGCCCTTGGCTTGTGTGGCATTGATTGGAACCCTGTTTAGCTATAACTCCACGCTGAATTTCGGTTTTGCAACTTGGCAGATTTGGACCACCGCCGCCTGTATTTTATTTTTTGCGGCCCCAGTGCATGCCATTATTGAATACTTTTCGCTGAACAAACTGATCCCTCCGCTCATGTCAAAGTTGGAGTCCTATCGGGATCGCTCTGAGCCAAGTGAATCGATCAGCCATCCTATTTCTGTCCCCCTGCGCTATAAACTGATTTATCTATCTTTGTTTTTAGCAGCGATTCCCATGGTGTTTTTTGCGGGATCTACCTTGGTCAAGGTCAATGTTTTACTGAGCGATTTAGGGATTGTTGCGACCACGAAACAACTCATTCCTTTGTGGATTTGGTTGAGCGGAGTAACGGTTGTCACTGGAGTGGCGGCGGTGATTATGTCTGCGCTGACAGCCAGTGATGTTTCACATGCGGCCAAGCAACTTGTCGATGCAATGAAAAAGATCGAAGCGGGTGATCTTGAAGCTAAATTGGATATCACGACTACCGATGAATACTCGGATTTGTTCCGAGGGTTTAACAAGATGGTTGATAGCCTAAGGGAAGAGATTCATATGCTGGAGGTCACCCATGACCTAGCAGGTGAAATTGAGATTGATGTATTGATTTCTCGCATCATGAGCAGTGCAACTTTATTGCTGAATGCTGACCGTAGCACTCTCCTTCTTTATGATGAAAAAACGAATGAGTTGTGGTCACGGTTTGCCGAAGAACTTGAGATCAAAGAAATTCGTTTATCTGCCACTGAAGGTATTGCTGGTGCAGTGTTTCGTGAAGGAAATGTCATCAATTTGGCAGATGCATATGATGATCCCCGCTTTAATCGTTCTGTAGATCGTGCGACTGGATACAGAACCAAAAGCATGCTTGCCCTTCCGGTTCTTGGCAAAAAAGGACAATGTATTGGGGTGGTTCAAGTACTGAATAAATCGAATGGCAATGCTTTTTCAGCTAAAGATGAAATTCGACTACGTGCGTTTGCCGCTGAGGTGGGAATCTCTTTAGATAACAGTCGCCTGTTTGATGAAGTTCGTAAGGTGAGTAATTACAACGAAAGTATTCTGAAAAGTACGTCTAACGGATTGATCACAATAGGCCAAGACGGGATCATCGCCAGCGTGAACCAAGCCGCTTATGAAATCCTAGAAATCGACCATATAGAAATGGTTGGAAAGCACATTGAAGATCATGCCATGGCGCTAGGCTTTCAGAACCCTTGGATTATTGAATCACTTGAGCGTGCAAGAGTCACGCAGGCCCGCCAACTCAATGTGGACTACACCTTGAAATGGCATGGTATTGAGAAGTCTGTTAACGCGGTTTCTACCCCCCTGATTGGTTTAGAGGGAGAGTCGATCGGTACGATGCTGGTGCTGGAAGATATCACCACAGAAAAGCGGGTAAAAACCACCATGGCGCGCTATATGAGCGTGGAAGTAGCAGAGCAATTATTAGCAGGTGGAGAAGATCAGTTAGGCGGTAAGGATCAGGAAATCGTCATTCTATTTTCCGACATTCGGAGTTTTACCACGCTTTCAGAAAAGCTAGGCGCACGCGGTACGGTGAATATGCTCAATGAGTATTTTGCTGAAATGGTGGATGTTATTTTCAAACATAAAGGCATTCTAGATAAATATATTGGTGATGCGATGATGGCGCTGTTTGGCGCACCTTTTAAAGCGGAAGATGATGCCGATCGTGCTGTGATGACCGCAGAAGAAATGATGGCAGAGCTGGAGTTACTGAATAAGCGTAGAGAGGATAAAGGGCTTCAGGCTATACATATTGGTGTCGGACTGGCCATGGGGAAGGTAGTGGTTGGAAATATTGGCTCACCGAAGCGGATGGAATATACCGTGATCGGTGACAGCGTGAATCTGGCTTCACGCTTAGAGGGTGCAAATAAATTTTATGGCACTTCTATTTTAATCAGTGAGAGCTTGGCAACGCGTCTTACGCGCCCTACCTTGATGAGAGAGGTGGATAAACTTCGCGTAAAGGGAAAAAATGAGCCTGTCACTATCTTTGAGGTTGCTGGCCATTTGAAAGGTACGGAACGCGCGACCTATGAATCCATGCTCAGTTTGTATCAAATTGGCATGGAGGCCTACAGAAAGCAGCAATGGAATGATGCTGAGACTGCTTTTAAGTCGGTGTTGCAATTGCGACCTAAAGACGGCCCCGCATCGCTTTATCTTGAACGCATTGCCCAACTACGTGCATTACCGCCGGTTCAAGGCTGGGATGGCGTGTGGACAATGACGGAGAAGTAAGCTGTCCTGCCAGGCCTCTGCGCAATGTCTTGAGATATGATCGCGAATATTAAAAAATGAGGAGGCCGCGATGGGCCAAGGTAATTCTGCTGCACGGGTATTGGCAGCCAGTTTAATCGGTACAACGATTGAATTTTTTGATTTTTATATCTACGCCACGGCTGCGGTGTTGGTGTTTCCTAAGTTATTTTTCCCTTCAAGTGATGCCAATACAGCGATCTTGCAATCATTGGCAACCTTCGCTTTGGCTTTTTTTGCACGTCCGGTTGGCGCGGCATTATTTGGGCACTTTGGCGACCGTATCGGACGAAAGGCTACTTTGGTTGCGGCTTTAATGACCATGGGGCCTTCTACCGTTGCGATTGGGTTTTTGCCTACCTATGAATCTATTGGGATTTTGGCCCCCATTCTTTTGGCGCTTTTTCGCTTTGGTCAAGGTTTAGGTTTGGGGGGAGAGTGGGGTGGGGCAGTCCTGCTCGCAACTGAAAACGCGCCTGAAGGTAAGCGTGCTTGGTATGGCATGTTCCCGCAAATGGGTGCACCTATTGGGTTTTTGCTTTCTAGTGGAACGTTTCTCATTTTGAGCAAAGTGTTAAGCGATCAGCAGTTCTTTGAATTTGGTTGGCGAATACCTTTCATCGCAAGCGCTGTGTTAGTTTTTGTGGGCTTGTATGTTCGGCTGAAAATTGAAGAGACCCCTGCGTTTCTTGAGGCTATAGAGAAGAATCAACGGGTTCAGATGCCTATGATGGAAGTACTTAAGGTACATACCGGTACCTTATTTTTTGCAACCTTGCTTTCTATTACCACCTTTGCATTGTTCTATCTGATGACGGTCTTTACTCTGAGTTGGGGTACCACTGTATTGCATTACCCACGATCCAGTTTCTTGATTGCGCAAATGATTGCCGTCGTGTTCTTTGCAATTGGAATACCGGTTTCGGCAGCTTTGGCCGATCGGTTTGGTTGCACCCGCGTCTTAATGGCAACCATGGTTGCAGTGATTATTTTTGGGCTTTTTTTCGCCCCCTTATTCACCGTTGCCAACTGGAATATGACGGTGGCTTTTTTGGCTTTAGGTCTGTTGTTGATGGGTTTTACTTATGGCCCTCTTGGCACCGCATTGGGTTTACTGTTTCCAACAGCCGTACGGTACACCGGTTCTTCTCTTGCGTTTACCTTGGCTGGTATTTTAGGGGCTTCACTGGCGCCCTACATCGCGACGTGGCTCGCAACACATTACGGTTTAGCGTTTGTTGGCTATTACCTTGCATTGGCGGCGGCAATCTCTTTTGTGGCCCTGTTGGCCGTGCGCCGTCAACTTAAATAAGTATCTGAGATGATCGGAGGATGTGCCCGAACCGAAGCCTATTGTGAGATAGACCCGATTCGGGTTTGAATCCGGTTTTGATCAACCTTATTTGTTACTTGGGTTGTTTGACAATTCTTAGATAAGGCTTGGGTGCTTTCCATCCTTCTGGGAACAAGGTTTTAGCATCTTCATCCGATACGGATCCGGCAATGATGACATCCTCGCCTTCAGTCCAGTTGGCAGGGGTGGCCACCTTGTGTTTTGCAGTGAGCTGAATGGAATCTAAAGCCCTTAAAATCTCATTGAAGTTTCTCCCTGTGGTCATGGGGTAGGTCATCATCAATTTAATTTTTTTATCTGGACCGATAATAAAAACCGAGCGGACGGTGGCGCTGGTGGCCGCTGTTCTGCCATCGGAGGCCGCTTCACCTGCAGGGAGCATGTTGTAGAGTTTTGCAACGGCTAAATCTGTATCACCAATCATGGGATAATTCACCGCATGCCCCTGAGTTTCTTCAATGTCTTTCGCCCAATTGCTATGATTTTCAACGGGATCAATGGACAGGCCAATGAGTTTGGTATTACGTTTGGTGAATTCATCTTCAATTTTGGCCATATAGCCTAATTCAGTGGTGCAAACTGGGGTGAAGTCTTTAGGATGCGAAAACAGGATGGCATAGTGATCCCCAATCCAGTGATGAAAATCCATTTCTCCATGGGTGGTTTTTGCTGTGAAATTGGGGGCAATATCATTGATTCTGAGCGACATGAGTGACTCCTTTTGTTCTAAATGGTGCGAGACCGCTTGTATGTTGGTCAGCATACTGATCGCGCTGACTGACCTTAAGCATACCAAAGCAGGAAGGGCTTGGTCAGATTAGAACCACTGTAAAATATTCGATCGATCACTCTCTACCATTCGGCGCATTCTAAGCATGCTTCCTCAACGCGTAGGACTTGGCCTTAAGCCAGAACATTTTCGTGACATTCTTGAGTGCAAACCTGAAATAGGGTTCTTTGAAATTCACGCGGAAAACTATATGGTGGCCGGTGGGCCCTTGCATCATTTTTTAGGGCGTATTCGTGCTGATTATCCGCTTTCGATTCATGGGGTAGGCTTATCCATAGGAAGCGAAGGAGAGCTCGATCAAGCCCATTTGTTGCGGCTTAAAGCCTTGCTGGCGCGCTACCAGCCTGATTCATTTTCTGAACATTTAGCCTGGTCTAGTCATGGTGGAACTTACTTTAACGATCTTCTGCCTTTGTCTTATACCCATAAAACCCTGGATCGAGTCTGTTTGCATATCGATCAAGTTCAGCAATTTCTGAATCGTCGCGTATTGATCGAAAATCCAGCAACGTATATTGAGTTTGTTGACTCTGAAATGGATGAATCGGATTTTATCAAGGAGATGGTGCTTCGCACTGGATGTGGGTTGTTGCTCGATGTGAATAATCTATATATCAGTGCTGTGAATCATGGCCGTGATAGTCATGCCATGCTTGAAGCTTTGCCTTTGCATGATGTGGGCCAGATTCATTTAGCGGGGTATTTTGAAGATAAAGATTCAGATGGAATGACGGTGCTCATTGATCACCATGGAGCGCCTGTGAGTGATGCCGTTTGGTCGCTGTACGATTGTGCCTTAAGGCTGACGAGTCAACACGCTACCTTGATAGAAAGAGACTATGATATTCCTGCTTTTGAAGTGCTCAAGGCAGAGGCGCAATGTGCTGAGCGCTATTTAGCTGGTCATTCCGTTCGTCCCTTCATGCCCAATGTGCCGAGAGTACTTTGAGTCATTTAGAGTTTGTATCCGCTTTATTGGATGCTGAACAAACTCTCCCAAAAGAGATCCTATCTCTTGAGGGTTCGATTGTTTCTGAGCGATTTAACGTTTACCGAAACAATGTCATGGTTTCTTTGATTGCAATCATTGAGGAACGCTATCCCGTTGTTCAGGCTCTGGTCGGTCATGATTTCTTTCGTTTTATGGCCCGAGCTTTTGTGTTGGATCATCCTCCTCTTTCACCCGTTATGCATGAATATGGTGAAGCTTTTTCAACATTTATTGCTCACTTTACTCCCGTAGCCAGCATCCCCTATCTCTCAGATATGGCAAAGCTGGAGTGGTCTCGGACTCATGCTTTGCATGCTTCAGATGCCCCTAGTTTCAGCGCAAACGAACTGATTCCCTTGCTTGCTGATCCTGGTCGTCTTGCTCGAGTGAAATTGACCTTTCAACCTTCTGTCGTCATCCTTCGGTCCAACTTTGCCATTGCGTCTCTTTGGCTTGCTCATCAACATGAACTAGAAAGCGATATTCGGTCTGCACTTGCTGAAATTAATCCTTATCAAGCAGAGGCAGTGCTGCTTGTTAGGCAGGATTGGTTCGTGAGCATTCATCTTCTTAATGTTGGTGAAGCGCTTTTTGTCCTCGCTTTGGAGGAAGGAGAAACGCTACAGAATTCATTAGAACGGGCGCAAGGTGAGGATCAAAGTTTTGATCTTGCTTCAATCATGGTGAGGCTATTAGAGCTTGGGGTTTTCACGGGGTCTGCTTTACCGGGTGATTTACAAACCAGCCCGCTCTAGTAATATAGTCAGGATGAGTAAAATAAAACAATCGATTACACGCAAGATCACTGGCCTAGGTTCGCGTTTTCTTCCTTTTGCAGATGCTGCGAGTGAAGATTTGCCGCTCAGTAGATTACTCCGACTTTCTCTTTTTCAGGTAACAGTAGGGATGGCATTGACCCTGCTGATTGGAACACTGAATCGCGTCATGATCGTTGAGATGGAAGTTCCTGCTTCTATTGTTGGAATCATGATCTCATTACCGCTGCTCTTTGCGCCATTTCGAGCCATCATTGGTTTTCGCTCCGACAATCATCGTTCTCAACTGGGATGGAAACGGGTGCCCTATATTTGGATGGGTACCATGCTGCAGTTTGGTGGGCTAAGTATTATGCCCTTTGCCTTATTGGTTTTGGCTGGAGCTGGAGAAGCTGGCAAGGCCCCGGTATGGGCAGGACAACTCGGTGCAGGTCTTGCATTTTTATTGGTTGGGGCAGGCCTGCATACAGTGCAAACCGTGGGTTTGGCTCTGGCAACAGATCAAGCAAAACCTGAAGCACAGCCTAAGGTGGTAGGCTTGATGTATGTGATGTTGTTGCTTGGAATGATTGTGAGTGCATTTATTTTTGGTGCGCTGTTGGTCGACTTTAATTCTATGCGTTTGGTACAGGTGATTCAGTCCTCGGCCCTAGTGACCGTGGTTTTTAATGTGATTGCTTTGTGGAAGCAAGAAGGAAGAAACCGGTCCAATACCAAGCCTCACGTGATCCCGCCGCGGTTTATGGATGCATGGGGAACTTACAGTCAGGGTAATAGAGCCGTTAGAAGGCTGCTCGCTGTGGCCTTGGGTACCATGGCATTTAGTATGGAAGATGTGATTCTAGAGCCTTATGGTGGTCAGGTATTGCATCTTACTGTGGATACGACTACACGCCTTACAGCCGCATTGGCGATGGGGGGGCTTTTGGGGTTTGCACTGGCCTCGCGTGTGTTAAGTCGTGGTTTTGATCCGATCAAAATGGCGGCGTTGGGCGCCTTGACGGGGATTCCAGCCTTTCTTTTGGTTATTTTTGCTGGACCGTTGGATTCTATTTTGGTTTTTGGTTTTGGAACGGTTTTAATCGGCTTTGGAGCAGGTTTGTTTGGACATGGAACCTTGACCGCAACCATGAATCTGGCTCCCGCAGAACAGCGTGGTTTAGCTTTAGGCGCATGGGGGGCAGCACAAGCCTCTGCAGCTGGGGTTGCTGTTGCTTTGAGTGGGATTATTCGCGACCTTGTGGCTGGCTATGCGGCGCAGCAAACGCTTAACCCCGGCTTGTTTAGTTCATCAGCTTTGGGTTATGTGACGGTGTATGGAATTGAAATTGTCTTGCTTATTAGTGCCTTGGTGGCGTTGTTGCCTCTTATTTCAAGGCATTCTTTAAACCCTCAGCCTTAGGGTTTTTTCTAAGGATAGAGAGGCGAACCCCTCTATCCTCAGAACAGTGAAAACGAAGAATTAATTCGTCGATGCCACTGATACAGGCGGTTGCGGTGCCACAGCAACTTTACCGGTCTCCACAACTGCGTGCTGGGCCTTAATGCCGCCCTGAAGAAACGCTGGAAACCATGTGGTGTGGGTCAAGATGCAGGTATGGACGGCAAGCGAGGTGCCCATAATTGCTACCGCACCCATGGGGATGCCTATGCTGGGCTTAATGACCAGCCACATACGACCATAGATCATTTTCGTTCCTCCTTAGTGCAGCCAAGGTGTGTAAATGTAAGCCAAGAAATGCGCAACGATCGAGATGGCACCATAAATCCGGGTCCCATCAACGATGTGGCTGTGAATTTCTTCTGCCTCTCCAATTGTCAGACCTGTTGGCCAGACCTTGTTTGGATCGTCTGTCATCACTAATCCTCCCTCATTGACGAAGTTTTATTTCAAACGTGCCAACCCGGCACGGGGGCTTACTCATGGCAATACTCACCACGAATTCAAAATGCAACATCAAACCGATTGCAAAAATTTTGCTACAACCGTAAGTACGATGATACATTAAGACGTGTCAATTAAACAGGACAGTAAGCCGAATGTCAAAGACAAATTGGTTTTTTTAAGCAAGATACTCATACATATGATTATTTTGGTTAAAACTAAACACAAAGAGTGAAACTTGATCTAAACTAAACTTTGTCGTAGACAGAAAGTGCGACAAAAGTCCTCCTTAAACTCTATTGACGGACACTTAAAGATGAAATTAGATATCGCAAAAAAGAATAGTGGATTTGCCCTTACTATCCTGATTCTCTCTGCTTTTGTTTTTCTTTTAAACCTCGCCACCACCCATTTTGATGGATCGGTTCAGTCAGCCATGCCAACAGCTGGTTTAGCCTTCATTGTAGGTATCGCTTTAGCGAGTTCGCTGCGCTGGGATCGGGCCACCCGATATTATCGTCGTTCAACTTCAAACTGAGAAAACGCCATGGATTACAATTCATTGATCAAATCAATTGCTAAGCGGAATGCTAGCAAGGCATCGGCTGTGCTGATGGTGTCGTCTTTATTACTGGTTGGTAAACTGCTCTCGACCCATTTTGACGGTACGCCCCAGTCAGCAATGATCACTGCTCTCTTAGCATTTATTGCAGGAGCTGCATTGGCCACTTCATTACGTTGGGACATTGTTGCCAACGTCATTCGCAAATAATTTTAGTATTGCGATTCGTCTACCCCATCACGCGTTGTGATGGGGAGGTATGTGGCGAGTGTTTTAATGCGTTGTTGAATTTGTTGTGACCTCAATCGGAACAAAAGTTGGGTTGTTGAATACAATATATGCATTCATGGCTGCAGCAATTGCGACCCATACTAAGTAAGGCATCAACATCATGATGGACGGTTTATAGATTTGGCGTAAACCTAGAATCAATAAAGCGACTGAAATCCATAGCGGGCCGACTTCCCATAATGCCCAGTCAGGTCGGTGCAGCCCAAAAAAAAGCACACTCCATAAGAAATTGAGTACCGCGTTCAGTGCAAACATTGCAATGATGCACTGCTTATCCGTTTTGCTTTCCGCGCGATCCCAGGATCTGATTGCTACTATTGCGCTAAGCGTGAAAATGACCGACCAGACGGGCCCAAAAGCCCAGTCTGGAGGTTTCCAAGGTGGAAAGTTGAGTGCCTGGTACCAGGGGCCGACATCGGTAATGGCCCCACCGCCTGCGGCCACCAGAGTGGCCACCCCGGTAGCGACCCAAACTGGTTTGCGCAAGAACGGTTGTGTCATATTGTCATGTGTGAGTAGCGAATCCTAATAACTGCATTGTATCTTTATAAAATACTCTTAAGTGGGCCATCGGGTTACCTCTTACTAATTTCTTGTGTAAGTAGCCTTCCCATGTGAGTCTTTGTACATCTGGGTCACGACACATCTTCACAAATCCCTCACGACGTTTGTCGCTGCAATACCAGAAGTATTGAAGAATATTAAGAACCCAAAATACACGACCATGTGCCGACATGAAGCGACGTCGGGCAGTTTTGAGTTCGCGTGCTTGACCTGATCTTAAAAATGCTAAACCCGCATCGGCTGCTAATCTTCCGCCCAACATTGCATAATAAATTCCTTCGCCTGAGGCAGGGGCAACGACTCCGGCTGCATCGCCTGCCAGAACCACATCTTTTCCATTGTCCCAGCGATCTAATGGACGCAGCGGAATAGGGGCGCCCTCACGTCGTATCATTTTTGCATCAGACAAACCACATCGTTCGCGCAATAACTTTGTTGCCGCACGAATAGAAAAGCCCTTGTGCCCTGTCCCTACACCAATACTCGCGGTGGTTCCATGTGGAAACACCCAGCCATAGAAGTCAGGCGAGAGATCGCTTTGATACCAGACATCGCACTGGGCACCGTCGAAAGTTTTAGTCTGTTCTTTTGGTAGTTCAACAATCTCATGGTAGGCGTACACATATTTGCGTGCTCGCCTTTGCGGGATGCAAAGTTCTGCAACTTTAGAATTTGCCCCATCTGCCCCAATTAATAAATCGCAAGAAATGACAGTTTCAGCCTGATAGGCTGGTGCATCCATTTCTTGAACATGAATGCGTAGTTGGCCGTTTTCTGAGCGCTTTACTCCAATGAACTCTGCTCTGAGCCGGGTTGCACCATGAGAGGCCGCACGTTCCCTGAGCCATTCATCAAAACTCTCACGATCGACCATGCCCACAAAACCACCCGTGACCGGCATGACGACAGTTTTATTGCTCGGAGCCACCATTCTGGCGCTCGATATTTTTGCAACCAAGATGGATTCAGGTAAGTCAAATTCTTTAAGAACACAGACAGGAATTGCCCCGCCGCATGGTTTAATTCTGGTTTGTTTGTCCACTAGTAAAACCTTCTTGCCTTGTTTTACAAGATCGTCTGCAGCGGTAGCACCAGAAGGTCCTCCGCCGATAATCACTACATCAAAATGTTGAAATTGGCTTGCCATATAATTTCCCCCTATGGATATGGTTTCTCTTTTATGTCTGCTCATTGCAGAGAGAATTTTTAAACCCGGTTATGCCTCATGAACGAATTGCCGAAGCTCTTCTTGATCCTGATTGATTTGTCTTTCGTGTGTTTTAAGTGAAATCGAAAATAGATTTTTGGCCAACCATGCTGCTGTTACAAAAAAAGCTGCTTGAACACAAAATACCAATGCGTAAGCAAGACCGGCATCTTCTAGTAACCAACGCGCAAGATCAGAGAGCCCTGTGCCCACTAGACCGCCCATCGCAAAGGCCATGGCTTGCGCTGCCCCCCAGATACCCATCCTGACCCCTTCACGTTGTTTCGTTCCTTGCCCAACCATTTGCATCATGGATGCAATGGCAGATACAGCAAATAAACCATTGGCGACCCCCAATGCAAAAACCATTTCCTTGAGGGGCCAAGCTAAATGTCCCGCTGCTGATGAGGCGATGACGATGAGCATGATCGCTGAGCTCATACATCCCAATTGTGTGCAAAACCTGGGCGACCCTAACCCCTGACCTTTTCTGAGGGTTCCCAGTACCGCTACCAGAACCATTCCTAAAAGTGCTCCACCATGTTGAATGCCATTCAATTGCGTGGATTCACCCGGCGAGTATCCATACACTTTCCCTGCAAAGGGATCGAGCAGCAATTCTTGTGCGCTGTAGGCCAGCATGGCTATAAATACAAACCCTGCGAATAGACGTGCTTGTGGCTCTCCCCAAACATCACGCACAGCCGTCATGAAATCTGTCTTATCAGAACTTGTATCAGTCGTATTTGATAAAGAACTCATTTTATTCATGGAATGAGAGGATGAAGGTATCGAATCGATACTATTTTTTCCTTCCATTCCCCATACGGCCATTATGCTAATACCTAATGCAATCGCCGCGACGGTGGTGACCACCGTGATTAATCGTTCGGGGCTATAGGGATCAATGACACGACCGGCTAACCCAGCGGTGATCACAAACCCCGCAATCATCATGATCCATACCAAAGTGGCTGCTGCTGGTCGTCTTTCTGGTGCGGTTCTTTGCGCTAATAAAACAAGAAGAGAGGTGCCTGCGCAGCCTCCGCCTATGCCAATCAGACTGTAGTTAACAAATGCAAATAAAAAGCCTAGAGTGGGTTGCTTGGCCATCATTGGAGTGGCGATTGCAGCCCCTACGGCACCCAGTCCTAACATGGCTACCCCCGCAATAATCCATGGGGTACGCCGCCCTCCCTGGTCCGAGCCATGCCCTAATCGTGGTCTTAAAATCTGAATGAGATAATGCCAAGCCACAAGAATGCCTGGAACCAATGCAGGCAATCCTATTTCGATGACCATGACTCTGTTTAAAGTTCCCGTTGCCATCACCACCACGGCACCGAGTGAGGCCTGAACAAGCCCCAGTCGAACTATGCCAATCCAACTGAGTTGTTTCATCGTTATAGCCCCGCTGAGAATGAGCTTGCGCCCGATAATGCAGAAGCAGAAACCAGCATTCCCAGAACA
>Ga0114963_10001317_pt1 | contig 17203 bp, 10 predicted proteins | sample C_131016_EF_Meta_FD_87019 | JGI IMG/M metagenome (GOLD analysis project Ga0114963, IMG submission 87019) | Freshwater microbial communities from Lake Croche, Canada to study carbon cycling - C_131016_EF_MetaG | ecosystem: Environmental > Aquatic > Freshwater > Lake | place: Lake Croche, Canada...
AAAGGCTGTGCACTTTACGATTACGGGTGTCAATGATGAAGCTGTCATCGGCGACCCCAACCCGGCTAGCGTCACCGAAGACTTGGGCGTGTTCGCAAACAAAATTAGTGCGAGTGGCCAATTAGCGGTCTCCGATATCGACGCAGGCGAAAGTTCTTTCCGCACAATTGTCACGGCGGCGACAGGAGACAAGGGGCAGTTGACCTTAAGTACTGACGGGCGCTACACCTACAGTGTGCTCAATGCCGATGTGCAGTACTTGGGTGCTGGGATCACTCAGACAGACACCTTTACGGTCAAGAGCTTTGACGGTACGGCCAAGGACATTAGTTTTACGATTACCGGTGTGAATGACGCTGCGGTAATTGGCGGGCCCGTGCCAGGTGCTGTGACTGAAGATTTGAGTCTAAATGGCTTAGGCCGCTTAACTGAAACCGGTCGCTTGACGGTCAGTGACGTCGATACCGGCGAGTCAAGCTTTCGAACTGTGGTCACTACCGGGGCCGGCGACTTAGGTCAACTGACGTTAGCAACAGATGGTAGTTACGCCTACAGCGTAGCGAATGCTGATGTGCAGTACTTAGGTGCAGGCGTCACCAAAACCGACACCTTCACGGTTAAAAGTTTTGACGGCACTGAAAAAGACATTAGCTTTACGATCACAGGTGTCAATGATGCAGCGGTGATCGGCGGGCCAAGCCCTGCGGCGGTTACCGAGGATGTTGGCGTTAATGGCGCAGGCCGTTTGGTGGAGTCGGGTCGCTTAACCGTAAGCGATGTCGACACCGGCGAGGCGTCGTTTCGTTCGATAGTCACCGCCGCGACAGGCGATAAAGGCCAGCTGACACTGACAACCGACGGCAGTTATACCTACAGCGTGCTCAATGCGGATGTGCAGTACTTGGGTGCTGGGATCACCAAGACCGACACCTTTACGGTCAAGAGCTTTGATGGCACGGCTAAGGATATTAGTTTTACGATTACCGGTGTGAATGATGCCGCAGTGATGGGCGGGCCAAGCCCAGCAGCGGTCACCGAGGATGTTGGCGTTAATGGCGCAGGCCGTTTGGTTGAATCGGGTCGCTTAACCGTAAGTGATGCTGACAGTGGCGAGGCGTCGTTTCGCTCAGCAGTTACCGCGGCGACGGGCGACAAAGGTCAGCTGACCCTCGCCACCGAAGGTAGTTACGCCTATAGCGTGCTTAATGCCGATGTGCAGTACTTGGCTGCTGGTGAGACCAAGACTGATACCTTTACGGTAAAAAGTTTTGACGGTACAGAAAAAGATATTAGTTTTACGATTACCGGTGTGAATGATGCAGCAGTGATTGGCGATCCCAAGCCTGCCGACGTAACAGAAATTAGTGGCGCTGCAAATGATCTCTATTTGTCTGTGGCGGGCAAAATAACCGTCGTTGATCCAGACCACGATCAATCATTTTTTAAAACTGTCGTGCGCGGCCCAACCACCAACGATGGCACGTTGACCATAACGACCGACGGTAATTATGTCTATAGCGTTCAAAATTCTAAAGAGATACACCTAGCGTTTGATCAGACCAAAGTTGACACCTTCACGATTAGCAGTGCGGACAACACCGAAAAAGTCGTTGCTTTCACGATTCACGGCGTCAATAACCCTGCGGTAATCGGCGACCCAAGCCCTGCATCGGTGACCGAAGATGTGGGCGTTGCGAGCGGACGCTTAAGCGAAACCGGCAAAATCTCAATCACCGATGTCGATACGGGTGAGGCTAGTTTTAAAACTGCTGTACAAGCCGCCCCTGGCGCGACAAACAAGGGCGAGCTGACTATCGCCCCAGATGGTACGTATGCGTACAGCGTGGCTAACAATGATGTCCAGTATCTTGGAAAGGACGACATCAAAGTCGATACGTTTACGATTACGAGCGTGGGCAGCACGACAAAGAATGTCAGTTTCACGATTCATGGTACCAATGACGCTGCATTGATTGGTGACCCTAACTCGGCCGGTGTGACAGAAGACGTGAGCGTGGTGGGCGGTCTGCTCAGCGCAACGGGCAAAATATCGGTGTCGGATGTCGACCAAAATCAGTCAAGCTTTCAGAACTCTGTCGTGGCAGCTGCGGGGGATAAAGGTGCCTTGGCGCTTGCCATAGATGGCACTTTCGCCTACAGCGTGGCCAATGCGGATGTTCAATATCTTGGCGAAGGTGACACAAAGGTTGACACCTTTACGATTAAAAGTTTTGACGGTACAGCAAAGGATGTGAGCTTTACGATTATTGGGATGAACGACGGCGCCATTATTGGTGATCCGACAAACTCGATCGTAATTGAAGACACCAACCTCTTTCGCGGCAATCTTGTTGCAAGCGGGACAATCTCGATTACAGACCCAGATCAAGGTCAGTCGAGCTTCAAAACTGCCGTGGCACCATTGGTGAATGCTTGGGGAAGTCTGACGTTAACAACGGACGGCAGTTATACATACTCTGTCGCGAATAATCTAGTTGCGTTGCAAGCCTTAAACGAAGGACAAACGAAGGTTGATCAGTTTACGATTACGTCGTTTGACGGAACAAAAAAAGTTGTGGACTTCAATATCAAAGGGCTCTTTGATGGACTCTCAACGAACGTCGCACCAGTAGTCGGGCCCCTCATTCAGCAGTCATTTTTTGTAGGCGATGCGCAAAAAAACATAGCCGTGGGAGGACCCGACAAAACCCTTGCTTTTGATTCGCAAGATGGGGTCAATCTAAACCGTGGCTCGGCCACCTACTGGGTGGATGGGAATCCTGTCAGTCAGCTTCCTAGCTGGATTAAATTTACCGGCCCCGAACAGGTGATTAATGTAGACCCTTCTTACGTCAATGCCGATCTGTTTAATTTGGCTACGGGTAGTACAAAAGTAGTCGACATCAATTACGTCATATCTGATAACAATGGCGGGAAAGTTGCGCAAAGCGCAATGATTACTGTCACTGGCAAAGATATTTACACGCCTGTTTTCGCGAGCACCAGTGGTTTAACGGATGTCTACAGCGCGGGCTTACATGCAAAAACGATTGACTTGTTGGATGGTATGACGCCAAGCTCGAGCGGCGCGGTTAGTACGATAAAAAATGTGGTGATTGCTGTGGACGGTGTGGATGTACAGACCTTGCCGGGGATGAGCGGCCCCATCGGTGGGGGCACCACGTCATTTAGTATCGATACATCAAACAGCGCCTACACCAGCATGGCTGCCGGGCAATCGAAAACTGCAGTCATCAGTTACGACGTTGTGAATACGGTGACGGGTCACCCAGAGCTTTTCAAATCAACTGTTCAAACCGAGGTGTTGACGATTGTGAACGGCGCCGCCGTTGCACCGTCGACCATTATCGGTACCTCGCGCTCTGATGTATTGAGGGCGGCGGACACTGGCCAAACGCTCATTGGTGTCGGAGGCAATGACACTCTGATCGGTGGCAAAGGAAATGACACCTTGATCAGCGGAGGCGGCAGTGATGTGCTGACCGGTGGCGGGGGTACCAATACGTTTAAGTATGTTTCGCTGGCAGACAGTCCAACCAGCAAAGTAACAGCCACCGATACCATCACTGATTTCAGTAAAGCCCAGGGCGATAAGATCGACCTTTCAGGTATTTTGAACAGTTCGTCCACCGTTACGTCTACAGTCAATTTAGATCAAGCGGGTCACGATAGCTCGACCGTGTCGGTGACAGTTGGCGGCGCAACGTATTACGTGGCAACGGTGTCTACTCCCCCCGTCGGCTCAGTGGCTCACGATCTTAGTACGCCTGATCTTTTGGCGAACCCCGCGAGTGGCACAGACTTAACCACGGCTTTACATGGCGCAAGCTGGACAACGGTGGTGGATGTTTCGGGTTCAACGGGTACCCCGAGTTCTGTGACAGCGTCAGGTCCGACGGCGTCAGTCTCTGGCGCGACCGCGAATCCAACCGGTAACTGGACAGAGGTGGTGACTGCTGGTGCCGCGGTAGTCGATACAACCGCAAGCCACACAACGTTTACGACCCCCTCTGCCTCGAACGCAGTCGCAATTACAACGGCCGATACCGTGCACCACGACGTGTCGAATGTCACCGTTGTGCAGTGGCACGCTTGACATGAGCGTGCCTCGCTTCAAAAGAATCATCTAAGGTTTGTATGGCTGTTTCATTGATACCGTTTCTTTTTTATTTCTTTGCTGCTTTCTCAGTGGTGATTGGCATAACCATGTGCTGGATTTTCAAGGGTCGCCTTGATACGTCTGTGCGCTATTGGATCGGCGCCACACTTTTAAGCGGCTTTGCCGCGATATTGACGGTGCTCAGAGCAGAGCTCTCGCCTTTGATTTCGTTTGTGTTTGCCAACACGTTAAATTTTGCCGCCTATTTTTTATTTGCACACTCCATACGCAGTCTGCCAGGCAGCGTACACCGTGCAACATTAGCCAGGCCGGTTCTATACGCGTTGTACGCAGTCGCGTATTTTTGTGTGCTCGCAGTACTCGACCAACAAACCTCGCAAAGCTTTCAAAGATCCGCGGTAGCGATAGCCGCTGCCTTGGGTAGTTGTTTGGTATTTTTTGAGGCAATTCAGGCACAGAAGAGGCAAAAAAATACCCCACTCTTGGTGTTGGGTTATGTTTTTCTCGCGCAGGCGCTTTGTTGGTTTGCGCGCGCGATCTTGATTAATGCGTTGGGTATGTCGTCGCCGTTTGAAGCCACGGCAATCAATATGACTATATTCACGAGCCTGCTTATCTTAGGCATCATGCGCTACATGATTTACATTGGCCTGCGCTTTATGCTGAACACGTATGAGACCAACGACTTGCGCAAGCGCAATCGCCTTCTTGAAAACATCGTATTAGAAAACAAGTTGCACGCGGCCTTACGCGCAAAAATTATTGTGCCGCATTACCAATCGATTGTTGATTTGGCGTCAGGAAAAGTGATCGGTTTTGAGGCGCTGGCGCGCTGGCATGATGCAGAGTTAGGCGCGGTCGCCCCAGATACCTTCATCCCGATCATCGAAGATAGCGGGCGGATCGAAGAACTCACCGATTTGATGATTGATCAGATCATCATTGATTTGCCAACGATTAAGAAAAAGTTTCCGGGTGCTTTGGTATCGATCAATGTATCAAGCTTGTTGTTTGCGGACGAATACCTTTTAACGCTGTTTGGTAAGCGCCTTGTGCAGTTTAAAAGCGACTATCCCTCTTTGATCCTTGAGATTGTCGAAGGCAAAATTATCGAAGCTAATGCGCAGGTGGGGGCGCAAATCACCCAACTCAGAGAGTGGGGCTTGGGAATCAGTATCGACGATTTTGGTAAAGACTACTCATCGCACTCGCGCTTGATTGCCTTGCCGTTTAATCATCTCAAAATTGATCGTGAGTTTATTCATCAGTTAGGCAAAAGCAAGAACGCCGATATTGTTGTAAAAAACATAATCGACCTTGCTCAGAATCTTGGAATCTCAGTGACGGCAGAGGGTGTTGAAACCCAACAGCAACGCAATGTACTGGTGCAGTTGGGCTGTCATTGTGGGCAGGGCTGGTACTTTGAAAGAGACCAGCCCCTTGATCGACTACATGGCTTGCCCGCTACCTTTGGGCCGCCAGTAGTGACGCCGCCAGAGATCGCCTAGCCTTAGTAACCTACCGCCTCACCATCGCGGCGATGATCAGAGCCAGCAGCGTAGGCAAAGGGCGAGGTATCTGTCGCCTGTTCGCCTAAGCGAGCAATCAACTGCGCACTACCAAAATCAGTACTGTCGGCAGGCGCCACGATCGGTGCATGCCCCATCGCCTTGAGCCCTGCAACCACAGCGGGGCTGACAGTGGCCTCGAGTGTCAGTTCAGCGACATCGTTGATGCGCCAGCGCGGTGCGTCTGAGCAGGCCTGTGGATTGTGCTGCTCGACCACGCGACGCAACACCATTTGCATGTGGCCCTGAGCCTGCATGTTGCCGCCCATCACGCCAAAGGCCATTTCGGGTTGGCCGTCGCGGGTCATGAAGGCGGGGATGATGGTGTGCATCGGGCGCTTGCCGCCTGCGACTTCGTTGGGGTGCCCAGGTGTCGTCACAAAACCAGAGCCGCGATTTTGGAGCGCGATGCCGGTTTTTGGAACGACAACGCCAGAGCCAAAGCCTTTGAAGTTGGATTGAATAAAGGAAATCATGCGGCCGTCTGCATCAGAGGCGCACAAATAGATGGTGCCACCCGATGGCGGTTGGCCCGCTGCGTAGGTGCCGGCCTTTTTAGGATCAATGAGTTTGGCGCGCTCGCGGGCATACGACTTGCTGAGCAAATCCTTTGCGCTGACTTTCATAAATTCAGGGTCTGCCACATGGGCGTACAAGTCTGCAAAGGCCACGCGCATGGCTTCAACTTCTAAGTGCATGCGCTCAGCTGAGTTTGGGGCCGTATCGTTGTAGGGCAAGTGTTCAATGATGTTCAGTGCCAGCAGCGCAGTTAGACCTTGCCCATTTGGCGGGATCTCGTGCACGTCGTAGCCGCGAAAGTTAGTCGAGATCGGCTCGACCCAGTCGGCTTGATGTGCGGCCAGGTCAGCCTCGGTCATCGCTGCGCCGCACTCGGCTGAAAAGGCCGCAATCATCTTGGCTAAACGGCCTCGATAAAACGACTCACCTTTGGTGCGAGCAATATCTTCAAGCGTGTCGGCTTGATCGGCAAATTTCCAAATCTCACCGGTGGCCGGTGCGCGGCCGTTAGGCATGAAAGCGCCAAAGCCTGGATGCTGTGCCAATTCTTTGACAGCCGTTGCCCATTGCCTAGAAATTACGGGACTGACTGGAAACCCTTCGCGCGCGTGACGAATCGCGTCTTTAAACAAATCTTCAAAAGGCAGTTGGCCAAATTTGTTTGAAAGCGCGACCCATTGCGAAACCGCACCGGGTACGGTGACGGATTCCCAGCCATTCTTGGGCATGGTGGCCATACCTTTGAAGCGCTCGGGCGACCAGGCGGCGGGCGCTCGGCCCGAGGCGTTCAGGCCGTGTAGTTTTTTGCCATCCCAAATAATCGAGAAACCGTCACCACCAATACCGTTCATGGTGGGCTCGACAACGGTCAGCGTGATGGCTGCAGCAATGGCGGCGTCAATAGCATTGCCACCACGCGCAAACACAGCGGCGCCCGCTTGCGAGGCCAGAGGCTGTGAGGTCGAAACGATATTGCGTGCCAGCACGGGTTGACGGCCAGATTGAAATGGGAGTTGCCAGTTCATAGTTGAAAAGATTCCTGCAAAGGTGAGGTGATAGGGGTGTAATGCCCCGCGAGATGACGTGGCGCCATGACGGTACGACGCGCCATGACAGTCTTACGCTTGATCCATCATAGTCGTTGGCGCCCCTTCTGGCGTGTTGTTCGCGCAACCAAGGTTTGTAAAAACAAAAAAAGCGCCGAAGCGCCTTCTCTGTTGGTGTAAGGGTTTGATGAACCCTTACACCGCAAGCGTTAGTGGTGCTTGCGTGCCGAATGCTCATTACTCAAGCCTAGGCAACCGGTAATATCAGGCTTGAAAACGATAGATCTTAAGCAACCAGATGAATCGCTTTTTTAACCGTGTTGAAAATTTCGTCAATTTGGTCTTCGCTGATAATCAGCGGTGGCGAAAACGCCAGGCTGTCGCCGGTGTAGCGCACTAACACACCCATTTCTAAGCACTTCAAGAACACGTCATAGGCGCGTGCACCTGGCGCACCTGCGCGCGATTCAAGTTCAACCGCACCCATCATGCCCAGGTTGCGGATGTCTTTGACGTGAGGCTCGCCACGCAATGCGTGGATGGCTTTTTCAAACTTCGGCGCAAGCGCTAACGAGCGGTCAAACAATTTTTCGCGCTTGTAAATTTCTTGCGTGGCCAGGCAGGCCGCTGCGGCAGCAGGATGTGATGAATAGGTGTAGCCGTGAAACATTTCAATCGCATTGGCTGGGCTGGCGTTAATAATGGTGTCATAGATCTGGGTGTTGGCCGCTACAGCTGACATCGGGATCGACGCGTTGTTGATCGCTTTGGCCATCGTGATCATATCGGGCGTCACGCCAAAAAATTCGCTGGCAGTTGCCTTGCCTAAGCGACCAAAACCTGTGATCACCTCATCAAAAATCAGCAAGATGCCATGCTTGGTGCAGATTTCGCGCAGGCGTTGCAGGTAGCCTACGGGCGGCACCAGCACGCCGGTTGAACCAGCAACGGGTTCAACGATCACGGCAGCAATGGTTGAGGCATCGTGCAAGGCGCACAGGCTTTCAAGGTGGTCAGCGAGGTGCATGCCCCACTGCGGCTGACCTTTGCTAAAGCCCATGTCAGGAATGCTATGTGTATGCGGCAGATGGTCAACGCCTGGGATCAGGTTGGCAGAGTAGGCTTTGCGATTGGCGACGATGCCGCCAACTGAAATGCCGCCAAAACCCACGCCGCTGTAACCGCGCTCGCGACCGATGAGGCGGGTGCGTTGGCCTTCGCCACGCGAACGGTGATAGGCCAGCGCCATCTTGAGTGCGGTGTCGACAGCCTCAGAGCCAGAGTTTGCAAAAAAGATGCGATCAAGGCCCTTGGGCATGATGTCTGCGATGACTTTTGCAGCTTCAAACGCCAAGGGGTGGGCCATTTGAAACGGTGGGGCGTAATCAAGCTCTTGCATTTGCTTGTGTACCGCCTCGATGATTTCAGCGCGGCCATGGCCCGCGTTGACGCACCAGAGGCCAGCGCTTGCATCAAGCACCTTTTGACCGTCGACGGTGGTGAAGTGCATATCTTTGGCGCTTTGAAGAATGCGCGGGGCAGCTTTGAACTGGCGGTTGCCTGTGAAAGGCATCCAAAAATTGGTCATGTCCACGGTGTTGGACAGGCTGACGGCTTCGGTAACAGCATTCATGGGGTTCTCCGGTGATCGGGTTGTGTCAATACTTTAGCGCTGCGGGGCGTGTCGTGACCAGTACAGTTGTATAAATGTGTGGCAAACTGTACTGGTAATAGGCTGCTGCAGTTGCTGTCAAGCAACCGCGGAGAGCAGTCGCCCAACATCGACTGGCTGGCCTGCCCGCTTTTACTGACGAGGTGCCACGTTTGGCTTTCACCCTGAACCTTGATCGAAACTCTGAGCGCAGCTTGGTCGAGCAGATCGTCGTCACGCTGACGGCTGCGATCGCTAACCGTGCCTTGCGCGCAGGCGATGCCTTGCCTTCGGTACGACAGCTTGCGCGTGAGCAGGAGCTCAGTGCGTTTACCGTTTCAGAGGCTTATCAGCGCCTGGTGACCTCTGGACAGGTAGTGGCCAAGCGCGGCGCATCGTATCGCGTGGTGGATAAGCGGGCCGCTGTGGTGCCTGCGACGACGTGGTCTGCCCCGAGCTTGAATGCTGCTTGGCTGTTGTCAGATGTTTTCGCGGATCACTCGGTACCGATTAAGGCCGGCTGTGGATGGCTACCTGGTGAGTGGGTCAACGAAAGTGGCCTGCAACATGCTTTGCGCACCTTGAGTCGTGTACCGGGACCACGTTTTGGTGGCTACGGACACCCTTACGGCATGGCGACGCTGCGCGAACAAATCGCGGCAAGGCTCAGGCGCAATGACATACCCGTTGAGTCTGCCAATGTGTTGCTCACGCAGGGTGCTACACAAGCCCTTGATTTGGTGGTGCGTACCTTGCTGCGACCCGGAGACACCGTCGTTGTTGAAGACCCTTGTTATTGCAATTTGTTGCAGATTTTGCAACTTTCGGGCTTGAAGGTTGTGGGCTTGCCGCGCAACGCCGATGGTCATGATCTGGATCAGCTCACCCAAATCATTAAGCGCGCGCGGCCCAGAGCAATCTTTGTTAACACCGTGTTGCAAAACCCGTCAGGCACCACGCTCTCGCTGGGCAGCGCCAAGCGCTTGCTTGAGATCGCTGAGCAGCACGGCTTATGGGTGGTTGAAGATGATATCTATCGCGAGCTCGCACCTGAAGGGGCACCATGCCTCGCCGCGCTCGAGGGACTGCGTCGCGTGATCTATATTTCAGGCTTTTCGAAAACGATTACACCGACGCTGCGGGTGGGTTATGTGGCTGCGCATGCCGACATCCTGGCAAATTTGGCGCGTAGCAAAATGGCCGTTGGTTTAACGTCTTCAGAGGTCACTGAGCGTGTGGTGGCCAATGTCTTGAATGATGGGCATTACCAACAGCACCTTAAATTTTTAACCGACAAACTCAAGCAGACACACCAACGAGTGCGGGCAAGTATGCTGGCAGCAGGCGTCGAGATCTTTGCCCAACCTGACGCCGGCTTATTTTTGTGGGGACGCCTGCCCATTGATGCCAAGCAAAGCACAAGTGTCGCCACGCGCGCCTTAAAGCACGGCATCTGGTTAGCCCCCGGTGCGTATTTTCGGCCAGAAGATCGCGCCTCGAACTGGTTTCGCTTTAACGTTGCCAACTCAGATCATCCGGTTTTATGGGATTTCATCAGCAAACTAGCTTGAACGTCTAAAAGTCAACGTTACAGAGAATGTAGTGAACGTAAGCTAAAACAGATCGGCCTTGCGCACGCAAGCCGTTATTGTTCTTTAGACAAGGTTTTAACGGTCAACCGCGAGATACAGCGTTTCTTTGATTTCTTCCATCACAACATAGCTACGGGACTCTGCCGAGGCTGGCAGACGCTTAAGGATCTCGCCTAATAGCTGTCGATACTTGCTCATCTCAGGCAAACGGGCTTTGATCAGATAATCGAAATCCCCCGATACGAGGTGGCACTCCATGACTTCAGGAACATATTCAAGTTCTTTCTTGACCTTTTCGAACACGTCGTCAGACTTCGTTGAGAGCTTGATCTCAAGAAACACTAAAAGATTTTTACCAAGCGCGGCTGGGTTGACGCGCGCGTAATAGCCCATGATGATGCCTTCACGCTCGAGTCGCTTCACGCGCTCTGAGCAGGGGGTCGCTGACAAGTTCACGCGCTCGGCCAAGTCAGTCATCGAGATGCGACCATCGCGTTGCAAGACATCGAGTATCTTAAGGTCGATGCGGTCGAGCGGCCGCAGAGGGTCTTTTATCGTCACGGGGCAGATCCGAAAAGTCAAAACAGTAAAAGGCAGGTAAAACCTTGGTTCGATGAGCTCATTTTAGTGATTTCTGCTGTAATACTGTCAAAATCTTTTTGTACAAGGTGGTCACCCAGCATGCCAAGCGTCGAGAAGCCGGTTTCAGTCACTCTTAAACAGGGCTTGGTCACGGGCCTACAAAGTCAAGCGGTCACACGGTTTTTGGGGCTGCGCTACGCCCAAGCCCCAACCGGTGTCTTGCGCTTTGCCCCACCGCAAGCCCTAGGGCCACAGTCGCCGTTTGATGCAACCCAAGCGGGGCCTGTGTGCCCGCAGTTGCCTTCACGCTTGCGCACGGTCATGGGTGACTTTGAAGCCGTGCAAGATGAAGACTGTTTGCGCTTATCGGTTTGGACACCTGGCTGCGATAAGCGCAAGCGCCCAGTGGTGGTGTGGTTACATGGCGGCGCCTGGCAAAGCGGCGGCGGCGCGCTCGCATGGTATGACGGCACCCGCCTGGCTGTGCGCGGTGACTGCGTGGTGGTGGGCGTGAATTATCGGCTTGCCGCTCTGGGATGGCTCTATGTGCCAGGTCAAACGGCCAATGTCGGGCTGCTTGATGAAGAGGCCGCCGTGCGTTGGGTGGTCGACAATATCGAGCATTTTGGCGGTGACCCCGCTAATATCACCATGATGGGACAGTCGGCAGGGGGCTTCAATATTGCAGCGATGCTCACCCGTGAACCTCTGTTTAGCCGTGCGATTTTGCAGAGTGCGTCGTTGGGGCGTGGGTTTCGTGACCCTGCTCAGGCCGCGCACCTCAGTAACGTGTTTTTGCAGGCGACCGGTGCCCAGACGGTTGAGCAGGCGCGTGCGTTGCCGGTGGCCAGTTTATTGGCTGCGCAACAGGCCCCAAGCGTGATGGCTGCACTCAAAGAAGAGGGCGCTAATCGCAGTTTGTTTTGCCCAGTAGGTGATACAGAATTTTTTAGCTTGCCGCTCGGCCCACTGATGCAGCAAGCGGCGACCCGCGCCGATGTATTGCTGGGCTACACACGCGATGAAATGACGGCGTTTCCGGGCACCGCGCGCGATCTGACTAGCCAGCAGCTCGGTGAAAAAATCTTTGGTGCACCTTCGCGGCAATGGGCGCACGACGCGCACGCGGCCGGTCGACAGGCGTACGTGTTTGAGTTTGCCTTTGGCCCTAATCCAGCGTTCGGCGCGTGTCATTGCAGCGAGTTGCCTTTTGTCTTTGGTAATCTTGAAAGCTTTGACGGAGCCGCGATGCTGCAGGGGATGGCGGCGGAGCAGGGCGAGTACCTTGTCGAGCAGATGCAGAGCGCCTGGATTGCCTTCATCCATGGCCGTACGCCCGGCTGGGAACCCAGCCCAACCGTGCATGTTTTTGAATAGTATTAAAACAAAGGATCATCAGTATGCGAGTCAATATCCAGCGCTACCGTGTCGCCCTGTTAGTGATGATGGTTGGCGTGTGCAGCCTGTTTATACTGAGCCCGCGCGCGGCGCAGGCTCAAGCCACAGGCGGTTACCCCGATAAGCCGGTCAAGATCATTGTCTCTAACCCGCCGGGCGGCCCGATCGACGTGATTTTGAGAGTGTTGGCCACTCGACTGACTGCGGTCTGGGGTCAACCGGTCGTGGTTGAAAATCGACCGGGCGGCGCGGGCATTGTCAGTACGACTGTCCTGGTTAAAGCCCCGGCAGATGGTTATACGATCGGGATGGTGGCCGCGTCATCCATCACCATCATGCCGTTTGCGGTAGACAGTTTGCCCTACGATCCAGTCAAAGACTTGCAACCGATTTCACTGGTGGCGCGCACACCGTTTATTTTTATTGTGCGACAAGATAGTCCGTTTAAAACCTGGCAAGATTTTGTTGATCAGGCTAAAACCCGCGACCTGACGATCGGCTCGTATGCCATTGGGTCGGCCTTTCATATGGTGTGGGAGCAAACTGCGCGTCGTGTAGGTATCAAAGCTGTGTACGCGCCCGCAAACGCGGCCAGCAAGACGCAGGGCGACTTAGTAGGTGGTCAGCTTGATATCGCGCTTGAGGCGCCATCGAGCGCTCGGGCAATGCTCGATGGCGGTCGAGTGCGCGCGATTGCGATCACCAGCCCCGAACGCTTTGTGGGGTTGCCTGCTACGCCAACGCTGGCAGAATCTGGTTTGGCAGGCTATTCGTCGTTGCCTTGGCTTGGATTGATGGGGCCGGCAGGTATGCCTACCGAGCGCGTCGCGCTGATTCAAAAAACCGTTGCTCAAATTTTGCAAGAGCCCGCCATGCTCCAGCAGCTCGAAACCTTGGGGATGATGCCGGTGGGCAGTACGCCGCAAGAGATGGGACAGACGATTGCGCAAGAGCGTCTGCTGATGCAGCCTTTGGTAAAAGAGCTAGGAATTCGTTTGAATTAGCCAGTTAATTTGTTGACGAGTTGATCAAATTACTTTTTTGCCGACATCGTTTTTGATTTTGGTTTTGGTTTCGCTTTGTTCTCTGAGGCCCAATGATTGCCTTTGGCTGAGGTCGTGCGTTTAAGTTCGACGCCGTATTGATACAGGTCGGGTCGATACTGCACGCAAATCAACTCGACCGGTCGTTCAAAACGATCATAAACAATGCGCTCAGATGACAACAAAGCTGCGCCAGGCTCAATATGCAACGCACGCGCCACTTCCGGCGTGGCTTGAACTGCCGAAATGACCTGTTCGGCACGAGCAATGACGATGCCAGCTGCCTCGAGCAGATCAATCAACGGGCGCGTTGACATCTGCTCAGTTTTTACTTGTCGGCTAACAAATAAAGGTAGATGCGTGACTGCGTAAGAGAATGGCACGCCGTTCAAGCGCCGAACGCGTACCGACCAAAGTACCGAGGCTTTGTGCTTGACCTTAAGCTTTGTTGCAACTTCTGTGCTGGCTGGCACTAGCTCATGGGACAGCAGCTCTACGGTTGTCGCATCACCCATGCGACGATTATTTTCAATCATGCCTTCAACCCCTGCAACCAACTGGGTGCTTGGCCGATACATTGCAACGATTGATTGTTTGCCCTGAGTTTTGACAATGAGACCACGCGCGGCAAGCTCTTCTAGTGCGCGTCGTGCGGTAATACGCGAAACCTCTAAGGCGTCTTCAATCTGGCTTTCACTGGGAAACACTGCGCCCGAGGAGAATGAACCATCTAAAATACGATCGCGTAAAAATGAAAAAATCTGATGGTACAAAGGACTAGGCAAGCTTTTCGTTGCACGAAAGCTTGTCCAGTCAGCTTTTTTGACTCGTTTCGCGACCGACGGTTTCGCTACTTTTTTTTTAGGTAGCGCTTGGCTCATAGATTCAAGTCCCTGCCGCTATTTTGTCATTGCGCGCGGTAGCCACAATGCAATTTCGGGCCAAAAAACGAGCAGGGCAACGACAAGAAACATGATCAGATGAAAAGGAATTGTCCCGTATACGACCTCTGAAAGCTTACCTTTCCAGATGCTTTGTATGACGAACAGATTGATTCCAACGGGAGGTGTGATCTGACCCATCTCAATAAATAATACCAAGATGACACCAAACCATACAGGGTCAATACCGTACTTGAGCAACACAGGATAGAGCAGTGGTACGGTAATCACAATCATCCCGATGCTTTCAATCAAGCACCCTAGAATTGTGTAGAGAATAAAGAGTGCTACCAAAAATTCAAAGCGAGTCAAATTGAGCGCGCCTAAAAAATTAGTAAGATCGCGTCCGACGCCAGCCATTGAAATTGCGTAAGAAAACAAAAAAGCGCTATAGACAATGAAAAGAATATTGCCGCTAACTAAAACCGTTTCAAACATAGCACTGCGAAAGGCCTGCCAATCTAAGTTGCCCCAAATTCGGGCGATGATAATTGCGAAAAGGCAGCCTACGCCTGCGGCCTCTGTTGGTGTGACTAGCCCCATATAAATGCTGCCCATCGTGCCGCCGATCAATAATACGAACGGCATCAAGTCAAAGATGGCGCGCAACCACTCAGCGCGCGTGGTGATCGTCGTTTCTTTGGGGGCGATAGAGGGTTTTAAGAGCGCATGGATTGCGACGTACAGCATGAATAGACCCGTGAGTAGCAAACCGGGCACAACACCAGCCATGAATAACTTGGCAATGGAGGTTTCTGTAAAGGTACCGTAGATGATGAAGGCCAGACTGGGTGGAATCATGATGCCAAGTGTGCCGCCTGCGGCGAGGGTGCCAGCCGAAAGCTTGCGATCATAACCACGCTGTAATAGTTGTGGTAACGCAACCGAACCAATCGCGGCCGCAGTGGCAACGCTCGAGCCACTGATTGCGGCAAATAAGGCACAACCCGCTACGTTGGTTTGCAACAGGCCACCGGGGATACGTTTTACAAAAAGCGATAACGCGCGATATACGCTGAAACTTAAGCCGCTTTTCTCCATGATCAGTGCAAGCATGATGAATAGTGGAATCGCGGTGAGCGTAAAACTATCCATGCTGCCCCAGCTCACCAGCCCCATCGCTTTTAAGCTTCCAAAGCCGCCGTGTGTTGCAACATAGAGCAAGGAGGCAACTGTAATGGCAAAGGGTACCCAGAGACCTGAACACAGCAAGGCGATAAAAATACCAAAGATCAAAATAATTTCGGTGCCTGAACTCATTGCTGTGCCTCCTTGGCGCCTTGAAGCACGCGTTTGACATCGCGTAACAACATCACGACCAGCGCCATACAAAGCAAGGTGATGCCTAAAGGCATGACTAGTCTGGGGATCCAGAGCGGAGTCTCTAGCAAGGTGGGCGCAAGATCGTTACGTACGTAGCTGGCAATGACGAAATTAATCAGGTGATAGTCCAAAATCAGAGAGGTTGCTAAAGCGATCAAAATAAAGAACACCATCAGTACCCGATTCTGCTGCTTCGATAAACGGCTCGTAAATAACTCAACCTGATGAAAACTGTTGTGCATGGCGCAGCCCGCCAGACTTAAAAAAGAGACGGTGACTAACAGATAGCCGCCGAACTCTTCGGATAGTTCAAGGTTGAAACCCATTAGTCGGGCGGCGACCTCTGCCACGACTAACAGCATCATCGCAAGCATTGCGAGTTGACAGAACACCATGGTGCCGTCAATAAATCCTTTGCCCCAGTAATGCTCTTCTGTACTGTTCGTCGTGGTGTTCATAAGTAACCTCTAGCGACCAATCGCTGCGCGGATTTTGCCAAGTGCTTCAACGGCGTCTGGGCCTTGCTTCTCAGCCCAGGTTTTCCAGTAGGGTTCCATCAGCTTTGCGCCTAGGGCCATATCGGCAGCCGTTGCCTCGGTGATCTTCATTCCCTTGGCACGCAGCGCAGCAGTGACTTGATCCTCTTCTTCAAACAGCGTCTTGGTGTTCCAGGGCATCACGTCTGACACAATGTTCTTGAGTTTGACTTGAGTGTCTGGGGTGAGCTTGTCGTAGGCGCTTTTGTTAACGATGATGAAGGCATTGAAGAAGTTTGGTCCTAAGCGGTAGCTATATTTCAGCAAGTCACCCCAGATTTTTCCACCGCCTGAACTGGCTGTGAAGACGCCACTGATGACGCCGGTATCCAAACCAGAAGGCACCTCTTCAGCACCCAGGGTTGCAGGTACGCCGCCAAACTGGCGAACAAAGGCAGACTGCTCGGGCGAGGTCACCCGCATTTTTTGTCCTTTTAAGTCTGCCAACGATTCAAGCTTGTTGCGCGACCAAGAGACTTGCAGGGGGTAGTAATAGCCCCCGATCACTTGTACCCCTTTTGAGGCATAGGCTTTTTCAATGTAGGGCATCATGATTTTGAGGGCGATTTCAAGATGCTCGGTTGTGACCAAGAGCATGGGCAGCTGCAGTAAGCCACCGATTGGGATATTGCCTTGGTAAAGGCCGTCATCACCGAGTTGCATGGTGCCTTCTGCAACGGCTTGTGTAATCGTGGTGGTTTTGATCGGAACGGCGCCGGCCAAATGGTAATTAATTTTCAATTCCCCGTTTGTTTCTTTAGCGACCCGTTCAGTAATGGTCTGCAAGCCACGTGCGCCTGCCAAGGTTGCAGCGGGGGCATAGGTGTAAGCGTTCCATTCAACGGCGTGCGCCAACGGCGTCA
>Ga0114963_10001318_pt1 | contig 17197 bp, 19 predicted proteins | sample C_131016_EF_Meta_FD_87019 | JGI IMG/M metagenome (GOLD analysis project Ga0114963, IMG submission 87019) | Freshwater microbial communities from Lake Croche, Canada to study carbon cycling - C_131016_EF_MetaG | ecosystem: Environmental > Aquatic > Freshwater > Lake | place: Lake Croche, Canada...
GATGGAAAACCCTTTAAACAAATAATTCAATATTGGCTTGCAGGCAAATCTATCTGCATGCCATCCATAGCCTCGGTCAGCGTAATTTGACAAGACAAGCGGCTATTGGCTTTACGCGCACTGGCCGCAAAGTCCAGCATACCGTCTTCATCATCTGTCATAGCGGGTAGTTGGCTAAGCCAGGGTTCTCGCACCATCACGTGACATGTGGCGCAGGTCAATGTACCACCGCAGTCAGCTGCAACACCTTCGATATTGGCACCAATAGCAGCCTTCATTAAACTTTGCCCCGCTTTGACTTCTATGGTGGTTCCGGAGTTGTTGTTAGAACTTTCAAAAAAAACTATTTTTGTCATGCGTATTTAATTTGCTCGTAGGGGATCAAGAAAGTTAGGTGGAGGGCTTGATTGGCGACGAGAAGTTAATTTAGTTCGCTTTGAATTTTAAATACGACTGAAATATTCGCGTCGTTGAAATTCTAGTTTGTCTTCAGCATCTACAAATCGCTTTTGCTCTGCATTTTTTATACGGGAGTAGTAGCGTAAGAACTCAGCGCCAAACCCCTCACGCATGGCAGGGTTCTCTTGAAGAGCTAACAAGGCATCGTCAAGATTGTTGGGAATACGAACAGTTTGGTCCATTGATGTCATGTCACCGTTGCCGTAGGGAGAATCGGTTGCTAAGGGCGGAATCAGTTTCTCTTCCATGCCTTGTAGACCTGCATGTATTTGCGCTGCCATATAAAGATAAGAGTTGGCAGCAGGTTCACCTAAGCGATTTTCTATGCGCGTTGCGTTATCGCCTGCTTGTCCAATGACACGAAGCATGGCGCCGCGGTTATCACGTCCCCACAGAACAGATTGCGGCGCTAATGCATGGGGCCTAAATCGTCCAAATCCATTCACAGTGGGTGTACACATCACTGTCATGCCTTGTGCATTTTTCAACATGCCTGCGAGGTAATGTGCTCCTACGTCGGATAGCGTGTGACGTGCATCATGAGCTTTTGTATCAGCTTGCGGCGTATTGCGCATAAAGATGTTGAGCCCAGACTTTGCATCCACAAGAGATTGGTGCAAGTGCCAACCGCTAGACATGATGTTGTCAAACGGAGGTCGACACATAAAGGTGGCGTAATAGCCTGCGCGTCTCAACGCTTGGCGAATAGCACTGCGAAACAGCACCATGTTGTCAGCGGCCGTTAGTGCATCTGTGGTGTCGAAAACAGCTTCCACTTGGCTGGGGCCGAGTTCAATTTCTAATGACAACAAAGGTAAACCTAAGGCCTGTGCCGTGTGCTGGACGATGCGTAGCGGCTCCTCTGCCATGTCAAACCAGTTTTCTGAGAGTAGGTTGTAGCCGGGGTGGATCAAACTTACATCAGGGCATTGACCTGGCCAAGTAGCAGTGTTGGGATCTAAGTCAGCGCCATGCGTTGCATCACGCAAGCGGTAGATATGAAACTCCACTTCTAAGCCGCACACCATTTGTAAACCCTTTTTCGCTAGTTTGGCTACAGCGGTTTGAAGTTGATAGCGGGTGTCATACAAAACACTTTCACCATTTAGAAAAACGGGTTGGCATTGGATCCAGCCAGTTTTGTCAGCCCAAGGCAACACTTTGAAGCTGTTAGGAATGGGTTTTAAAAGTAGGTTGTTAGCAAATTCAAAACCAGGCAAATCTTGTGCGATGCTTGGTTCGAACACTTTGAATGCAGTGCGGTCAGACGTGTCTTTGAGCATCAAAGTGCTGACCATTCCGACACCTTTATCTAAGGCCGCAATAGCTGCAGAGGCGGTTAGCGTTTTGCCGCGCAACATGCCGTGTGTATCGCACCATGCAAACCGAACTAGCTCCAAGTCATTGCTTTTGATGAGCTTTTCTATGTTCATGTGTTCTTTGCGTCTAAGCTGGCATCCCAAGGGGCAGCAATGCGTTTGTTAGTAACTGCTTGTTGCCACCAGATCTCCCATTCTTTTGCAGGCGCTATGCCGTCCACAGTGTCTGGACCAAAGCGCTGCGCAGCCACGACGGGTTGGGCGAATCCGAGGGGGAGTTTGCCTGCTTCTACGTCATCAATAGCTTTGATTAAGTTGCGACGATTTGCCATGATGGCTATATCGCTGGTACCTAGATGCTCGCGTGTGCGGTCTTGTATGGGTCCCATGCTTTCGCAAGCCCATTGGTCATGTACGTTGATATCGTTTTCGCCCATACCCAAATAGGTACGTGAGTTTTGCTCTTCGGCGTTAAAGCCCCAGTTGTTATGGCGGCCTGATTTGGGGATGTAGTCAGGCAAGCTAATTGCATTCAAGCGCTGCTTACGCATGGCCTCTTTGTCTACAGGCCCGGCAAAGCTAGTGAACACCGAATACCAGTAGGTGTTGGTATCGTCAACTGGCACATGTATTTGCGTGATGGTCATCGTCTCTGAGAGCGGAATGACAAACGTATGCGGAAATATTGCATGGGTCACACGCACATGGGTAAGTGCATCTGTCATCGGGCGTAAAGAAGTCAGTCGCATACCAAATGGCATTGGGGCCACACTGATGTGGGGTTGATCGAATTCACGCATGATTTTCGTCATGGGCCACCGTTCACCACCGATATCACCTGCGCTAGCACCACGGAATTGTTTGCCGTAGGTGTCGTCCAAGGATTCATCAAAAAAGAAACGATGCAAGAAAGATGTATGAGCAGGGTCAACGCCTACTTCAAACGCTTGCAACCAATTGCATCGCCACAAGCCTTTGAAAGCAAAGGTATGGGTGTTAGGCGCAGTAAAACAATCGAGTGCAGGGAAAGGGGGTGGCGTGGTGCTTTCAGCGCCTAGCCAGCCAAACAAAATACCACTGCGTTCTAAGAGTGGGTAGTTGCGTTGCTTGATGTGGCTACAAAGTTTGCTGCCATCGGGCTCTGCCGGTGTTTCTATGCACAGGCCATGCACGTCGAACTTCCATCCATGGAAGGGGCAACGTAGTCCATCTCCTTCGTTGCGACCAAACGCAAGATCTGCTCCACGGTGGGGACAGTCTCTATCGAGTAAACCAAACTCACCTTGTGCGTTCTTGAACAACACCAAGTCTTGACCAAGAATGCGTACTGCTTTGACTGGACGAATTTCCATCCTAGGGTCAAGGGCAGGATTGAATTCATCAACTAGCGCAATAGGCTGCCAATAGTGACGCATCAAATTACCACACGCGGTGTTGGGTCCAATGTGTGTAATGCGCTCGTTGAGTTCGGCTTTCATGGATGTCCTTCTGTGTATCAGGTAACAGGAGCAGGATTAAACAAAACTAAAGCGTTATGTAATTTCCAGTGTTCAGCCCAGGTCTTTTTTCGTCCGCTGGCCACATCAAGCATCAACTGAAACATTTCCAAGCCAACGTCTTCGATGGTTTTGCTGCCATCTGCAATCGTGCCAGCGTTAATATCCATCAAGTCATGCCATCGATTGGCTAATTCAGTTCGGGTTGCGACTTTGATTACTGGAACTTCTGCCAAACCATAAGGTGTGCCGCGACCTGTGGTGAATACATGCAGATTCATGCCCGCTGCGAGTTGCAAAGTTCCGCATATGAAATCACTCGCTGGAGTTGCAGCGTAGATCAAGCCTTTTTGTTTGAGCTTATCGCCTGGTTTTAAAACCCCAGATATAGGCGATTTGCCGGACTTCACAATCGAACCCATAGCCTTTTCAACAATATTAGAAAGGCCGCCTTTTTTGTTTCCTGGCGTTGTGTTGGCGCTTCGGTCGGCTTTGCCACGGGCAAGGTAAGCGTCGTACCACGCCATCTCATGAATCATGGCTTGCGCCACTTCAGGTGTGGTGGCGCGTGAGGTAAGTTGATCAATGCCATCGCGCACTTCAGTTACTTCTGAAAACATCACGGTGGCGCCTGCACGCACCAGTAGGTCAGTGCAGTAACCGACTGCTGGGTTGGCGGTCACACCTGAGAAAGCATCGCTTCCTCCGCATTGCACGCCCACGACTAGTTCACTGGCGGGAACGGTTTCACGTCTGCGAAGGTTAAGTCGTTGCAAATGCTTTTCAGCAGTTTTCATGATTGATTCAATCATGGACATAAAGCCAATATGTGCATCATCTTGCAGGCAAACAACGTCGAGCACTTCGCCGCGTTGGTCATTGATCGGTATTGCTCCTGGAGGCATTAAGCGCTCAGGTTGTAATTTTTCGCAACCCAAACTCACCACCATGACTTCACCGCCGAAGTTGGGGTTCAAACTAATGTTGCGTAGGGTACGAATGGGAATTTCTGCACCATCCGCATCAATGGCTACGCCACAGCCGTAGGTGTGTTCTAGACCAACAACGTCATCCACATGTGGGAACTTGGGAAGTAGCTCTTCTTTGATGCGCTTGACGGCGAAATCTACCACGCCTGATACACATTGCACGGTGGTGGTGATTGCCAAAATATTGCGCGTACCCACAGAGCCATCTGCGTTGCGATAGCCTTCAAAGGTGTAGCCATCAAGCGCAGGCATAGGTTCAGGCTTGACAGAGGCGATGGGTAAATTGTCTAGGCCACGTGCATTAGGCATTTCAAGTAAACGCTCGTGGACCCAACTACCGGCTGGAATGTCTTTTAATGCAATGCCGATGGTGACGTTATATCGCCTGACAGCTTCCCCTTTGGCAATAGGAACCAACGCCACTTTATGGGCTTGGGGTATTTTTGCGACTAGTTTTAATCCTGAGGAAAACACGGTGTTAGCCGGTAAGCCACCATCATTGACCACGATGGCCACGTTGTCGCGTTCATCCATCTTGATGTAGAGAGGCGTTGCAGTCTTATTTGTCATAGGGGCATGTATTGAAAGATGTTAAATTTAAGAAGTGAACTGCTTCCAAGTGGTTTTGCAAGTAGGACATGTCATTTCAATTAGCTTGAATAAATTACCGCGGCATTTTTGTGAGCATTGAGGACAGGTAACGATCACTTTTGCATCACGAATGACAGGTGTTTCCACTAAGTCCATTTCAATAAACGTAGGGGCCCGCAAATCAAACTGCCTAGAACTTCTAAAGTGCACTAGGTAGCCGGGGCGTGGTAAACCCGTTTTGGTTACATCGGCATCTGATATCAAAAGCGGATGTAATTTGTCCCCAAGGCCTGTTGTGGTTTTAAACCAAGCATTGGAATAAGTGGGTGCCAAAAGTTGCGCGATATCAGGATGGTTCAAACGACTCTTAGCCCCGCCAGCCAAAAACTCGCTTTGCTTTAAATGGTCGCTAAAAAGTGACAAAGCATTTGGATGGCAAGAATAAGCAAAATATCCAAAATATAGACAACTATCTAGTTTGTTGCCAAATGCATACCATTTGAGTGTGAGAGCTCGAAAAATATCAATGGCTTGTAAGGCGGTATCACCCTGAGTCAATATTCCATCATTGAAGCAAGCGATAAGCAATACTTTCACTGCGTTTTCAAACCCCAGGTCTTGACGAATGCCGAGAGGGTTTCCGAACATGTTTTTTTGCGCAATACTCTTGTTGGCAACTTCCATAGTTCGAAAATATTCAGGCATTTCCTTACTAACATTAGGAAGAACTTTTTTAAAAAGCTCTAGCTCATGGGGGCTTGCGCGAATATGTTCGAAGGGATAGGTTTGAGCCATACTTTAATTCTCTAGGTGTTCAATAATTTTTGTTTTTAACCCAACAAAATCTAGTACTAGGGTATTTTTATCGATCACCGTGCTGTAAGAATTCATCCATCCATTTTGGACTTGGACTTCGCAATCGAATAACTCTTCAAAAAGAGAGATCACCCCCATTTCATCGAGCACGTTCTTTTTGATTTTTTGGACCAAACCTTTATGGATTTCTTTTTTGGTTGGCGGTGGGCTTTCTTTGGAATTTTTGTCTACATGTGCAGATAGCTCTGCGTCATAAGCTTGCCTGAGTGCTTTGGTGCGCAAAGCAGCGTACGCTGCATTGAGGTCTGACATGACCTTTTGCGCGTGTCTGCTGTCTCCCTTGTATTTGTCGGGATGGTATTTTTGTGCCAATGCTTTAAAGGCGGCCTTGATCACCACATCATCGGCAATCGAAAGTAATCCTAAAGTTTTGTAATGGTCTTGCATGGGTCAAGTATCGACAAAAAAAGCCAGCATTTGATGCCCAGTTAGCTCTTTTTTGAAATTGGTCAAAATGGATGGGTTTAGCTCTTAGGAGTTTGTATAGACTAAGGGTATTACCTCTTTCAGCTTAGCGCATGACATTCCTTTCTAATTTGATGAACAAATTGAAGCGTTTTATTGACTGGTTTTTCGCCAAAGAGTCTGACAGCACGCTTGAAGTTGCCGAAATTACTAAACGATTTAAATTGCTGGAAGAGGCTAGAAAGCTAGGAGAGCTTGGGCTACCCTCATTCCATAGCAAGGTGACATCCGGCACGGAGCAAGAGGTCGTCCGTTATATCGAAGGTGTGCGAGAGCAAATTCAAATTCAGACATTGGCTGACTTGGATCGCATGGACCGACTTATTCATGAGTCCCAAGTGCATGAATTCGACCTAAAGCCGGATATTTTGTCGGCAGACTTCGAACGCAAAGCCCTGATTATTTTTAATGAACAAAATTCATGGTTAGAGAAATTAGGAGCTACTGCGAACAGACGGTACAAAGAGCTTGAAAGATTTCGTGAGCATCATCAATTAGAAAGAGATGCGATTTACCCTGATGGAACAGGCCTCTTTTTTCGATATGCCTTGCTGGTGCTTTTGGTGACTTTCGAAGGGTTATTTAATGCTGCCTTTTTTGCAGAAGGACTTAGTACAGGTCTGCTAGGCGGTTTTCTATATGCCGTGACGCTTGCAAGTGTGAACGTATTCACCGCTTTTGTCTTGGGTAAGTCGGCCGTGCGGTGGATATTTCATATTAAGCCGGCAATCAAAGCCTTAGGCCTTTTGGCTTTAGTTACGGCACTTGGATTTATTGTTTCTATGGCATTGGCTATTGGCCATTTGCGCTCAGCTATTTTGGTTGAGAGCACCAACCCAACACAAGATGCGTGGCTTGCACTCGTCAACAACCCTTTTGGATTGAATGATTTAGTTGCATGGATTTTGTTTTTGGTCACTATTGGTTTTGGATTGGCATCATTGATAGATGGTTTGTTTATCGACGATTTATATCCTGGCTATGGGGCCGTGACCCGCAGAGAAAAACAAGCTACCGAAGAATTTGAAGAAGAGTTTGAAGACGTTCGTGCCTCTCTAGAAGAGGTGAAGCAAGAAAATATCGATGCGCTAGATGATGAAATTCTCCGGGCAAAGCAATTCGCATCCAGGTTTAGGCAGCAAATCGAAGATAAAAAGTCCATCTTTCAATCTTGGATGCAAAAATTGAACGAATCAGAAGTTGCCTTGTATGCAACGTTGCGTATTTTTAGAGCAGAAAACAGTAGGTACAGAAAAGATGCGCTTCGCCCCGCTTATTTTGATACTTTGCCAGCTCTAAGAGCAATTGCGATAGAAAAACCCGATATTTCTGAATACGAGCAAATGCATGCCCATTTGCAAGAGCGCATCAAATTACTTGAAGACAGTTTGCCGGCACGTCGGGAAAAAATCTACAACCTGTTTGACAGGCATTTGCAGCAACTTAACTTTATACAGCGCACGCCAAAGATGCAATTCAAGGACGTCATGTAATGGCTCGTAAAAGCAAGCTTGCGCGTAGTCGTCAGCGTAGCAATATCCTGCTGGGAAGTCTGGCTTTGTTGCTAGTCATATCTGTCTTGGGTGCAACAGCTTGGTGGTGGAATCAAAAGCGCAACACTACCGATCCTAAAACTTTGTGCCCCATTGAAGGCCCGCTGGGACACAACATTCTTTTGGTCGACAAGACTGACCCGTTGAACTTGGCGCAAAAGGCGGCATTCGATCTTCTGGTGACTGACTTGGTGTCCAATAAAACCCCCCCTGGCTATCTGTTGTCTATCTTCGTATTGGGAGATGACTTTGTGGCGCAAACCAAGCCGTTAGTAGAGTTATGCAACCCGGGAGATGGCAAGGGTCACAATGAGTTAACTGAAAACATCAAGCAACTCAATCGGCAATACAAAGACAGATTTTTGGCTCCCATTTTTGATCAGAGCATGCAACTTCTTAGCATTGCTCCCGCGCAAGAATCTCCAATTTTGGAGATGTTGCAAATGGTGAGTTTGAATTCCATCCAGAAACACCATGTGGATGGTCCAAAGACCTTGATCGTATTGTCCGACTTGCTGCAAAACAGCAAGCAACTCAATATGTACAAGGGTATGCCAACGTTTAAGGAGTTTGCCAATACAGGCTACGCCCACAAGACGCAGATTAACTTCCAAGGTGTTGATATCCAAATCCACTATTTACAAAATAGTCCAGACCTTCAAGTGGACAAGCTCTTTCTTTTTTGGAAGGAGTATTTCAAAGCATCCGGCTCGAAAAGCTTGGATTTAGTTGCTTTGCCGGGCTGATTAATCGCGATAATGTCGCAGGAGCATTTGTATGAACTTCTACGCGCGAATAACTTCAGCTGTTTTATTCAGCATTTTTCTCGGCCAACCAGTTTGGGCCCAAACTTTCAAAATGTCTTGCGAGTTGGAAGGCATTGTTCCTGCTTTAGAAGACCGAAAGCTCAAGCCAGAGAAGGTGGTTGTAGAAATTCAAACCATGGGTAAAAATTTATTCATGAAGGTAGTGGGCTCTAATCTCTACACCGTTCAGGCTAGCAGTCTGACCACCGAAGAATTCGCAGGCAAAAACCTCACCACTGAAAAACAAATGGGTGTCACCCGCAAAAATAAGACAACAGGTTGGGAGTCAGAGATTCGTATAGAGCGCGAAACGGTGATGTTGACAGCCTTCAACGATATGGACTACCGAGGCAAAACAGTTCGTGTGCTTTTGTCGGGTCCTTGCATTCGACCCTAATAAATAGTGACGTAGCGCGCGTGTTTCTGAAGTCAAGCCAACCAACACCAAAAGCCTGTGCACGATCCTGTGAAGTACTGGATCAACAGATCAATGGCACTGCCTACCAGCAACAATGGCAGCCCCAAATAAACAAATACCCACCACACCACCCACAAAGTCAGATGAGGTTCTTCCAGACGGAATCCCATCACGGTTTCGTTTTGTTTGCGTTGGCGATAGGCTTTGAGCATCGAGAGATTTTAGGCGCATGAAAGTCACTTGGGACGCTATAGACGCAGCGACCTGGGACGCGCACCATGCTCGCATGGGTGCTGCCTTGCAGCAAGATTGGGCTTATGGCGCTTGCATGAAAACTTTGGGTGTGCATGTGCTGCGTGGATGGGTGACGCGCAATGGCGAGCCTGTCGCGCTAGCGCAATTTATCGTGCGTTATTTTGCAGGGCAGATAGCAAGCATGGCATTGTGCTCCTTAGGTCCCGTGTGGCTTGTGCCATTGACTGCAAAAGAAAAAGAACAAACATACCTTGCTCTGAAAAAAACTATTCCGCTGAATAAGCTGCGCGTGGTGCTCTTTACGCCTGCTGAAGTCCAAGGTGCTGATCTTGGTCTTTCTACATGGCGCAGGGTCATGACAGGGCAAAGTACGGTGATGTTAGATATCACTCAGTCGTTGACGGATCTTCGTGCTGGCTTGGATAAGCGCTGGCGGCATCGGTTGGGCGGTGCTGAAAATTCTGAATTAACGGTTCACCGTGTAGGCACGAATCCTGGTCAATACCGCTGGTTGTTAGATGCGGATATGCAGCAACGTCAGCAACGCGGTTTATTGGGTCTGCCACTACAGTTTTTTGATCTTTACGCGCAGTCGCGCCAACAGCCTAGTAAAAATATTTTGACAATACGTGCTGACGTTGGTCGCGACAGAGTCGCAGGTATGTTGTTTTTGATCCACGGCGAGGCGGCAACGTACCAAGTGGGTTGGACCAATGATGTGGGACGTGACCAGCACGCGCATAACCTCATCTTGTGGCATGGCATTCAAGAATTGCAAGCGCGTGGTGTGCGCGTTTTGGACCTTGGCGGTGTTAACACCATTCGCAGTGCTGGCATTGCGCGTTTCAAAATGAGCACAGGTGGACAAGTCATCACCTATGCTGGCAGTTATTTTTAAATCGCCATGTTGACTGTTTCAAACATATCTTGTGTGCGTGGCCATAAGCCTTTGTTTGCGCCTGTGAGTTTTTCATTACAACCTGGACAAGTCTTGCATTTGGAAGGTGATAACGGCATAGGCAAAACATCTTTATTACGCATTATTTGTGGTTTGTCGCATGCCGACGGGGGTGAGGTTTTATGGAATGGGAGTTCCTTAAGTAAACAGCATCCTGAAGTTGTAGAGGCTTTTCGTGCAGCGCTGTGTTACATGGGACATCACCAATCTTTGAAAGATGAATTAACTGCGATTGAAAATTTATTATTCGATGCACAAATTGCAGGGCGCATTTTGTCTTACGACAAAGCCATGGATGCATTGCAAAAAATGGGATTAAAAAACCGCGCCCATTTACCACTGCGCGTTTTGTCACAAGGACAAAAGCGCCGAACGGCTTTGGCGCGTTTATCGCTAACCGACGCTAAGTTGTGGGTGCTCGATGAGCCCTTTGTAGCCTTGGATACGCATTCATTGAATAGTTTGCAAGTGATACTGGCAAACCATGTGCAACAAGGCGGTATGTTGCTCTACACCAGCCACCAGGCTGTGAAGCTATTGAAGACCAATGGACATCTTGTGGATATCCGCTCTGTTCAAATGGTGGCAGCATGATGTGGCAAGCATATTGGGCGGTTGTGCGACGCGATGTGTTGCTAGCGTGGCGGCGTAAAAGCGAAGGATTGAGCGCCGTATTTTTCTTTGTGGTGGTGGCTGCTTTGTTTCCACTTGGAATTGGCCCAGAGTTGACCGTGTTGCGCAATATTGCCCCTGGTGTTTTATGGGTGGGCGCTTTGCTTTCTTCGATGCTTGCTTTGCAGCGTTTGTTTGAAGCAGATTTTGGTGATGGCACTTTAGAGCAAATGGCTTTGTCACCGATAGCAATGCCCCTATTGGTTGGGGCAAAAATGCTGGCGCATTGGTTGGTCTCAGGCTTGCCGTTGGTATTATTAGCACCGGTTTTGGGATTGCAGTTTGACTTATCAGGCGACGCCTTAGTCACCCTCACTTTCGCCCTGCTTTTGGGTACTCCGATTTTGTCTTTGGTAGGTGGCGTTGGTGCTGCTTTGACCCTAGGCGTGCGCGGCGGCGGTGTATTGCTTTCCTTATTAGTTTTACCTTTGTTTGTGCCTGTGTTGGTTTTTGGCGCTGGTGCAGTAGAGGCGCAAGTCAGCGGACTGGGTGTGCAGGCGCATTTGTCTATTCTGATGGCGATGCTTTTACCTGCATTGTTCTTTGGTCCCTTAGCATCTGCGTTTGCCTTGCGCATTGCGCTGGAATGATAGTTTTATGAATATGTTTCGCGCGAGTTTTTGGCTACATTACGCTGGACCGCAAGCCTTTTATGGTTTGGCGGGACGCGTATGGCCATGGTGTGCTGCTTTGGCTGCCGTGCTTGGCGTGTGGGGATTGTGGTTGGGCTTTATGGTCGCACCTGCAGATGCGCAACAGGGCGAGGGTTATCGCATTATTTTTGTACACGTTCCAGCGTCATGGATGTCTATGGTCATCTATATGGCCATGGCCTTTTGGAGCGTGTTGGGTTTGACTTTCAATACCCGTTTGTCCGGAATGATGACGCGTGCTCTTGCCCCAACTGGCGCTATGTTTGCATTCCTATCATTGTGGACTGGAGCCCTTTGGGGTAAACCGATGTGGGGCACTTGGTGGGTGTGGGATGCGCGTTTGACGTCCGAATTGATTTTGTTTTTTCTCTACTTGGGCTATATCGCTTTGACCTCGGCTATTGATGATCAGCGCAGAGGCGATCGCGCAGGTGCTTTGATTGCGATTGTGGGTGCCATCAATGTCCCCATCATTTATTTCTCGGTGAAGTGGTGGAACACCTTGCACCAAGGAGCATCTGTTTCATTAACTAAATCGCCCACTATGGCGCAAGTGATGTTGTGGGGTATGTTGTTAATGGCAATGTGCTTTTGGCTCTACACCATTGCCCTGGTTTTGTACCGAGTACGGACAACCATTTTGCAGCGCGAATCACATACTGCATGGGTGCAAGCGATAGTCCAGGAGATTGCATGATGTGGGAAAGTTGGAGCCAGTTCTGGGACATGGGTGGCTACGGCCTCTATGTTTGGGGCAGTATGGGTGTCACCGCAGCATGTATGGCCATTGAAGTTTGGCAGGCGCGTTCGGCGCATCATCAACACCTTGCTCAATTGCGTGAAGAGCACGAAGGTCATCTATGAAAGCAAGAACGCGTCGATTCATATGGATTGCTGTTGGCGTTTTGGTCTTATGCGCTGCAGCTGCATTTGTATTGAACGCATTTCAAAGCAACTTGGTGTTTTTCTTCACGCCCACGCAAGTAAGCAAAGGGGAGGCCCCTAAAGGCCGGACTTTCCGTGCAGGCGGTATGGTGAAAGAAAACAGTTTGGTGCGTGATGGCAACGCTGTGCGCTTTGTTATCACCGACACCATGCAAGAAATGCCCGTGACCTACGTGGGTTTATTGCCAGACTTGTTCAAAGAAGGCAAAGGTGTGGTTGCACAAGGTAAGCTGGGAAAAGATGGCATCTTCGTTGCCAGTGAAGTACTCGCTAAGCACGACGAAAACTACATGCCACCAGAAGCCAAGCATGCGATGGACCAAGCGGCAGCCGCTAAAGCTGCGCAATCTTTAAAACCATAAACACAAAGCCTTAGGCATTCCATGATTCCTGAACTCGGTCATTTCGCGCTTATCTTGGCGACTATCGTTGCGTTGATTCAAGGCGTGCTGCCTTTGACGGGAACTTTTGTGCCCTCTAGAACGCTTCAAGTCACTTTGCAAACTCTGGCCAGGCCCATGGCGGTATTGCAGTGTGCGTTGGTCGCTTGCGCTTTTGCCGCGTTAGCGACTGCTTTCTTAACGAATGATTTTTCGGTGACCTATGTCGCTCAGCATTCCAATTCTTTATTGCCTAAGCCCTACCAATTTGCCGCAGTATGGGGTGGGCATGAAGGCTCACTTTTGCTTTGGGTGTTGTTGTTAGCGGTGTGGTCGATGGCCGTCGCGTTGTTTTCTAAAAGTTTGCCCCTAGACATGGTGGCGCGGGTTTTGAGTGTCTTGGGATTGATATCGGTAGGCTTTTTACTGTTCATCCTCACGACATCGAACCCTTTCGAGCGTCTGTTGCCTGCCGCACTTGACGGCCGTGATTTAAATCCTTTACTACAAGACCCAGGTCTTGTGATACATCCGCCCATGCTCTACATGGGCTATGTGGGTATGTCTGTGGCATTTGCATTTGCAGTGGCTGCCTTGCTCAGCGGTCGCTTAGATGCTGCATGGGCGCGTTGGTCGCGTCCTTGGACGGTGATTGCGTGGACATTTCTCACCTTTGGTATTGGCCTGGGTTCTTGGTGGGCCTATTACGAATTAGGTTGGGGTGGTTGGTGGTTTTGGGATCCCGTTGAAAACGCCTCGTTGATGCCATGGCTGGTTGCAACAGCATTGATCCACTCTTTGATGGTGACCGAGAAACGTGGCAGTTTCAAAGCATGGACCGTGTTGTTAGCAATAGCCGCGTTTTCTTTGTCGCTGCTCGGAACATTCTTGGTGCGTTCTGGCGTTTTGACATCGGTGCATGCGTTTGCATCCGACCCTAAACGTGGCGTGTTTGTCTTGATTTTTTTGGCAGTGGTGGTTGGTGCATCGCTCTCCTTGTTTGCATGGCGCGCGCCGCGCGTGACTTTAGGCGGGCGCATGGAGTTGGTATCGCGTGAGTCATTTTTGCTGGCCAATAGCGTATTGCTTGTGGTCGCAACCGGTGCAGTGTTGCTTGGAACGATTTACCCCTTGATCATTGATGCCTTAAATATGGGTAAGTTGTCCGTTGGACCGCCTTATTTCAACGCGGTGTTTGCGCCTCTGTTAGTGCCTACGGTGTTTTTGATGGTGCCTGGCTCTATCGCGCGATGGCGTGAAGCCAAGGTGTCTGAGATTGCGCATACCCTGCGTTACTCTGGTCTTGCTGCTGTCGTGTTGGCAGTTGCTCTGCCGTTTGTATTCGGTGGTTGGTCCTTTGGTGCCATGCTGGGTATCTTCTTGAGTGCTTGGGTGGGCTTGGGAACCTTGCTACAAGTGGTGACACGTTTACGCAAACACGGTCGCATTGGTTTGTCTTTCTGGGGGCAGCACATTGCGCATTTTGGAATGGCTGTCCTGGTGATGGGTGTGACGGGCGTGAATTCGTATGAAGTAGAGCGTGATGTGCGCATGCATGTGAACGACGTGGTCACCATTTCACCTTACAGTTTTCAATTGAAGTCGCTCAGCGAAGTCACGGGGCCAAATTACAAAGCCGTGCGCGCTGATGTAGAGGTTAAGCGTGGGGAGGAAGTGATCGACATTTTGCAACCAGAAAAGCGTCGTTATTTTTCTTCTGCCATGCCAATGACGGAGGCAGGTATTGACTCTGGATTTATGCGTGACTTGTATGTTTCGCTTGGTGAACCCTTAGATAACGCCCGTACTGAGTGGAGTATGCGGGTCTATTACAAACCTTTCGTCCCTTGGTTGTGGGGAGGTGTATTGCTGATGGTGCTGGGCGGTCTATTGGCAGCTCTAGACAGAAGGTACCGCGCATGAAAAAGGTGTTTATTCCTTTGGTGCTTTTCTTTTGCCTAGTGATCTTTCTGGCGATTGGTTTAAACCGTGACCCACGCGAAATACCCTCGCCTTTGATTGGCAAACCAGCGCCTGCTTTTTCGTTAGTCACGTTAGAGAGCGATAAAACTTTCTCTCCTGCTCAGATGTTGGGTAAGGTGTGGATGTTCAATGTCTGGGCAACTTGGTGTGTGGCTTGCCGTGAGGAGCATCCGGTGCTCGTGGCGTTTGCTGAAAAAAATCAAACTCCTATCGTTGGACTAAGTTACAAAGAAATTCAACCTCAAGACCCAGCAGCCAAACAAAGTGACGCTATCAAATTGCAAGTCGCGCGTGAGCGCAGTGCGGTGTGGTTGCAACGCCATGGCAATCCTTACACCACATCGGTGATGGATTTAGACGGCCGTGTGGGCATTCAATATGGCGTCTACGGTGTGCCAGAAACCTATGTGATCGATCAGCAAGGTGTGATCCGCTTCAAACATGTAGGCGCAGTCACCCCACAACTCTTGGCTGAGAAAATTTTGCCCTTGATGCAAAGTTTGGGTAAATCATGAAGTACCTCTGTATTTTTTGGCTCAGCCTTTGCCTAAACCTTGCCCATGCCCGCGAAGCAGTGCCACTGGCAGAAGATCCTGTTGTGGAGTCACGTTTGGTGCACATCTCTCAAGAGTTGCGTTGCTTGGTCTGCCAAAACGAATCGCTGTCTTCATCCCGGGCAGAATTGGCAGACGATTTGCGGCGCGAAGTACGTGACTTGATTCGTGCCAACAAATCTGACCAAGAAATCAAGGATTTTTTGGTGTCGCGCTATGGTGATTTCGTCCTCTACCGTCCCGAAGTCAAGCCCTTGACGTGGGTACTTTGGTTTGGTCCGTTTGTAGTGCTGTTGATCGCAGCCGTCTTTTTATTGGCGTATTTGCGTCAGCGCCGCGCGGTTGTGCGGCCACAAGATTTGAGTGACGCCGAGCGCGCGCGGGTCGAACAGTTATTGAAAGATTGATGTGAATCCAGCTTTAAGCTTTCTTTTGTGCGCTCTAGTGATGGTAGCTGTGGTGTTGGCTGTCATCAGTGTGAGTTTGTGGCGCGGTTCACAAATTGGTGCAGTAGAAGCACAAAAAATTCAAGACTGTGCCAACGATTCTGTGAAAGCCAATGCAGCGGTTTACAAAGACCACTTACGTGATTTAGAAAAAGAATATGTATTAGGCAATTTAAGCAGGCAAGAGCTGCGAATCGCCAGAGAGGAGTTGGCCAGACGGCTGCTCGATGATGTTGACGGACACACTTCAAGTGCTCCACACACTGGTCACACTTCGCAAGAGGCATTGCTTGTTCACGAGCGTGTGGCTACAAAAGCTGTTAAACCCAATTTCCAAACTTGGCGCGCGCCATGGGTGTGGGTTATGAGTTTTGTGTTTTTGGTGCCAGTCGCTTCGATGCTGATGTACGCAGTGATAGGCCAACCCCTGGCACTAAATCCCGCAGCTCTGCAAGCTGAAACGGAGCAGGGGGCTGATATTTCACCCGAAAAAATGACCGAAATGGCCACCGCCCTGACGCGTCGACTGCAAGACGATCCCAATCAAATCGATGGGTGGGTCATGCTGGCACGTGTGCAACGTGCGCGGGAACACTTAGACGAGGCAGATGAAGGTTTTAGAAAGGCGTTGGCATTAAGCAAAGACGACAACTTGGCGATAGAACATGCAGAAGTGTTGGCACAAAAAAACCAGGGTAACTTTGCTGGACAACCTTGGGCCATCATTCAACGCGTTTTGACAGCAGACCCGCAGCACCTAAATGCTTTGCTTTTGGCGGGCAGTGCGTCCTACACAGAACTGAACTACCGATCGGCATTGCGTTTTTGGGAACGCGCCAGAGAAGTGGTCGAGCCAGACTCTCCCGATGCGCCTGAATTAGACAGGGCGATTGCGCAAGCGCGTGAAAAAATGGGTTTGCCCGCAGCACCGCCTCGCAGCAATGCAATGGCCAATGCGCCAGGGCAGGCCAATACCAATTCCTCTAACACCGGCAATGCGGTAAACGCTCCTGTAGGTGTTCCCAATAACCAAGCAAGCACAGCGCGAATTACAGGTAGGGTTAGTGTTATCAAAGAACTGGCGGACAAAGTCGCGCCCACTGACACCGTGTTTGTTTTCGCGACGCCTGTATCGGGTTCGCGCATGCCGCTCGCGATCGTAAGAACGACGGCAGATAAATTACCCTTTGACTTTGTCTTAGATGACAGCACATCGATGAACCCTGCGGCCAAGCTATCGAGCATGTCAGAGGTAACAGTGAAAGTGCGAATCTCCAAGAGCGGCCAAGCCATGGCGCAACCGGGTGATTTGGGCGTGAGCCTCACGCCAGTGAAACTAGGCAGCAGTGGCCTCAACCTGATGGTGCGCGAGCCGCTGC
>Ga0114963_10001319_pt1 | contig 17191 bp, 15 predicted proteins | sample C_131016_EF_Meta_FD_87019 | JGI IMG/M metagenome (GOLD analysis project Ga0114963, IMG submission 87019) | Freshwater microbial communities from Lake Croche, Canada to study carbon cycling - C_131016_EF_MetaG | ecosystem: Environmental > Aquatic > Freshwater > Lake | place: Lake Croche, Canada...
AGAGCCGTCGTAGACTACGACGTTGATAGGACGGGTGTGGAAGCGTGGTAACACGTTAAGCTTACCGTTACTAATAGCTCAATTGGCTTGATTTATGCACTGAAAAAATTTTTTGATACAAATAACAATGTTAAATTATTAAAACACAAACTATAAGCTGCTCTTTAATACCAAGTAATAAAATAAATTTCTTAAAAAGATACTCAAATATGTTAATGTAACTTTTATGACTATCGCTGTTATTGGAGCTGGGTACGTTGGGTTACCTTTGGCAATTGCTTTTGCTAAACACCATTCTGTTGTTTGTTACGATATTAATCAAGGTAGAATTTTACAACTTTTAAAAGGAATAGACTTAAATAAACAACATTCCAAAAATGACATTTTAAATAAAAAGCTATTTTTTACTGATGATTCAAACTTATTAAAAAAGATAGACATTTACATTATTACCGTTCCAACACCCATCAATCTTTCTAATCAGCCAGATCTTAGTATGTTAGAGCAGGCAAGTTTATTAGTTGGGAAGTATATAAAAAAAGACTCAATAATTATTTATGAGTCGACAACCTATCCTGGTTGTACAGAAGAATTTTGCATTCCTTTATTAGAAAAAAGCTCACAATTAAAATATGGAAAAGATTTTTTTGTGGCTTATTCTCCAGAAAGAGTGAATCCTGGAGATAAAATTAACACTTTGCAAACAATTGTTAAAATTGTTGGGGCTAATGATCAAAAAACATTAAAAGCTGTAGGAAAATTGTATAAAAAAATTTGTAAATCTATTTGTTATGTAAATAGTATTAAAATTGCAGAAAGCGCAAAAGTTATCGAGAACGTGCAAAGAGATATAAATATCGCTCTTGTTAATGAGTTAAGTGTATTGTTTCATAAATTAAATATCCCAACTAATGAAGTTTTAAAAGCCGCGGCAACTAAATGGAACTTTCATTATTATAAGCCAGGACTAGTCGGAGGACATTGCATCGGGATTGATCCTTATTATTTAGCTTATAAAGCAGAACAATATAATTATTTTCCGCAGCTTATTTTATCAGGAAGAAGATTTAACGAAAACATGGGTAGGTATATTGCAACTCAAACAGTTCAGTTGTTATCAAAAAAAAATATAGCAAATAGTAAAGCCAATATTGCCATCTTGGGGTTTAGTTTTAAAGAAAATATACCAGACTGCAGAAATACAAAAGTTATTCAAATTTTTCATGAACTAAAAAATTGGAAAATTAAAGCAGAAGTTTTTGACCCTCATGTATTAATATCGGAGGTTAGAGAAGAATACGGAATAACGGTTAAAAAATTAAAAGAGTTGAAAAATAAAAAGTTTGAAAAAATCTTTCTTGTTGTTTCGCATAAAAAGTATATTAAAAAGTTAAGTTTTTACAATTCTTTTTATAAAAATAAAAATAAAAAAATTATGATTGATGTAAAAAATATTTTTCATGAAAATGAATTAAAAAAAAATAAGTATGTTTATTTTCAATTATAATGAGTTTTAATTTTGCTTGCATTGGAGTAGCCGGGTACATTGCGCCAAGACATATTCAAGCAATTAAGACCCTAAACCACAATCTTATATTATCTTATTACAAGAGTGATAAAGTTGGAATATTAGATAAGTTTTTTCCTAAATGTTTATTTTTTAATCGCTTTTCTCAATTTAAAAAAGAATTTATTAATTTAAAAAAAAAAATTAGTTACACAGTAATACTGACTCCTAATCATACCCATTTTAATTATATACAATTTGCTTTATCTAATGGATCTAATGTTATTTGTGAAAAACCGTTAGTCTTATCAGAATATCATTTAAATAAGATTGAAAAGCTTGAGAAGAAATATCAGCGGAAAGTACATACTATTTTGCAACTTAGAACTTTAAATGTAGTTCAAAAATTAAAAAAAAAAATTCATAGGTCAAGTAGGCAATATAATATTAATATTAACTATATTACCCCAAGAGGTCACTGGTATCAAAATTCATGGAAAGGAAATCCTAAAAAAAGTGGAGGAGTTTTATTTAATATAGGAATTCATTTATTAGATCTTTTGTGCTATTTATTTGGAGATTATACTAATTATTCTTTGAATAAAATAACTAAAGATTGTGCGAAAGGAATGGTAGAGTTTTCTAATGCCAAAGCTAACTTTTATTTATCTATTAATAAAAAAGATTTAAAATCCTTCAAAGGAAAAAAAGTTGTAAGAGATTTTATAGTTAATAATAACAAAATAGATCTAGTTAAAAATTTTGAACAAGCTCACACTAATAGTTACAGAGCCATATTGCAAAAAAAATACTTTGGTTTGAGTTCAGTTAAAACAGGAATTCAATTAGCTCTTGATTTACAAAAATGAATTATTTTAAACATGAAACGGCCATTATTGATGACTTTGTAACAATAGGCGAGGGTACAAAAATTTGGCATTTTACACATATTTCAGAAAACGCGAAAATTGGAAAAAATGTTATCATCGGCCAGAATGTGTTTATAGGCAAAGGCGTTGTCATCGGTAATGGTTGCAAAATCCAAAACAATGTCTCCGTATATGAAGGGGTGACCTTAGAAGACAATGTATTCGTAGGGCCATCCGTTGTTTTCACTAACGTTAATATGCCAAGAGCTAACATAGAGCAAAAAGATAAGTTTATTAAAACTTTGGTCAAAAAAGGTGTTAGCATTGGAGCCAATTCAACAATCATTTGCGGCAGTACTTTAGGTGAAAATTGTTTCATTGGTGCTGGCTCTTTGATTACTAAAAACACAGAAGCAAACGGATTATATTATGGAATTCCAGCCTCATGGAAAAAAAAAATAAATTATTAATACTAATAATTATAATATAATTTAAAATTATTTATTAAATGAAAAAAAAAATATTACTTTGTGGCGCAAATGGCTACGTTGGTTCATTATTTTATAAAAGATACCATTACAAATATGATATATTTCCGATTGATAATCTTTTAGTAAAGAGAAAAAAATTTAGTTTTGTAAAAATAAAAGATTATAAAAATTTAGATGAAAATTTTTTAAATAAGTTTGATATATGTCTTTGGTTATCTGGTCACGCCAGCGTGCAACAGTGCAATAAAGATCCAGAAGGCGCATTTCAAAATAACACAGTAGACTTAATAGAATTTAAAAAAAAATTTGATAGAAATAACAGACGGGGGAGGCAGGGAACTTTTATTTATTCAAGCACTGGAAGTCTTTACAATAATCTATCAAAGAAAAAAAATTCAGAAGAAGTTAGACTGTCAGAAAGTGCTAATATGTATGATTTTTCTAAAAGCACTTTAGATAAGTATTTTTCGTTAGTCGAAAATAATTTTATTTGTCTGCGATTTGGAACTGTAGTTGGAGCTTCACCAAGTTTTAAAAATGAACTTTTGTTGAATAGAATGAGCCAAGATGCAATAATAAAAAAAAAAATTTATTTAGCAAATCCGGAAAATTATAGGTCTATTTTATATATTGTTGACCTAGTAAAATCGCTAGAAATAATTATCGAAAATCATAAAGATTTAAGAAATGAAATATTTAATCTATGCTCAATTAATAGTAACATAGGTAATTTCGCGAATTACGTAAGTAATTTTTACAAAGTAAAAATTTTAAAATTAGCAAATTCTCCATCTTACTCGTATCTAATGTCAAACTCTAAATTTAAAAGTTTTACTAAATTTGTTTTTACAACCGATATTGATGAGATTTTAGACAATATAAGAAATTATTTATTATATTCTAAATTTTAATAGTCAAAAATTTAGGAAAAAATATATACACATAACCTTTGAATTTTAATATTTTAAGTTTTTTAATCATTGTTTTTTTATAATTCCAGCTTAATAAAATCGCTTGGTCGAATTTGGAAATAATTTTTTTTAAATTATTAAATTGAGTAACCTTAAAATTACTACCAGGGAAAAAGCATTTATCTTTTGTTTTGCTATCGTCAACGCAGTAAATATTTTTATGATTCCTTACATTAGTAGTATTGTAAAATATTACCCCTCTTGCTGGAGCCCCAACTAACAACAATTTTTCGCTAAAATTAATCTTAGTACTAATTATTTTATTAATTTCATTAATTTTATTTTTAATTAACCCCCCCATTTTTTTGTAAGTATTTTTTTTGTTCAATTGATATCGGTACTCTTTTTCTAGAAGGTTTTTATAATTTTCTCTATAGCCATAATTTTTTTTTCTTACAATAATTCTTAAACTTCCTCCTTGAGTATTTATTATATTAACATTTTCAATTATAAGATTTGCCTTGTTTAGCATATTTGTTAGTCCAATAATTGTATGATTAAATACATGTTCGTGATATATTGTATCAAATTTCGATTTTAAAATTGTTTCGAGCGCATAAGCTACTTCAAAAATAAAAACTCCATCTTTTTTTAGAAGATCATTAACTAAATAAAAAGAATTCTGCACTGACTTAAAATGCGCAAATACATTTAAGCCGCAAATTATATCAAAAGAATTTTTTTTAATAATTTTAGTAATTCTTTTGTCAAAAAAATTGTTAATTATTCTGATATTTTTAGGTTGTATACTTTTAAGATTCTTTGCAGGATCAACACCCATACATTCAAATTTTTTTTTTGAAAAAAATTTTAGTAAAGAACCATCGTTACATCCAATTTCTAGTATTTTTTTTTTATTTTTATATTTTGAGTAAACAAAATTTGAAAAATTTTTTAAGTGCTCCACATTATCTTCCGAGGCGCCGCTAATGTGCTTATAGTTTTTAAAAATCAAAGACTCTTTCGGAGTATTTATTAGCTGTACAACTTTGCAAACTGAACAACATTTTAAATTTAATTTATATTTTTTTTTTGATTTTGCTTTATTTTTGTAGAAAGCGTTTACCAAAGGAATTGGTCCAAAATCATAAATTTTAATTAATTTATTAGATTTGCAAGATAGACATGGCATAAGGTTATTATTTTTATTAATAATATATTATTTTAACTAATTATTATTAGTGATTTTTTGTTCATGGTTTGTGATTAATTAAATTTTAGAATTATTCATATAATTTTTTTTATGTTAAGATTTTTATCAATAAAAATACTTAATACTCTATATTTTATAATTAAATTTAAAAATTTGAATTACTTGCTTGATATACTAGCCTATACCAAAGTAAATAATTTATTGAGCGCCAAATATGACCATCTATAGATTTGTTGCCATGAAGAATTTTTTCAAAATTTTTCAATAGGACTTTTTTGTTAATAAAAGGTATCCCTACAGATTGCTCTATCCATTTTTTAATAATTTTAGGCTTAGAAGACAGCCAATTCAATTCAGGCGTTGCAAAACCGATTTTATCCTTACGATCTAAAATGTCATTAGGAACAATATCGCGCATGGCCTCCCGAAATATATGTTTAGTTACACCTTCTTCAGAAATTAAATAATTTTCAGGAAGGGATAATAAAAATTCAACTATAGGAATTGTGAGAAAAGGCACTCTTGACTCAATCGAAAAAGCCATTGAATTACGATCAGAATGCCGTAATAAAGATTGCAAACCTTCTTTAGTTAAAGCATAAGCCAAAGCTTCTTTAACTCTTTGTCCTCTATTTTCCTTATTTAATTTAATTCGTATTTTTTTTAACTTAACGTTATATTTTATAAAATAATTCATATTTAACCATTTTGGTTGAAAATCTCTCAGCTTTATTTTATCAAGTAAATTATAAAACCAATCACTAAGCTTTAATAGGGCTAAAGATTTCCAAGCTAACATATAGCCGCCACCAGGTAACTGAGCCCAACATTTGGCGTATTTATGTGCAGTTATCCAGCCTTTTGTTTCAATCAAACTCAATAATCGATGACCCGGATAACCAAAATATCCTGCTAATATTTCGTCCGCTCCCTGCCCATCTAAAATAACTTTAACACCTGTTGTTTTAATTAATTTATTAACTCGATATTGCGCATAAACACTCGTGCTGGAAAAAGGCTCTCCTTGTTTAAGCAATATATCGCATAAATCATCAAATATTTCATGGTTTTGAATAGTTATTTTGTGAGATTTAGCATTAAGTTTTTTATTTAAAAGATCGATCCATTTTTCTTCTGAAATACTCTCATCCATAGCAATATAACTAAAAGTATTTAATGGCCTATTTGGTTGTAAATAATGTGCAGCCGAAGCAATCGAGGAAGAGTCTATCCCACCCGATAAAGCTACTGCTAAAGGAACATCGCTCCTCAGATGAATATTTACACTTTCTAAAAATAAATTTTTTAGTTTTTCAGCTGCTTTTTTGAAGGGGACATTAGTATTTGTTTTAATATTTGGCTTCCACCATGCTACAGGTTTACTAGCAGTTCCCGTTTTGAGATCAACAATACAATAATGAGCCGGTAATAAATGATTTATTCCTTCTATAAAAGTATCTGCGTTACTATCGTAATCTCCATGAACTAGATAATCATAGGAACGTTGAAGATTTAAAGTAGGTTTCTTAGAAATTATTTTTAATAGGGTGGGTAATTCGGAAGAAAAATAGAACACTTCTTTATCTTGTCGATAATAAAATGGTTTAATACCAAATGCATCCCGAACTAGTGTCAATGTTTGGGTAATTCGGTCAAAAATAGCAAAGGAAAACATGCCTATTAATCGATGCAAGCCTTTCGGCCCCCACTCTTTCCAAACAATAAGCAATACTTCAGTATCAGACTCTGTCCTAAAAGTGTGACCTAAACTTTTTAATTCTTCTCTGAGTTCGCGGTAATTATAGATCTCACCATTATATACAACAATATAACGGTCATCGCTAGAATGCATAGGTTGATGTCCACCTAATGAAAGATCAATAATGGACAACCGTGTATGACCAAGTAACAAAAAACCTGAATTATCATCAGGGTTATGGGAGGCAGCAATTGTTTCAATGCCATTATCGTCCGGACCGCGGTGATGCAATGAAGATATTGCTGATTTTATAATAGTATTTAGATTAGATATATTATGATCATATTTTTTGCTAAAAATCCCTACTATACCGCACATCAAAAATTTTATTTGTAAATATTACTATTCTTTAAACCAGTTGTTATATCTTTTATTATTTTTTTCGCTTAATTCTACTTTTTTTAAATGATCTATTCGTGCCCTATTTATCTTTTTGATAAAAAAAAGTGGGGATCTAAAGTGAAGAATAGAATTAAGCGTAATAACTATAGCATATAAAAATTTTGGATATCGATCAGTGATATATAAAATATATGACCAAAATTTCCCACGAAAACCAAAATTATTTTTCAAAGTTTGTTGCGCAATAAATGAGGAAGTGTTGTCGGCAATTATACTATACAGGCAGATAGTTCGAAGATGATATCTAAACCCAATATTTTTTATGGTTATAAAATTTTTAGTTATCCAATTTATACCTAAATGATCGTCAATTATAGCCGCGGCATTTAACAAGCCGTCCATACTTCTAACCCAGTATAATTTATTAGTAATGTTCTGACTATCAAATGGACCACTTAATGTTCTACCAATTTCAAAATCCGCGATATATACTGGACGTTGCCTAAGATTATAAATTGCAAGATAAGCAAAAATAGTATGTCCCCAAATGTTATTTTTGATCTTATTTCTGAGATTATTTTTATTAAGTACATTTAATGCTGCTTTCCTATCCACAATTCCCATAAAAGTATTTCCATATTCATAAAATAATTTTGCAGCAATTGTAGCGTTTACATATCCTCTTTCTTTGCATCGGATACCATCGTCTAGGCGACTTTGTATTATTGCCGAGGGAGCTTGATCTTTTTCTAAGATTTCAACAACTTTTCTAAACCCATTTTCTAAAATATAATCATCATCACCAAGAACAGTAAAATATTTACCGCTTGTATTTTCTAGCAATAAAGATAACTGATTTGCTATTCCAATATTTTGATTATTCCTGTTATATAAAATTTTACTAAATTTATCAATTTTTTTTATCCATTTTTTCGATATATCTTTTGTTGTATCTGTAGAACAGTCATCTGATATTAATATTTCTATTTTACCTGGAAAAATATTTACTATTTTAAGTAATTTTTCAAAAAAAATATTTAATAAATGGGCTCTATTGTATGTAGGAACTCCAATGGAAACTAACATCAACTTTTATTAAATTGAATTTTTTTATTTATTTTTTTAATAGCAGTATATTGAAATATAAGCATACTAAAAATTTCAAACACCATATAAATGATAAGTCCAAAATATAAATTATTCATTAAATAACCAAGGTATAGTGAGAATATTCTATGAAATATACTTACTAAGCTAAAAATAAGGAGTAATCTTTCACAACCTATCACTAAAAAAGTTGTTGACGTTGGGGAGTGCAATAATGAAAATAAAGACATCGCGGCTAATATACTTGCTATATGTCCAGCTGTACCCCAGTTAGCCCCAAGAAAAAAAATAAAGATTTTATTACCCCAAATCGCAATTATTAAAAATAGGGGCAATCCAAAAAAAAATAACATTAGCCAAGTTTTTATTAATAAAATTTTTGCCATTTTAGCGTTGGGCCATATTTGATTAAAACGTTGATAAAAAATTTGCGCAGTTGCAGAGCCAACTATAGTAGCGGGCACATTAAGGAACGAGTAAGCCATTCGATAAAATCCTGTCATTTCTTGAGAAAACCATATTGTTATAAGTAAAAATGGAAGTTGCAATGAGATTACATCCAATAGATTCGCAGGATAAAGATACTTAGGTGCATCTTCATGTTTTTTTGTAATGTGATTTAGTCCAATAAAATGATAGTTGTTAAATTTTAGTCCACTAAATAATATAAAAATTATTACTAATATCGAAAAAGTAAAAATTTGGGAAAAAATTAAACCATTCTCTATTGAAAAAAAACCCATTATCAAAGAAAAAGAAGTTAAAATTATTGACTGAGCTATTTGGAGTGATGCAATTATTTTATATAGAGAATTTCTATTCAACCAATAATTTAAGGTATTGATGATTGCGAGTAAAATGCCAACAATTATAGAAACCGATAACCAGTTTCCTAAATTTTTTAAACCAATTGCACTAATTAATGAATTTGGTAATGTGTAAGTGAGTAACAATAAACAAGAACCAACGCATACTGATAGGAAAATTGAAATCAACACTATCTGTTCACTTTCTAAATCTTTTTTCGGTAGAATGATCTTAATAGGATATGAAAGTGTTACAATATTAGCAGTAATTAAAAAAACCGAACTAAACAAGGCCAACAAACCATAATCGTTTGGACTGAACATTCTAGATAAAATTGGGGTTGCTAAAATCGCTATCCCTTGAGAAATGATTGCGCCGATACTTAAAATGTTTACATTTCTTAGAAAGTTACTAATTTTTATTTTTTTTATAATAAAGAGCAAAAAATCTAACATTTTTGATATAGTTATCTGAATATATTTTAATTACCAATGATAAAATTTACTGGACATGCTGGTTTTTTAGTTAAGTCTAAAAATTACCAATTATTGATTGATCCTTGGTTTACAGGATCTGCATTTGATCATGGCTGGGATTTAGTTTCTAAAAAAAAAATGAATAATGAGGAGCTACTTAGAACAACTCATATCTGGTATTCACACGAACATCCGGACCATTTCTCTATTAAGGACTTGCAAGATATTTATCAAATAAATAATAAAATAAAAATTATCTTTCATTATACTGAGGACAAAAGAGTTGTAAATTTTTGTAATAAAATTGGCTTTGAAGTTGTTGAAGTCAAAAATTATCAAAAATATTTTTTTGATGAAATTTCATATATTCAAATAATAAAATCTGGTCTTCTAGATAGTTTTTCAATTATTAGGCATGATTCAAAAATTATTGTTAATATGAATGACTGCGTTATCGAAGACTTAAGTAAAATCAGAAAAATTATCCAAAATTTAAATATAGATTTATTATTTACACAATTCAGTTATGCTAATTGGATTGGAAACAAAAACGATACCTATTTAAGAAAATTAGCTGTAAAAGAGAAGTTCGATCAAATTTCTGCACAAATTAATTTTTTTAGACCTAAATTTGTATGTCCTTTTGCAAGTTTTATTTTTTTTTCACACGAAGAAAACTTCTTTATGAATGATGCAATACCTAATATTCAAGAAGTGCATGATTATATTAAAAATTTTAATATTTTGCCTGTAATCTTATATCCTGGCGATGAATTTAATTATTTAGATGTGAATAATTTAAATTCTATAAATAAATATCAAGAAGATTATCGTAATATTAAGATTGTTAACAAGTCTAAAGTCGTTTCAGTTAATTTATTGATGGATTTATCTAAGAAGCAAATATTAAAATTAAAAAAATACAATAATGTAATATTTGTTTTATTAGCGTATTTTATAGGTAAATATTTGCGAAAAGGCATAAAACCAATTAAATTTTTAGTTAAGGATTTAGATATCATTTTTAGTTATGATATTTTTTATGGACTAAAAGTAGAGACAAAAGATTTTGCGAAGTTAGGCGGGAATGATCAAGAAATTAACATTATATTAAACTCTGAAGTATTAGCGTCTATATTACAAAATGACTGGGGAATAGATTCAGCTTTAATTAACGGTAGATTTTTCTTAAAAGAATTCAAATTTTTAAATGATTTTAAGGCTTCATTCTCTATACCTTTAGCAAATTCGCATGGAATAACAATATTCAGATTAATTATAGGTCAATTGTTGAAAAAATATAGAATTGCTGACTTATAATTTTCTTTTTTATTGAACTAATATTTTTATAATAAAAAATATCTTATGAATGCATTAAAAATTAATTTTAGTGATTTGGTATCTCAATATAAAAGCATTAATCTAAAATTTAATTAAAAATTAAATAGCGAAAAGTAAATAATGTTATTGCGCAATTTAAAAATTTTTAGAGTTTAAATAAAACAATATGGTATATAAATTCAGTATATATAAAGATGTGCTGATATATGCGATTGGAATTATATTAATAAAATCAATTAATTTATTTTTAATTCCAGTTTACACAAGATTTTTTTCTCAAGAAGAATATGGGTTTTTAGAGATATTAACAATTAGTAGTTTTTTTTTATCGGAATTAATAGTTCTTGGTACTGATTCGGCTCAATCTTTCTTTTTTTCAAAATATAGAAAATTAGGAATTTTTTTTCAGAGAAAATTAATTACTTCTATTTTATATTTTAAAATATTTTGGGGATTAATCGTTATTGTCTTAGCAGCGTCATTTTTATTAATCATAAATATTTTTTATAAATTAGAATTATTTTTATATCTATTAAGCTTTATTAATATTTTTATTTTTCAAATATTAGTTGTTGGATTGCAAATATTTAGAAATAATTATCAGCCATTTAAATATATTTTTATTAGTTTAGCCCAGGTTATTTTGACATTTATTTTCACATGTATTTTTGTTATATTTCTTAATTTAAGAGTTGAAGGGGCCTTATACTCTTTATTTCTATCTAATGTTATTTCTTGCTTAATTTGTTGGCTTTTAAATCTAAAATATATTCAGCTTATCAATTTTAACTTTCAATTGTGGCCAAAAATAATTCGTTTTGGTTTACCACTTGTTCCTGTTGGTTTGGTGCTTTATTTAATAACTTTTTTGGATCGTTGGTTAATTAATTATTATTTTGGATCTTCTTTTCTTGGAATATATGCTGTCGCAGCTAAAATAGCTTTTATAGTTCTTTTGTTTACAGAATCTTTCCGCATATCTTGGAATTCCCACTCAATGGATGCAATGGCTGAAAACAATAAAAAAATATTTAAAGATATAGCCAGAATATATTTTGGTCTCGGAATGATTTTTGTTGTTGCTCTTACCGAGATGGGGCCTTGGTTTTTAAATATATTAACAAACGGATCTTATTATGATGCAAATTTATTTATAGGATATCTAGCATTTTCAAACGTTCTATTTAGCTTTACACAAGTTGTTTGCATAGGAATTTTAAAAAAAGAAAAAACGATAAAATTAACATATTCTTATGTCCTTTCATTATGCTTTTTTATTTGTATTCAAAATTTTTTTGTAAATTTTTTTGGTATGATTGGTATTCCAATGAGCATTTCACTGACTTATATTTTTTTAATATTTATTATAATATTTTATAGTGAAAAATTATGGGCGGTAAATTTTTCAATATATAGACTATTATTACAAATATTTCTCGGTTTAGGTTTTGTCATTTCTTCCTCATTTACGAATATCTTTTCTTCATTTTCTAACTCGATATTTTTATCTATAGTAACAATTTTAATTTTACTCTTGGTTACTTTTAAAAAAGAAGATGTTATAAAATTTAAATCTTTATTAAAAAAAAATGAGTATTAATTTAATAAAATGTGGTTTAGGGAATGTCGGATCTGTCAAAAATGCTCTAAATAAAATTGGTTATCATCCTAATATTGTTGAGAGACCGGATCAGTTTAATTATAATTTTAAAAAAATTATTTTACCTGGAGTTGGAAGTTTCGATTCTTTTATTGCTAGCCTCAAAAAGTCAGGATTATTTGACGAAATAATTTATTTAGTAAAAAGACAGCAATTTTCTATATTGGGAATTTGCGTAGGTCTGCAGAGTTTTTTTGAAACAAGTGAAGAGGGAGCAGAAACTGGACTTTCTTTAATAAAAGGCAGGGTAGTTAGAATAAATTCAATTAAGCAAATTAAAGTCCCACATATGGGTTGGAATGATTTAATTATTAAAAAAAATAAAAAATTATTATTTGATCTACCAAAAAAAAATTTTTACTTTGCGCACTCTTATTATGCTAAATGCTTATTTGAAGAAGATATTTTGGCATATACTATTTATGACGAGAATATTCCCGCAGTTATTAATTCTAATAATGTATACGGTGTTCAATTTCACCCAGAAAAAAGCTTTTTACAAGGACAGAAAATTTTAAAAAATTTTATTGAATTATGTTAAATAAGAGAGTCATTCCTATTTTGCTTATAAGAAATGACGATCTAGTCAAATCTGTTAAATATAATAATTATAAATATATTGGCGACCCATTAAATGTAATAAAGATTTTTAATGAAAAAGAGGTTGATGAATTAATAGTTCTGGATGTTGAAAAATCTAAAAATAATGAGGAATTAAATTATGAATTAATAAAAAATTTTGCAAGTGAATGTTACATGCCATTAACTTATGGAGGCGGTATTAAAAATTTAGAACAAGCTGAAAAATTATTTTCATTAGGGATTGAAAAAATTTTGATTAATTCTGCAAATTTTAAAGACTATCAGCTTATAAAAAACATAAGTAAGGAATTTGGCTCACAAAGCGTTATTGCTGGCGTTGATATTAATAAAAGTTTTTTTAATAAATTTTATTTATATGATTGGGTGAGTAAAAAAAAGAAATTAGATATAAACACTCATATTCAAAATTGCATTAAAAATGGCGCCGGAGAACTATTAATTAATTTTGTTTTTAATGAAGGAACACTGTCCGGTTTTGACACTAAGTGGCTGGACTTCATAAATTATGAAATATCTATCCCATTAATTGTTAACGGAGGTATAAATTCAATCCAAAATATTGAACAATGTTTAAAATGTGAAAAAATTGATGCTGTTGGCATTGGTGCTTTTTTTATATATTACGGGCCACATAACGCAGTCTTAATTTCTTATACTTCTAATAAAGGTTAAAAAAATTTAATAATGTTCGCAAATTCTTTAAAGCACTATCAAGCTTGCTCTCGATGTATAATGGACACCACAGCCTCTGATATTACTTTTGATAGTAATGGATTTTGTAATTATTGTTCAGATTTTTTAATTAGACAAGAAAATAGAAAAAAAAAACCAGAAGTTTTAAATATTTTATTAAATAAAATTAAGTTAGAAGGTAAAAAAAAGAAATACGATTGTATTATCGGTGTTTCTGGTGGAGTTGATAGCTCTTTTTCATTAATGAAAGCTGTGGAATGCGGCTTAAAACCGTTAGCGGTGCATATGGATAATGGATGGAATACTGAACTTGCACAAAATAATATATCTAATTTAATACATACTTTAAAAGTTGATTTACATACCCATGTTATTAATTGGAAAGAGTATAAAAACTTTCAAGAAGCTTTTTTACGCGCAAATGTAATTGATACGGAGCTTTTATATGATAATGCAATGTTAGCGGTTAATTACAGATTAGCAGATAAGTTTGGTGTTAAGTATATATTGTCTGGAACAAATACTTCTACAGAGGGATTTAAAATACCAAGAAATTGGTCCTGGTTTAAGAATGATGCAAAAAATATTAGAAATATAGGAAAAATATTTTCAAATCAAAAAATTGATACATTTCCGACTTTCGGAACATTTAATTTTATTTATTATCATTTAATTAAAAAAATTAAATGGATATTATTTCCAGATTACTTTGCTTATAATAAGACGAATGCTTTAATAGAATTAAAAAATAAATGTAATTATAAGCCCTATCCTTATAAACATTATGAGTCAGTTTTTACTAGATTTTACCAAGGATATATTTTGCCTAAAAAATTTGGCATAGATAAAAGAAGATTGCATTTAAGTAATTTAATATTATCTAGCCAAATGACCAGACAACAGGCCCTAGTTACTATTCAGCAACCAACATATCCAGATTTAAATGATCAAGAAGAAGATATTAAATTTTTTATTAAAAAAATGGATTGGGATATGAATAGATTAAATAATTATATTTTAGAAAAGGAAATTAATCATGATTTTTATGGATCAGAAAAAAAATTATGGGATAATTTAAAAGTTGTTTATAAAGTTATTGAAAAATTTAGATCCTTTTACCGATGAAAATTAATTTTATTGATTTAAAATCACAATATAAGAGAATAAAATTTAGTATTAACTCAAGAATTAAAAGAGTTTTAGATCACGGTCAGTATATTTTAGGACCAGAAGTTCAAGAGTTGGAAAATAAACTTTCAAAATATGTGGGAGTTAAATACTGCCTAACTGTTTCAAGTGGAACGGAAGCCTTACTTATTAGTTTAATGGCTCTGGGTATTAAGTCTGGAGATGAGGTTATAACAACTCCGTTTACTTATGTTGCAACAGCTGAAGTTATAGTCAGACTTGGAGCCAAGCCCGTTTTTGTAGATGTTGAGATAGATACATTTAACATTAATGCAGATTTAATTGAAAATAAAATTACTAAAAAGACAAAAGCAATAATGCCAGTCAGTTTATTTGGTCAAATACCTGACATGGATAAAATTAATAGTATCGCCAAAAAATACAATATTCCAGTTATAGAAGATGGGGCCCAAAGTTTTGGAGCAACTTACAATAATAAAAAAAGTTGTAGTTTAAGTAAAATCGGATGTACAAGTTTTTTTCCAAGTAAACCACTAGGTTGCTATGGAGATGGAGGTGCAATTTTTACAAATAGCAAGATAATTTACAATATTTGCAAAATGATAAGAGTTCATGGGCAAAAGAAGAAATATATACATGACCTAGTTGGTGTTGGAGGTAGAATGGATACTCTTCAATGCGCAATAGTATTAGAAAAGTTAAAAGTTTTTGATAATGAATTAAAAACTCGTAATTTTTTGGCTGAAAAATATAATAATTTTTTTAATTCACTAAAAGATCCAAATATAAAGCATCCAGTTATAAGAAAATATAACAAAAGTAGTTATGCTCAATACACGTTAATTTTAAAAAATAGACCTGAAATTATTAATAAGTTAAAAAAAATGGGTATTCCTTCAACCGTGTATTATCCAGTTCCATTAAATAAACAAAAACCATATAAATTTTTTTGCTGTCTAAATTGCACACCAAACTCTAATAAATTATCGAAAAAAGTTTTAAGTTTGCCAATGCATCCATATTTAAATGAGTCCTTTTTTAATATTATAAAAAAAGTTTTTAAATAAAATTAACAGAAATATTTAAGTTTATATGTTACGAAAAAATATAATTCATATTATTGGAGCAAGACCACAATTTATAAAACTTGCAATACTTTTAAAAGCACTAAAAAAAAATTTAAATACGAAAAATTTAATTATTCACACAGGACAGCACTACGACTATGACATGTCGAAGGTGTTTTTTAAAGAGCTTAATATACCAGAGCCTTATGTAAATTTGAATTTACAAAAAGTGTTAACTCAAAATGAAAGATTATCTCAAATGATTTCTAAAATAGAAAAATCATTAATAAAAATAAAAAAAATAGATCTAATAATTATTTATGGAGATACAGACTCAACATTAGCGGCAGCTCTCGTGGCTAGAAAATTAAATTTGAAGATCATGCATGTTGAATCCGGCTTAAGATCGTTTGATAAAACAATGCCCGAAGAACAAAATAGAATTGTTGCCGATCATCTTTCAGATTATTTAATTTCACCAACATTAACCGCAACAAATAATTTATTAGCAGAAGGAATAAATAAAAAAAAAATTTATCAATTAGGTGATGTTATGAAAGATTCTGTAGCTTTTTATTTAAAATTTTTAAGCAAAGATAGATTTAATAGTTTTTTGAAAAATAACAAAATGGTAATTAATAAATATGCTTTTTTTACTTTGCATAGAAAAGAAAATACAGCACCATCAAGACTAAAAAAGATTATAAAAGAAATTGGAAAATCCGATTATTATTTTTATTGGCCTTTACATCCTAATATTGGAAAAATTTGTATAAAAAATAAGATTAAATTTCCTCAAAATCTCAAAGTATTTAAACCTGTTAGTTATTTCGAAAGCTTGTTGTTAATTCGTAACTCAGATTTTGTAGTAACTGATAGTGGCGGCATTCAAAAAGAAACTTTTTTTTTAAGGAAGAAATGTTTTATTTTAAGGGATAGAACAGAATGGAAAGAGTTATTAAATTTTAATAGTTACTTAATTGATACCAATATATTTAAAATATCAAATTTCTTAAAGTTAAAAGAAAAAAGTTATTTAGTTAATATATTTGGAAATTTTTCAGCTTCTTTGCGAATTTCTTCTTTAATAAGAAAAATTCTTTTTTGATGAAGAAAAATATTTTATTTATAACGGGACAATTTTTACCTTATACGAAGTCAGTAGGTGGTATTTTAAGAGTATATTCCTTTTTACA
>Ga0114963_10001320_pt1 | contig 17188 bp, 15 predicted proteins | sample C_131016_EF_Meta_FD_87019 | JGI IMG/M metagenome (GOLD analysis project Ga0114963, IMG submission 87019) | Freshwater microbial communities from Lake Croche, Canada to study carbon cycling - C_131016_EF_MetaG | ecosystem: Environmental > Aquatic > Freshwater > Lake | place: Lake Croche, Canada...
ATTAATGTTATAATTTTAAATGAAGATAATTAATGTTATAATTTTAAATGAAGATAATTAATGTTATAATTTTAAATGAAGATAATTAATGTTATAATTTTAAATGAAGATAATTAATGTTATTAATAAATATTACTAATGAATATTGTTATATTTTATACTTTAATAATTGTTTTTTATAATAGTTAATATAAAAAGAAATCAATATACCAAATATCATTAGTAAAAATATTGGCTAATAAAATTTGTCATATATATAACATAATATATTGCAAATATAATAAATTATGCGCTAAATTTATATTTTTAAATATATAGTTATATAATATATGAAAAAATATAATTGTGAAATATGTAATTATACAACAGATAATAAAACAAACTATAATAATCATTTACATACTAAAACACATATAAATAATATAACGCCTATTGATAATTTTTGTTGTACAGAATGTTTAAAAATTTTTAAACATAAAAGTAGTTTATGTAAACATCGAAAAATATGTAATAAAAATATAGAAAATATCAAATATATTAATGATATTAGTAATATAATTAATGATAAAAATATTAATAATAATGTAATTATTGAAAATCTATTATTAAAACAACAAATTCTATTTCTTAAAGAGAAAAAAGAAATAGAATCTAAATTAATTAAGTCTGAATTAGAATCTAAGTTAATTAAAGAGAAAACAGAAAATAAGATGTTACAAAAACAATCAAAAGAAAAAACAAAATATACAAAACAACTTCTTAAAACAAAGGATGAACAGATTGATTTAATACAAAAAAATAATTTAGATTCAATTAAAAACGCTTATTCTGAAGGTAAAATGAATGCTTTAACTTTTGTTTCTGTTCGTTTTAATAAAACACCTAAAATGCCTCCTCTAGAAAAAGATGGGACATATATTGTAACAGATGTTAAGAGTGATAAACAAATTAAATATTGGATAGATAAAAGACCTGACTATGCTGATGAATATATTGCTGAAAGATTATTACATATATATGAAAATAAAGATTTTGCTAATTATATTTGTAGTATTGTTTTTAAGGCCTATCGAAAGGATGATCCATCAGAACAAACATTTTGGGCTTCAGATGTTTCACGATTAATTTATATAGTTAGAAGTACACTTAATCAGAAGGATGAATGGGTGTATGATAAAAAGGGATTAATAATTAAAGAATCTATAATTGATCCATTATTAAATGAAGTATATGATATAATAACTAAATATAAAAAATATATGGAAGATAAATATTTACATAGTACAATAAAAAAGGATAGTGATTATTATATGAGTAAAATACCAATATTAAAAATTGCAGAGAATTTAATAAAAGATTTTCGAAATAGACAATCAATAAAAAATCAAATAATAAGAGTATTAGCCCCAATGTTCTTTTTGGATAGAGATATAGAAAAAGATAAAACAAAAATACAAAAGAAATTAGAAGATATTAAAAAACAAAATGAGATAGAATATAAACTACCAGTAATAGAAAATAATACAATATTTGATAAAATAAAACAGAAGAAAATAGAAGATTCAAAGAAATATATAGAATCATCAGAAGATACGGAGGATTTTTTAAATGATCCTAGAGTAAAAGCAAAAATGGAAAGAGAAAAAGAAGAAATAAATAAACTAATAAATAAAAAGAAAAAATAAAATTTAAATAGTACTTATATAATGAATATAATTAATAATATAATAAATTATTTAAAAGATATAAATGTTGAAAAAAATATTATGATATTTTTGATAGCTTCATATATGATAGCTATATTATATTATTTACTTTTTATTACAGGCAATCCGAATGATCATTTAACAAGCTTTATATATAATCTTTAAAAATCTATTTTTTTCCCTTTGTTGGTTTTTTAAATTGTTTTCCTCTAGGTTTTTCTTCACTAGAAGAATCAGGTTTTATTGATAATTCTTCAGATTCAGAAGTTTCATCATCAGAATCTTCATATATTGATTCTGAATCATCATCATCATTATTATTTTTTTCAGGTATTAAATAATTTTCTAAATTTATTTTATGCGACTCAATTTTTTCAGATTTTTTCTCATCTTCTGTATCAATTATTGAATATTCTTGTAAAACAACCTTTATTGGTTTTAGTAATTTATTTTTTTTAACTCTTCCTTGTAATAATATTAAAGTTGGAGATATTGTTTTTAATTCTTTATTTATTACTACAGAATCTAATCTCATTATAGACTTTACTGATGATCCCTTTGTAAATATTTTTTCTAAATTTATTAATTGTATTGTATTTTTCTGTTGATCAAATAAATTAGTTGTATCATCTAATATTTTTACTCTTAATACATCATAAGGTGCTATTTTATCTTCAACTTCATTTAATAAAGATTTATATGTTATTCCCTTTATATTAAACATTTTTAATACCCCTGTATCTTTTAATAATTTAACAATACTTTCATCTATATCATTAAAAAAATTTCTTATATTATTTTTATCCTTTAAATTTAATGTTACATCATTGTTTTTATAAGATATAACATTTAAATCTTCAAGTTGAAATAAAATTGGTTCATTTTCTGTACCATAACTTAAATAGCATGTTATTTCATTTTTATCTACTTCAGGTTCTAATAAATTTAAATTTCCTAAACTTATACTATCTATACTTTTTATTAAATTAATCATCTACTTTCTAATGTCATATATCTATATATAAAATTAGATTATTCAAACGAATTAAAAATAAAAAAATAATTATTTAAAGATTCAAACTAAATAGTTTTTATCTATTTACCACTTTTTGCTTTTTTATCTTTTGCTGGTGGTGTTGATTTCTTTTGTACCTTTTTTGGTTCATCATCTTCTTCATCATCATTATCATCATCCTGTTTTTTATTCCCCTTTCCTTTTGTATTTTTGGCTACAGGTTTTTCCTCTTCCTCTTCTTCTTCATCCTGTTTTTTATTACCTTTACCTTTTGTATTTTTAGCTACAGGTTTTTCCTCTTCGTCATCATCCTGTTTTTTATTACCCTTTCCTTTTGTATTTTTAGCTACAGGTTTTTCATCTTCAGATTCCTCTGATGATTCATCTGATTCATCATCAGATTTATTTTCTTCCTCATTATCTTCTTCCTCATTATCTTCTTCCTCATTATCTTCTTCCTCATTATCTTCTGGTGGTGTAGATTGTTTCTTTACTTTTTTTTCAGGTTCTGTGTTTGATGATACCTTTTTTTCTTCTTCATCATCATCATCATCATCATCGCTATGTACACTATCCTGTTTATTTTCTACAACATTAGCATCATCATCATCAGAATTTTTAAGTTTATCATCATCTAAATCATCAGCAAATACATTCATACTAAATGCTTCTGATTGTGATTGACCTTTTGAGTGTTCTGGTCTATCGACTAAAACTATTTGTGTACATTTCATTGTAAAACCACATTCTACAATTTTATCTTTTCCAGATGGTTTAGCTGCTCTTGCAACCCAAAATTTATTTATCATTAATACAAAATGTGATGTTGAATTCCATTCAAGATATTTTTCGAATTCGGGTACTGATGATATAGGCATTGGGTGAACATTTTTACCTATGAATAAACTTGTATTAATTTTTCTGGGGGCATCTGGTGCTTTATCACCTTCATAGACTGTATTAAATCTAACTCTTACTCTATCATATGGTTCAAAATTAGAAGTTTTTCCTGCATTTTCTTTATTTTCTTCCTCATTATCATCTCCATCATTTCCATTTGGAGCATTCATATCTTCAGTTCTTTTAACCATATGTTGATATACAAATTTCTGTCCCTTTGGTAGAACATATTTCTTTGCAACATTATCTTTCATTTGTTTAAGAACTGCATTTTCATTTTGTTTATTTGTAATTTCTTCTTCAAAGTATTCATCAATACTCTTTAAGATATCAAATACTTTCTGAGAAGATTTCTGTTTTTCATCTAATCCAAACCAGAAAAAACATCTATCATTATCTGTCTTACGAAATTCAGGATGTATTTTTGGAATACCCCCTTTTGTTAATTTAATTGCACCTGTACCTAATGCAAAATTTTGCCCATTTCTATCATTTTTTAGATCATTTTTTCCTTTTACATTATCATATTCATAACGTGGCATTGCATTCCATTGTGATTTAGATGATAATCTATCATTTATAGGATCCAAATAAAATTTTGTTAATTTGAATTTGTCATGTTCTGTCTTGAATAATAGTGGTTTTTTAGCTTCAACTGTTGATTCCTGTTTGGGTGGCATTCTATTTTAATTCCTTATTATATATTAAAAGGTTTATTTTTAAATAGTTTATAATTCAACTTTTTTTATTAAAATAAACGTACATTTTTTCTACTTATTTTACTGTTTAAATAAAAAAGTATTAAAACCAAAATTAAATCTGTAAAAATAAGGAATATTTAAACAGTCCCTATATCAAAAAAAAATTGAAATCCAATATTTCAGTGTTTTATAGTATTTAAATAAATATTATTATTAATATATTATAATAAAATGGACTTAGATTTTGATATATCTGATCTCTGTGATTTTTCATCAGATGTACCAACTATTATAACAAGTAAATCAAAATATGTAAAAGATGGAAAACCAATTGAATATGATAATATGACAATGGAATATTATAGATCACTTAGAGAAAGAAAAATGGATCCTGTAACTTTAGAAGTAGTCTCACCAGAAACAGGATTTGAATTTCCTTTTGAATGGGATCCTTATACTGGTGAAAGAAGAGATATTAAAGATCCATATGGATCCTTCTGGTTTGATCCTCATTCCTTATGTTATTTAATTTACAAAAATAAATTGAGAATGTTATGGAAATCAGAAACGGATGAAGCAGGTGGAATGTTTCAAGGATATTATGATGCATGTGTTGGAGCTGGTGATGATATGAAAATTATTAGTAGAGGGTCATATATAGAATGTTATCCTTTTAGATTACCTGTAATAGATTGTTATATTCCAAATGATGCAGATCATTCTATTATTACAATGGGGCCAAGATTAACAAATAGTGAAATACGAAAAATAGATGAATTGGTAAAATTAAAAGGCCATATGACATATTTATCAAAATTTAATTTCAATAAAAAAAGTAAAATACCAGAATTAACAAAAATTAAATTTTATTATGATCAAGCCATTAGTAAAGAACCTGATATTTCAGAATATGTTTCTGAACATGATATGTCTACTATTTCAAAATCATCTTTAGAGGAATTACGTAATAAAGCAAATAGAATTGCTGTGGATAAATTAAAAGTTATGTAGAGACTATTAAAATAATATCTATTTTTATAAAAAATTATTTGTTATTTCTAATGATATCTAATATTTGATTTGTTAAATCTGATTTTTTTTTAAATTGATGATTATTATTTTCTAATTGTTTATTTTCATTTATTATTTCTATTTTCTTTAGATCTTCCCCTATCATATATTTATTATAAATAATTTGGTTATATGGTATTGTCATTGATATTATTTTACATCTTGATAATCCATTTTGTGGACTAGTATGTTCAAATAAATATAATCCAACACTTAATGTAATAAATGCTTCATAATTTTTGAATCCTGTAATATCATTAATTGGAATTTTATAAGGTTTTCGTAAATTTATATTCTCACTACCAAATCTACATATTATTTCAAGTGTAGTATCATTTATTTTCTTGTAAAAATCAGTTGTTAATATTATATTTTTATTAGTTGTATATAATTTTAGAAAATTATTTAGTTCATCTATTTTTTTTATAATATTCTCTTCTGATTTTGTTATATCAATAGTAATTGTTAATTTACCAAAACTATTTTTTGTATTTAATATATATATTTTTCCAGCAATATTACTCATTTTTTTTGTTCCATTTTGGGCTTCTTCATACACATTGGTATATCCCATCTTTTTTAATTCTGATAGTATAAATATTGGCATTAATTAATATATTTGTATATTATTATATATATTTACATATTTATAGTTTTTTTATCAATTTTTTTTATATTTATTTCATTGTTTAAATTGGACTCTCTTATTTTTTAATATATTCCAATATTAATAGATAGTATATGACTATTTTGATTATTAATAGAAGATAATGTTAAATATCCGTGTGTTTTATCATGTATATAAATACTTTTAAAATTATATAAATCTATGTCTAATTTTGATAAAATTCTTTCAATAATATCTTTTGATATAATAACAGAAGGATGAAGATTTAATTGATTATCATTAATAAATTTTATTATATTTTCTTTTGTTAAAGATTCTGATAATTCTTTATCTATATATTTATCAGAATGGTCAGAAATTATATCATGCATTATATACGATACACTTAATGTATCTTTAACTTCTTCATCTGATTTTAAACTATTTTTAAAGAAATATGATAATAAATATGATATGTACGACATTTATTTTAATTAATTATTTATTAATTAATTAATATTTAATATTTCAATTTTATAAAAAAATTAAATAGGCATAAAAACATCATCATATTCCTCTTTCTTCATTATATCTGCTGCTATATTTGATGATGCTATTTCTGCATATGATGTACTGTATTTGTTTTCTCCTGTATATTCTGATTTTTGAATTATATTTGTATCTAATACAATATTAGGTAATCCGGTACCACCTTTAATTACCATACCTGCCATAACTCTTGATGATATACCTTTCATATTGTCTGTTTCTCCGAAGAATGCAGCTGTTAATAATTGTTCTACAGATTTCTCAAATGATGCTCTTGATAATGGATCATTTTCTGATTTTGTCATACCATGTCTATCTACTGACATTAATGTTCCATTGCTTGTCATTATATCAATTAATACAGATAAGTTTTGGAAGTTAACTGCATGTCCAGCTCTTTCGTATGCAAGAGATACTTCTCTGAATAATCTCATACGTGCTATTTCTATACCAAATGTATTGTATACCTGAACTATATCATTTGAAATTGTATTAACTGCATCTATACCAATAATATATCTTATATCCTGCATGTTAACACCAGATGTTAATATAATTTGTTCTTTATCAACTTTGCTTTCTCCTGTTTCTTTGTCAAATTTAATCATTCTTTCTTCATAAATACCAGCAATCTTATCAATTCCATCCATACCTTTCAATTTGAAATTATCTATTATATATTCAATGAAATGATTTATAGTTTCCAAATCAAATTTGTCTTTATCATTGTCCTTTACATTAAATCTAATATGTATGGTTGGTTGTTTGTCATTATCTGTATTGCTCAATATACCTAATGATACAATTTTATTAATAACCTTTCTTTCTTCCTTTTTCATACTCTTATAATTGTTAATTCTATTTTCCCACCAGTTACAGAATTTGCTCTTTATTTCTAATAGAGATACCTCTTTTTCAGACATCTTTTCTCTATCTATTTCTATTCTCATCAACCATGGCAAATTTGTAATGTCACTTTGGCAACTGTTCTTTGTTGATTTCTTGTTGAAGAATGCCTCTTTAATATTGTCCTGTTCCATAAATCCTCCTTTTTCCATTGGTTTTGGATCATAATATACATTTATTCTACCTCTTATATCTCCTATTGTTGTATATTTAATATGTGATGCTATCTTGTGTGCCATCTCTTTGCTCTGTTTGTATTCATCTGTTAATCTTATAATCAATTGTGGTGTTTTTAAGTTTTTAGTTACACTCATTAATTCAGTAATACGAGGGATACCTTGTGTAACTGTACTCATTGCACCAAGACCTGAAGAGTGGAAAGCGTTTAATGTCATTTGTGTTCTTTTTATACCATGTTCATCTAGTTATTTCCTACTAGAATCATAACATTTATCGATACTACTCGATAACCATATTATATGGGGAATGGACTATACCTTAAACCGGTTCAGAATAGTTAGTTCATCATAACCGATCGATAGCAACGTAGTCTCTGAGGCGATAATCATAATCTTACTATAACGATATTAGATTGTCGCCTACGGATTGTCTCTATTAATATAAAATTATATTAACTTTAAGATTTTTACTATACCCAGGGGTATTACCTCGGCCAAATAATATTTTTCAATACTATTTTTAGTACTTAAAGCTTCAAGACTTTCCCGTATATCACTATCTCGCAAAAGTTTTTAACTTTTACTAACGATATTATTTATCCGCTATTAACGGTAACTCGTTATTACCTCCTACACTGTTAAGAGGTTCTCCCATGGCCTGTGCACCTATCAATCCAACCATTTCACCAGGTTGTACAATATTCTTATTGAAATCTCCTACTATTTCTGTTATAATGGAGTCAAATTGTTTCTTACTTAATTTATATTCAACTACACATTTCTTTGGAGATAGAGAATCATATAATGCACATTTGAATAGGGTCTTTCCTACTAATTCATCTCTATTTTTCAATGACTTTTTATTTTTTTTTACTTTTTGTGTCATACACATTAGAGTTGTAACTTCATTATCAAGTATAGATTCTAATTTATCTAATACGTAACTTGCTGTAACTTTTTCACCTTCTTCTAATTTTTTATTATGTAATTTATTACCCAATATACGTGATATATTAACAGGAATCATAAAAGTATCTGTTTTTGTTACAAAATTTGCTTTTGCTTTTATCATACCTGTTCTTAAATCATCTCTCATAAATTTAATTAACTCATATACATAATTATTATCTTTTTCTTTATAATCCTTCAAATCTTTTAATTCTTCTGGTGTAAATTTATGTTTGTTTTCTAAATCCTTATTACTCATTTCAATAAATTTGATTGTATATTCATATTGTTTTGTTGTATCTGCACCTGAATCACCGTAAATTGGTTGTAATAATGTATCATTTGCTGTTCTTACTGTGCCATCATATTTAACCATTATATCTTCCATAGATTTAACTAACTTACGTTGTGCATAACCGGAGTTAGCTGTTTTAATGGCCTGGTCAATTAGACCTTCTCTACTGGCTTGTAAGTGTATTATAAAATTTGGAAATTCTAATCCGGCAATAAAAGATTTGCTTACCAATCCTCTTGATTCCCCTCTATCATCATTTCTATGATAGTATGCGAATGTTCTATTATTGTATATCATAGGGAATAAATTGTTTTCAGCGGTAACTAAACCTAAACATCCGCTTATCTGACCCATATTTTCAACACTTCCTTTAGATCCGGAAGTAATCATAATATTAAAATTGTTTTCTGGATCTAAATTATTCATTAGTAAAGTGGAAACATCTTCACGTATAATATATAATTCTTGGAAAAGTTTAAATTCAAATGTTTCTTTTTCCATTAAATCAGGATTGTTTTCTATTTCCGTAATCATATGATTTACTATTTGTTCTTTTGATTTGAATAATTTAGTAATCTGATCTTTTATTTCATTACTTATTATAGCATCACCGTATCCTACTGTAAATCCTCTATGTAAATTATAATTATTTATTAATCTTTGTGTATCATCTATAAATTCCTTTGTTTCTTCTGCACCATATTCATCCCAAATCAATTGATGAATGGCATTTTTCTTCTTTGAACCTAAAATATCTTTATTTAATCTACCTGATTCTAATATACCATTTTTCAATTGTAATGGTCCTTTACTAATATTTATTCCTGGTGGAATAATTAAGGAGAATATCTCATGTCCTGTATACTCTTTATCTTTCTTAAATGATGAAAAATCATCTATAGATGTATATGACATTATATTCATCGCACTTCTCCAATCTATTCTTGTTGCCGGCGATGTCAATGTGTACGCTCCTAATAAACCGTCCTGTACTATACCGACTGTAGTACGTGATGTGGACGGCGATATAATCTGTCTCTTTACGTCGGCTATCTCCTCAAGCTCTATCTGCGATTGCATTGACTGAGGTAAAAAAATATTCCACAAAAAGAATCAACACTGCACTATTTTTTTAGTTGTAAAGTATAAATTCTTTTTATACCAAATTCATATAGACATTTCCTTCTATAATCATTATTTATATAGATACTACTCTATATCATCCTTTTGGATGGGTTTGGACTATATCTTAAGATGATAATTAATCATCCCACAAACATCTAGTCTCTGAACCTTCTATTTAATATTCTTAAATAGCTCGGATGCTGATTGTCCATATATCCTTTATATTTTTACTATACCTATAAGTTTCCCTATAGCCACATATATAATGTTTAGTAATAAAGGTTTTAGGAGTTTCCAGCAATTTGAATGTGTTGCCTATTCATTAATAGACTAGCATGTACTTTTATACATACTGAGACAAATATTTTATCTCGTCACCGTCAAACAGGTGGTACCCTACATCTCCCACTCATTTACTAATGGGGTCATTGTAGTTATTGATACTACTCAATAAAACTGTCTCCAGTTGGCTTGGACTATATCTTAAGCTAGTCTATACTAACCCATTACCTTATAGTCTCTGAATCTTATTCATATTATAATATGAATCTTGACTGCGGATTGTCTTCTGCTAATTATTAGCTTTTTTGATGATTATTACTTTGTGTTTAATATTTCTTTTCTATATTCTAATGCATTATCATAGTTATCTTCTAAAGATATATCAGGATCACAAAAAGATTTATTGTATCGTATCCCATCTTTTTTTAATTGAATTTGATATCCAATTAATTCTTTATTACTTCTTGAGTATTTTGGATACATATTTTTAGGAGCATTTGGGTTGTTAAAATTTTTATCTTTTGAAAGATCTATTTTTCCTTCATTATATTTTTTAACCCATTCTTTTGCCTTTTCTAATTTTTCTTCTAACGTTAATTTACTGGACATAAAACATTTTGAATAACTTATTTTATTATTCTTAAAAACTGCGGTATATCCAATAATATTATCATTATTATCTTTTTTGATTATTATATTATTTGGTAAATTAGATTCTCTATTATGATGAGTTGTAATATCGACTTTATTTTCGGACCAATTTTTTAACCATTCCTTTGTTAATTGTAGATTTTTTTCAGGTGTATTTTTTGTTGAACTAAACCATTTCTCTTTAGAAATACATTTATCCATCCATCGTGCTCCATATCCAACTAAAACTCCTTTTCGTTTTATAGCATGAATATGTGGTTCTACAATTCTGGTCTTTTTCTTACCATTTGACATATTGATTCTCATATCATGTGTAATATTTATACCAACTACACCTCTACCACCCTCTGTGATATTGTAACCAATAATATCATTTCTTGATCTAAAGTCAGCAATACATTCTTTCTCCCAATAATCTAACTTATTTAAAGGACATCTTAAAAGTTCTCTTATTGTAAAATTTTCTTTGCCATATTTTCGTATAGCACTATTTAATTTTGATGAACCATTTTGTTTTCCAAAAGCCTCATTAATATGAGTTCTTAAGCGTCCAGCTATACCAAATTTTTTTTCTCCATAAAACTCTCTTGTTTGACCAATATATATCTTTTTGTTAACTATATTTTGCATTATATATACAATACCAAAATTTTCCATTTCTAATATTATGGTATTATTTTTCTTTTTAAGTATTAAACACAATCACTTTGCCATTACGCAAAGTTTTATTTAAAGTTTTCACTTTAAAAAAAGTACATCAAAGTTTGAAGGTTTTCCCGCAATTTGATAATGTCGCCATTAAATGAATTTTATTTAATGACTAGGCGATCACACTGTTAACCCATCTTCGGAGATGGCAGTCGCCTGTTGCAAACATCGATTTATCTGCATTATAAGGTGTTGTGATACTCACACTCATCCTGAAGGTCAATAAAGTGGGATCATTAATAACTTTGATTCTATGTCCCATCATACTCTGTTTGTGCAAAGTAGGTTGACGATTTAATAGTACAATATCACCATCCTTCAAATGTCTCTCAACAATATCACCATATTTCAATTCATATTCTTTTCTGTATCGCAAATCTATAGATCTTACATGTTCGCCAGATATACTGGAACTTGTTGGAAATACAAAATTTGCTCCTGGGTAGTTATCTCTCCCTTTTCTTACAAGTCCTGATAAATATTCTATATTGTATGGTGTTACAACCTCAGGAAATGTTAAATTCATTGCAATCTTTACCGGAACCCCTAATTGATTGTTATCTATCGTTGGGTCCGATGTGATTACAGTTCTAGCTGTGAAATTCTGGTTGCAAGGGGCCTTGACATATGTTTTGAACGCGTTATCGATAGCGACGTAAAAAAATCAAAATATATATTTTAGGTCTATGCACTTGGACTATACCTTAAGCATTCTAATCAAGAATACCTACTATCATCTAGTCTCTGAACATTTAGGAAAATTATTCATTTTCCATTTAGCTGCGGATTTTTTTGTGACAATTTCTCGTCATTGATCATTGATTATTACTATTCTTTCGTCATTACACAAAAGCATTAAGTACGCTGATCTCAAAAGGTTCCCGCAATTTGATAGTATTGCCTTATAAAATTTATTATAAGACTAGGTGATTATATTTAAGATTCACTTACAATGTTTTCCCTAATGAATATGTGAATCAATTCATTAGGCATTCACCTGTTTGAAGCCACTTCGACCTCTTTTTCCCATTAAATTCATCAATAATTAACCATAGTATATCAATACCTTAGGTTTATATTATTGGTGGACTATACCTTAGGCATCTATTTAAAGATACCCACTATCATCTAGTCTCTGAACATTTAAGAAAATTATTCATTTTCTATTTAGCTGCGGATTATCCCACAATGGTTTCCCATATCTATTCGTCGATTTTTACTTCGTTTAATTTATTTTAAAACCTCTCATGTCATTACACATGAGTTTATTTTGAGTACAACAAATTCTTGTGACTTTCCCGCAATTTGACAGTGTCGCCTTATATATGTATATATAAGACTAGGTGATTAATCAAGTAATATTCCATACTTGGATTCAATTACAATGTTTCCCCTATTAAGTGTTTGAATCAACTTAATAGGCATTCACCTGTTTGAAGCAATTTTGTTTACCTCTAATTCTCCCCTCCTTGGTCTTCAATCTAGGGGCCAAAGATTTATATTGTTTTCCTTTCTGATCTGATTTAGGATTGCTAATCATATCTCTATCAAAATAGCAAGCAACATGATATTGTAATAAAGAGCTAATATCCTTACTATATTTTGCAACATTTTCATTTGTGCTTTCTTTTTGTTTATTTATTCTATAGTTTGCCTTTACAATATCAGCAAGAATATGAGTTAAATCGTCCTCCATAGTTGATCCACCTAGATAGTCACCTTTTGTGGAAGGTCTCATTGGAACAGGAGGAACAGGGAATACAACATGGATCATAGATTCTGGTCTTGATCTTGATGGATCCATACCTAATATTCTACAATCATCATCAGATATATTTTTTAATCTATCATAAATAATTTCAGGAGTTAACAATTGTCTTAATTTTTTCTTTCCATCTAATTGTAAAGATTCATCCTTAATATTTTCTAAATCCGTCTCAGCTGTAACACTAATAGTATTTGTTCCTCTCTTAATATCCACTTTTATTTTAGCTACTGGAGTACCACAACCATAGTTAGCTTTTTGACAATATTTTACATTCTTAATAATTTCTCTAACTTTTGCTAATCTATTTTTTGGTTGTGTATTTAATAACATGTCCTGTATATCTCCCTCATTTTTGTAAATTAAAAGTTTAGAACATTTTAAACAGATACAATCAAGTATCTTTTTTACATAGCCAATATATCCAATATGTAAAACAGGTTCTGCTAATAACATGTGTCCAAAATGTCCTGGGCAATATGTTGTACTATATTCACATGTTGCACAATCTGTATCATTACCTGTTGTACCCAATCTTGGATCAATTAAACCTCCTTTTTTTTGTTCAGTGCTATCATAGAGATCAGGAACGTCTATACCAACCGTATCTTTGCCTAATGCACTCATTTCCAAAATATCATTATTAGAAAGAATATCAAAATCAATACTATTAATCTGTTTCAAACGTTTTTCATAATAAATAGGCGTATCCATGATATATATTCAGTATACAATTAATTTTTAAGTATGTTTAATTATTTTTATGCACTCTATTTATTTTTCAACTTTTTAACATAGTTTTCTATATTAAAAAATACACTTCTTATAATAAAAAAATTTCTATTTTTACATATTTAATATTGGTTTTAATATTTTATTAAAAATTTTGAATAAAAAATATTAAAGTTCCAAATTAAACAGTAAAATAATAGTAATTAACTCTTTAAGTAGATTTAAATTCTAATATTTCAAATATACCTTTATTATTTAAATCTTCCATTATTATATTTTTTTCATGATCATCACCTGAATCTAAATCTAAATATTCTATTTTTAAATTACTATTATTATTATAATTAATATCGTATACTTCTAAAATATCTGATAATAGAACATCATCATTAATTTTAGTGACACCAATAATTTTATCTTTTAAATCAGTAATATTATTTTTATCATTAGATTCTATTTTTATTTCCAATAACATATTCGAATTAAAACTTCCATTAAATTTATTATCACCCATATTATCTTCATAATCTAAAATCTCTAGAGGTGTAATATTAGTACAAATTGTTCTGGATAATCCAAATTTATTATGTACTTCAAAAAATACTTTATCATATTGAAAATTTATATATGGTAATAGATTATCCAATAAATAAATTTTTTTTATAGTTTTACTAACAAATAAATTTGATAATAATAATCCCCATCCAATATAATTATCAGAATTCATATTTTTTATTTTTGTTATAGCAAATACTGAATAATAAACCTGTTTACCATAATATGTAATTAAATCTTGAATTATAACTCTACTTGGCAATATATCAAAAAATTGATTCATTTATATATTATATTGAAAGAAAAATAATGAAAAAAAAACACATAAATAGTAGTTATTATACATAGATTAGTATTAATAAATGGAAACTTTACCTTGGATAGAAAAATATAGACCTCAAAAATTAGACGATATTATATCAAATAAGAATATAATTGATAGTATTAAAAAATTTACAAAAAATAAATTTATCCCCCATATGTTATTTTATGGACCATCTGGAACAGGAAAAACATCAACAATAACAGCATGTGCAAGAGAGATTTATGATGATAATTTTGATCTTATGGTTTTAGAAATAAATGCATCAGAAGAGAGAGGTATAGAAATAATAAGAAATAAAGTTAAAGATTTTATATCAAGTAAAAGTTATTTTTCAGGGATGGTAGACGATATTTTTAAATTAGTAATATTAGATGAAGCTGATTCTATGACAGCAGATGCACAATCAATGTTAAGAAGATTAATTGAAGATAATATTCTAAATGCTAGATTTTGTCTTTTGTGTAATAATGTAAAAAATATAGATCCAGCAATACAATCTAGATGTACAACTTTTAGATTCGGATATTTATCTGATAATGATATTAAAAAAAGAATAAAATATGTTGCAAACTGCGAAAAAATAAAAGTAACAGATGATGGAATTAATACTATAATAAAAATAGCTAAGGGAGATATGAGAAAAGTATTAAATTATTTACAATCAACAAGTATGGCATATCCTATTGTAAATTCTGAAAATGTATCAATATGTATAGGATATCCTAAATTAAAAGATATAGAGGAAATTTATAAAATTTTAACAAAAGATAAATTATCAGATGCAATTAAAAAAATAACTAAAATAAAAAAAGATAATGGATATTATTTATTAGAAATTATAACAGAAATACATTCATATTTATTAAAGAAATTTTTAGAAAATGATTCAATATTAGAAAAAAGTGTAATTAATATTTTAAAAAATTTAAAAGATATAGAAACAAATTTAATGTTATGCCCCAATGAAGATATTCAAATAGCTGGGTTTATTGGAATTTTTATATTAAATAGATAAATTACTAATAAACTATTTAAAGATAAAAATTGATATTTATACTATTGAAATGAGAAGAACAGTTATACAAAATGAATCAAATAATATGAATAATAAATATAATAAAGTAGATGAATTAAAGAAATTAAAATCAATTAATCCTTTTAGTTTGTTAAAAAAAGGGGATTCCGAATCTTCTGATGAATCTGATTCTGATAATAATATACAAAAAATAAAAGAGGATATTAAAGAGGAAGTTAAAGAAATACAAGTTATTAAGGAAATAAAAGAAGAAATTAAAAAAAAAGAAATAAAAGAACATAATTTAATACAAGAAATAAAAGAAAATCAAGATTTCAAAGATGATAAAATAGGTTGGAATATAATTAAACAAAAAAAAGAAATTGATAATAATACAATGAAAAAAGAAATTTATGATGAAAAAAAAGAATATAATGTAGATTTAGGAAATGATAAAAAATTAAATTCACATTGGACTGTTTGGATACATAAGTCACCACCATCAGATGATTGGACTTTAGCATCATATGAAAAAAAATATGTAATAAGTAGTATTGGTTCATTTTGGAGATTTTTTAATAATTTCATATCTATTGATAGATATAATAATCATATTTATATTATGAGAGAAGATATTGCCCCTATATGGGAGGATGTAAATAATAAATTTGGTGGTATAACTTCAATAAAAGTAGATTCAATACAAAGAGGGACAAGAACAGATATTTCAATTGAAACAATAGTTATGTTAACATTAATGATGATGAATGAAACTTTAGTAAAGGATTCAAAAAGAATTAATGGTATAGAATTTTCTATTAAAAGAAGAAGTACTTTAATTAAAATTTGGTGTAATGGATTTAAAGATACTGAAGATTTCACTAAAGAACTACCCATATCATTAATTAATATATTGAATATTGAAATGGAACATATTGGAAGATCATCACAACAGGAACAAAAAATTACATTAATGTATAAACAAATAAAACCGGAATATGAAATTGGTACTATTTAATTAGTGCTGTTTAATAGAAGCTTATTACTTTTTTAAATTATATTTATCTTATTACTTATAATATATTTATTACTTTTTTAAAAATTATTAAATGTATAATAATAGAATAATATTTATTATTAATAATATTTATTA
>Ga0114963_10001321_pt1 | contig 17187 bp, 18 predicted proteins | sample C_131016_EF_Meta_FD_87019 | JGI IMG/M metagenome (GOLD analysis project Ga0114963, IMG submission 87019) | Freshwater microbial communities from Lake Croche, Canada to study carbon cycling - C_131016_EF_MetaG | ecosystem: Environmental > Aquatic > Freshwater > Lake | place: Lake Croche, Canada...
ACCACGTCGGAGACGATATCAATCGTGAGAGTTTTCATACGGATACTTGCTTTCTGCCACAATGCCCCAACTGTACAGTCATCCCAAATCTAAGAGGATCCCGCCATGGCTAGTGACCTAATCAAACATACCACTGACAACACTTTTGAATCTGACGTCTTGCAAGCTGACAAGCCTGTATTGGTCGATTACTGGGCTGAATGGTGTGGCCCCTGTCGCATGATCGCCCCTATATTGGACGAAGTCTCCGCCACCTATGAAGGCAAATTACAAATCGCTAAGATGAATGTCGACGAAAATCGTGACATTCCTGCCAAATTCGGTATTCGCGGTATTCCCACCCTGATGCTTTTCAAGGGTGGCCAATTGGCAGCCACCAAGGTTGGCGCTATGAGCAAAGCCCAATTAACTGCATTCATTGACCAGCAATTGGCGTAAATCACACAACTTCCTGGAAATAAACCTCCTTCACCCCGTAAAAGCCCGCACTTGGCAACAAGTACGGGCTTTTTATCTGTCATAATCTTTTCTGAATTGACTGATCACCCACTAGGCGATTGGCTCCCCAGTTGGGCACGAATTCTGGTCTCTACTAGGTAACGCAGACCTCGCTCATTTGACCTCCCCCCTTTTTTTCTAACGAACTCCCTCTGGAGTCATCTATGCATCTGAACGAACTCAAGGCACTCCACGTGTCTGAAGTACTGAAACAAGCCGAAGAACTCGAAATCGAAAATACGGGCCGCATGCGCAAGCAAGAGCTCATGTTTGCCATCATCAAAAAACGCGCCCGTGCAGGTGAACAAGTGTTTGCCGATGGTGTACTTGAAATCTTGCCCGACGGTTTTGGTTTCTTGCGTAGTCCCGACACCAGCTACACCGCCAGTACCGACGACATCTATATCAGCCCAAGCCAAGTGCGTCGCTTCAACCTGCATACGGGCGACATGATCGAAGGTGAAGTGCGCATCCCGAAAGACGGCGAGCGTTACTTCGCCCTCACCAAGCTAGACAAAGTCAACGACGACCTGCCTGAAAACAACAAACATAAGGTCATGTTTGAAAACCTGACCCCCTTGTTCCCGCGCGAGCACATGAAGCTCGAGCAAGACATCAAAGGTGATGAGAACATTACTGGTCGCATCATCGACATCATTGCGCCTATTGGCAAAGGCCAGCGCGCTTTACTGGTCGCTCCGCCAAAAAGCGGTAAGACAGTGATGATGCAGCACATCGCCCATGCGATTGCTGCCAACTACCCCGATAGCCACATGATGGTTTTGTTGGTCGACGAGCGCCCTGAAGAGGTGACAGAAATGCAACGCTCGGTCAAAGCGGAAGTCATTGCTTCCACGTTTGATGAACCCGCAGCCCGCCACGTACACGTCGCTGAAATGGTCATCGAACGTGCTAAACGTTTGGTAGAACTTAAAAAAGACGTGGTGATCTTGCTCGACTCCATCACCCGTTTGGCCCGCGCTTACAACAATGTGGTGCCCTCATCCGGCAAAGTTTTAACAGGCGGCGTGGACTCCAATGCATTGCAACGCCCCAAGCGTTTCTTTGGTGCAGCCCGTAAGGTCGAAGAAGGTGGATCACTCACAATCATCGCTACTGCCTTGGTGGATACCGGTAGCCGCATGGACGAAGTGATATTTGAAGAATTCAAAGGCACAGGTAACTGCGAAATCCATTTGGACCGCCGTTTGTACGAAAAACGGGTGTTCCCAGCGATTCAACTCAACCGTAGCGGGACCCGACGCGAAGAGATGTTGCTACCACCAGAAATTTTGCAAAAAACCCGCATCTTGCGCCAGTTCATGTACAACATGGATGAGATCGAGTCCATGGAATTGATGCTCAAAAACATGAAGGCCACCAAGACCAATGTGGACTTCTTTGATTTGATGCGCCGCGGCGGTTAAGTCCCGCCAACCCTAGGGAAAACGCCCAATTCCAAGCCAAATTCGAGGCTGACAATGGCATAAGGATGATTCCAGCATGCCCTTATGTTCTTTGCCAGCCTATTGCGCCATCACTTTCCTAAAAAAGCCCTCTTTGCTCCAAAAGTAGAAGCGGCTGGCCTTTTAATTTCACCTATCCCTGCTTGCTTGAAATTCACTATGCCGGTGGGTTTGTGCATACTGGCTGCTTGCTCTGGTAACAAGCTAACTAATAGCCCGAAGTTAGAAAATCCAGTGCCACCGGTAGTCTTAGATGACAAACCCTTACCAAAGCTTATTTCGCTGGCGCGCACGCCCAAAGAATACCGACACGATGCGGCGCAGCATATTTATGGCTTCAACCAATACCGTATCTACAAAGGAAAACTTCCACCACTTTTGTACGCCATTGGCGTTGTGACATTTGAAGTACGCGAAGACGGAAAAATTGAATCATTTGATTGGATGCGCAAACCCAAACAAGCACCGAAAGTCGTTCAAGAAATTGAGCGCACCATCAAGGCCGCAGAACCGTTTCCTGCACCCATACATCTGGGCCGTGTGCGTTATACCGAAACATGGTTGTGGCACAAAAGCGGCAAATTTCAGCTAGATACCCTAACTGAAGGGCAAATTTAATTTTTATTGGACCCATACACGCTTTCTATTGGCGGCAAGTGGTGCCAATAGCGTCGGTATTCATCGCGTGCACAACGCATCTGCTGTGGTCGATGGCTTTGCCAAATCGAAGCGCCACACCACACACTTTGAAATACCTGTATGCCTTGCGCCGCGTAACGCGCCATCACTTCTGGACGCGGATGGCCAAATCGGTTGCGATAGCCCGCCTGCACCCAAGCCACGCTAGGCGAGACCGCTTGTAAAAAACCTGTTGTAGACGACGTTGCGCTGCCATGGTGTGGCACTAACAGCCAATCGGATTTCAAAGGAACACCGCTTTCTAGCAATTGTTTTTCTTGGGCCGCTTCAATGTCTGCCACTAGCAATGCGCTGACGCCCGAGGCGCTTTGTATGCGAAGTACGCAACTCATGGCGTTTGGTTTGTTTTTCTCGGCATAGTCGGCTTTTTGCGGATGCATCACTGAAAAAAGCACACCATCCCACCGCCAATGCTGGCCCGCCTCGCAAGGTTGCATAGGGTGCATCGTTCGCAAAAAATGGTCTGAAGGCATCGAGGTCAAAACTTGCGCTTGTGATTGCATTTTCAAAACGCTGTGCGCCCCACCGCTGTGGTCGCTGTCTTGGTGGCTGATGATGACGCGGTTTAATCTTTCCCCCAAAACCATTAGCAAAGGAACTAGTACCCTTTGCCCCGCATCGGTTTCTGGTGAATAGCGCGGGCCCGTGTCATAAAGCAAACTTTGATGGGCTGTTCTAACCAACACGGCATGGCCTTGACCCATATCAGCGCCTATGAGTTCGAACTCGCCAACCGGTGGTCTAGGCACATGCCAACTCAATACGGGCAAGATACACAAGGCCCCCGAAAGTCTCCACAACCAAGCAATGGGCATTGCACAAACGAACATGCCAGCAATGCTCAGCACACTTAGCCACAAAGGTGCAGCAGGAGCAGACCATTGCGCCCAAGACAAACTGGCCATCCAGCCAAGACACAGGCCCTGCACCCCTACAGCCCAAGCGGCGAGACTCCATGCCACTGGGGCGAGTAAACCCAGCATGCACAAAGGTGTCACCACGCACGTCACCCACGGCACAGCCACTAAATTGGCAAAGAATCCAACCAAGGACACCTGATGAAAGAACAACAAACTGAGAGGTGCCATGCACACACTCATCAAAAATTGCTCCCTGATAAGTGCCGGTAAAAATTGAAAAGATTGCGAGCCGACAAACAAAATAGAGACAGCCATAAAGCTCAACCAAAACCCCGCTTGCAAAAAAGCCCAAGGATCGGCAACCAACACCACGGTCGCTGCGAACAACAGGACCTGATAGGCTGGCCACTTCAAACCGTTCATGCGTAGGGTCAATACTGCACCTAACATCCATACTGTGCGCTGGGCGGGAATAGCCCAGCCCGTAAATATGCTGTAACCCACAGCAGTCACAAGCGCCGCTAGCATGGCGGCTTTTTGAGATGGCAAGCCCATGCACCAAGAAACTTCGCTCCACAGATCAGAGCGTCGCCATAGCCATGCCAAACAGCGCGCCACCAGCCAGGCCAATGCGGTAATGTGCAAACCCGAGATTGCCATCAAATGCGCAACACCCGTTGCGCGAAACACATCCCAATCTGCACGTTCGATCGACGCTTGGTCTCCTAAAAGCAAAGCAAGCACGACACCGACGCCTGCCTGCTCGCCTACTTGCGCGTAGATCCTTTGACGTACCCATTGGCGCAACCGCTCTATCGGATGCGCCCAGCTACGTGCGATCAATCTTGGGGGAGCATCATGCACACCTCGACGCACATAACCTGTAGCTTGCATGTCTTGCTCCCATAACCACAATTCGTAATCAAACCCATGGGGGTTGATATGGCCATGCGGTGCTTTGAGTTTGATCGAAAACTTCCAAATATCGCCGGCTTGTACGTCAGCAGGAGAAGGGGTTGCATCAGCGGTATTCACATACCAACCCAACAGAACCAAGGGAGGAAGTTCCACCGACTCGCCACTTGCAAAGTGTGCGGACTGCACAGCAAACCGAAAACGGATATTTGCTTGCATTTGCTGAGGCATGGCAACCACCCTACCAACCACCTGCAAAATCTGCCCCTCTAATTGGGGTGCTATTTGTTTTTCGAGAAAAAGTTGTGCGCGGACGGCACACGAAAAGAACGCGCACGTTGTGGAAAGTAACAACACCAGTACACATTGCGACATCACTGGTAGACGCAATCGGTGTTGACATAGCAACCATACAAGCAATAAGAAACCGGAGGCACTGCAAGCTACGAGGTTTATTTCAGCAAGCCACAGGGACGCTTGCTGCAGTTGCAAAGCTGTGCCTGCAACCCAACCTAAAAAGAAATGTAATAAAAATGAAAACACCCGAACATCGTCGGGTGTTTGGACGCAGTTTAAGTAAGCGTCAGTATCAATTCACGTAAGCCAAGCTTTCGTTAGCCAGCGACTTGCTTTGCTGAACACACTTCTTTTTTCAAAGCAGCCATGTAAGTATTGGGTCGAATCGGTGTTTCGCGGTTACGCCACTCTTGTAGATCTTCCGAAGACACCTCTCTACCTTTGCCCATGGCCTTGTCGAAATAGCTGATGGATAGGCGTGCCACCATGTCGGTTTTGCAATACACGCGCAAACGGATCATGTACGAGGCGTAGGGCTCACCAGTAGGCGTAGTCTCGGCCTTGGCCAAATTCGTCAATACCCATGCGTAGCGTGATACGTGGACTGGCATCACAGCCTCTTTGTCAAAGAAATATTGGGCTTCCGGTTCTTTGGCTAATTCGCTCCATTCCGCACGGGCAGAGCTACTCCAGCCTAAGAGAAGACCGAAGATGAATACACACACCGCAACTGCACGAAATAACATGACAACCTCAATCTTTAAAAGAGTCACCATTTGTATCGTCCGGAGCGCCTATTTCTTGAGGAGCGCAGATGTAATCCATTTGGACTAATTGACTTTGCTTTGCCGTCGCAATGCGACAATGATTTATCGACATATTGATACTATCTCTAAAAACTTATGAGCGTTTACAACAAGCTTTCTGAACTGCACATCGAACTTCCACCGCTTGCCGTACCGGCTGCCGCATACGTGCCCTTCGTACAAAGCGGTAAGTTGGTTTTTTTAAGCGGCCATATCGCCAAAAAGGACGGCAAACCCTGGGTCGGCCAACTCGGGCGCAATATGCAAACCGCCGAGGGCAAAGACGCTGCACACGCAGTAGCTATCGATTTGCTGGGTACCTTGCATGCGGCTGTGGGTGATCTCAACAAAATTCACCGCATCGTGAAAGTCATGGGTCTGGTTAATTCCACGTCAGACTTTGTAGAGCACCATGTGGTCACCAATGGCTGCAGTGAGCTAATTGGACAGATTTTTGGTGAAAAAGGCGCCCACGCGCGCAGTGCTTTTGGTGTGGCGCAGCTGCCTATGGGTGCCTGCGTTGAGATTGAGTTAATCGCAGAATTGGTTTGATGGCAACTTCAATCTCTTCAGTCCCAGCCAATCGTTTAGGCGCACAAGCGCTTGGACATATAAGGTCAACGGCAGATTTTGTCGGGCTTATGGGTGTTTTATGGGGTGCAGGATTAGGAGCGGTCATTACCTTTAACGCGCTCAGTAATTTAGGTATCGCTAGTGAAGTGGTGAGCACTTTGCTACTGCAAAAACTCCCTAGCTTGGTCACGTGTATGTTGCTTGCTGTACGCGTGGTGTTGTTCCAATCTTTGGAAGGAAAATTAGTTAGCGGTGATCTACTGACCGATATGCTGGCAACCGTTTGGGCCGCTTGGGTCAATGTCGTTGTTTTTTTACTCTGTGCTTGGATCGGTTACTTCTTAGGTGTCCAAGCTTCCAACGCAGCATTCGTAGATTCAGCTGTGCAAGAACTCGCACAACACTACCCCGTCAGCGAACTAATCCGTGCATGCGTCAGAACTAGCATTGAGGCATTGGGGTTGGGTTGGTTAGGGCATTTAGACAAACTCATTTTGAGCCGCGAAAAAGAATCGCCATCACGCAGCGCCACCCGCTTGTTGTGGCTGATGGTCATTTGGATACTGGCAGTCGAAGCGACCGACTCTTATATCCACTGGGTTTTGCGCGGAACCACCTGAAACAAGCACGCTGAAATAGAACACGTCCTAACAAGGAGACAGCCATGACAACTTCATTGAATTCTTACTCACCCGCACAACAAGGTCATGCACTAAGGATACTTTTAGTCGTCACTGCTGTTGCCGTGACTGTGTTGTTAGGACTGGGCTTGTGGTTAGCTAAAAAGCAAGGTGCTTTTGATGACAACTTAGTACTGCGATTTAGCACCTCATCAGGCGATCATTTGAGCAATGGCATGAAGGTGGTCTATCAAGGGTTTCCTATTGGACAAGTCAAAAATTTAGAGCTCACATCCAATGGACAAATTCAAGGTGCTCTCGAGGTAAAAGAAAAATACCGCAATCTCGCGACAACGGGGTCTACCCTAGAGCTAGCCTCCGCCAAATTGGTTGGCGCTGAATTGATCTTACGTAAACATCCGACCAACACCGATAGTTTTAAAAACAACGATGCGATTGACTTGAAACATTTCGATCTCGCACACGACCTCGAGAAAAAGGTGTTAGAAAAAATAGACCCTGCGATTGCCCGCGTGATGGCCGTCACCGCAGAAATTTCAGACCCTAACAAAGGTTTGCCCGCTACCCTAGGCAATATCAATAAAACCTTGGTCTCTACTGAAAAATTGCTCAACAGTCTCAATGCCAGGGCCCAAGACCCGCGGGTCGACCATATGCTCACCAATCTCGATCTTGGAAGTGCCAGCATGGTGCGCAATGCAGAACTGACTGAGAAAACCATGCAGTCCGCTCGTCAAGTGTTGGGCAGTACCCAAAAGGTCATGGAGAGTACGCAAAAGACTATGGAGAGCACCAACAGCTTGGTGCAAAAAACTGAACAAACCTTGCAGGACTTCAGGCAAGGTGGTTTGGGCAAGTGGATAGCGCCGGCACGACCCGCCAATTCGGCTTCAGCGCCAAAAAACTAAAGTTGGCGACTGGAAAATTGCTGAGCCTTGAATTTCGGCAACAGCTTTAATCGCTGGAAAAAATATTACCCATCCCTTGCATTTGGTCCAGAGCAATACCGCAGCCCCTGGCCACACAGGTAAGAGGCTCTTCAGCAATTAGCACAGGCAACCCTGTTTCTTCTGACAGCAGGCGGTCCAAGTCACGTAACAAGGCACCGCCACCGGTCAACATAATGCCGCGCTCCGCTATATCGGAGCTGAGCTCTGGCGGTGTTTTCTCCAACGCAATTTTGACGGTCGACACCAAATTATTGAGAGCATCCGTAAGGGCTTCTAGCACCTCGTTAGAACTGATGGTGAAACTTTGTGGAATACCTTGGCTTAGATTGCGACCAGTAATCTCTAATTCCAGCACGCCTGAACCCGGAAAGGCCGTTGCGATTTCTTTTTTGATTTTTTCGGCAGTCTGTTCACCTATCAACATGCCAAAGTTCCGGCGGATGTAGTTAATGATGGCTTCATCGAACTTGTCTCCACCTACGCGAGCACTGTTTTTATAGACCATGCCACCCAAAGAGACAATGCCCACTTCGGTAGTGCCACCGCCGATGTCGACCACCATGGAGCCACAAGCTTCAGTCACAGGCAATCCAGCACCGATGGCAGCTGCCATGGGCTCTTCAATCAAATACACCTCGGATGCACCAGCACCAAGCGCAGATTCACGAATCGCGCGACGCTCTACTTGGGTCGAGCCACAAGGCACACAAATCACAATGCGTGGACTTGGACGAAACAACATACTGGGATGCGCCAACTTGATGAAGTGCTTGAGCATCACCTCCGTCACAGTGAAGTCGGCGATCACGCCGTCTTTCATGGGGCGAATCACCTCGATGCCTTCAGGCACACGACCCAACATGGTTTTGGCTTCATTGCCAACTGCAAGCACGGTTGTTTTACCACTATGTCGAGAGTCTTTTCTGATCACAACGACCGAAGGCTCATCCAAGACGATTCCTTGGTTTTTGATGTAGATGAGGGTATTTGCGGTGCCAAGGTCAATGGCAATATCGGTAGAGAAAAACCTACTTAACTTCATAAGAACACCCGCCCCAGAATTTGTAAAATTTGGCCCAATTATGGTGTTGGGCACAGGGGCCACTTGGAAAAGGTGTCTCCAGAATAAAGAACTAAAGAGATATGAGAACTAAAAGGTTCTTAATAAGCACCAAGATGTTGCGCAACTACAACCATCACCTTGGTTAGGCTTTGAAAGCGCGAAAACCAGAATAAATACGTGAAGCTGGGCGACTACGTTGTTCGGCTTCTTGGGCTAACTGCGCACGGATACGATCAAAAGTAGCTTTAATGCCAGATTTTTCATTCACTAGTGCTTTGTAACGACGCTCTAGTGCGACATCTGGCGGATCGATTTGAAAAACTGACTTGTCCAAGAGCGTCTCCTTTAATCTCAGTGCGTATACAACGCACGAGAGAATCAACTGGTGGACAAGTCTTTCAAAAATTTTTAACGAACAACGGCAAGTTGATCGCGTTTACCTGATTTATAGGTATAAAGGGTTAATGCGCCGTTTTTAATATCTCCTTTTGAATCAAAAGAGATGCTTCCCGTAACGCCTTTGAAACCTGATGTTTTTGCCAATTCTGGCAAATATTTAGCAGGATCAGTAGATTTAGCGCGTTGCATTGCATCCACCATCACGCTCACGGCGTCATAAACATAAGGGGCGTAGAGTTTGACATCGTCATTAAAACGCTTTTTGTATTTCACGCCAAAGTCGTCCATACCCTTCTTCAAAGCGCCGTCTACGCCACCCGCCTCAGCACAGACCACTTGGCCGTCGGCCATCGCGTCTCCCGCCAACTTCACCAACTCAGTCGTGCAAATGCCGTCGCCTCCCATGAACTTAGCGTTCAAGCCCAGAGATTTCATTTGTTTGAGCATTGGGCCACCGACAGCGTCCATGCCGCCAAAGAAAACGATGTCAGGCTTTTTGCCTTTGAGCGTTGTCAAAATAGACATGAAGTCAGTGGCTTTGTCTGTTGTGAACTCGTGGCCCACCAAGTTGCCACCGGCTGCTTTGACTGCTTTTTCAAACTCTTCGGCAACGCCTTGTCCATAAGCGGTGCGGTCATCAATTACCGCGATTGCTTTGCCTTTGAGGTCTTTAACGGCATAACGGCCCAAGGTGCCGCCCAAATGCACGTCATCCGCTACCACGCGAAACGCGGTGTTAAATCCTTGACGGGTGTATTTTGGGTTAGTCGCTGAAGGCGAAATTTGTGGAATCCCCGCATCGTTATAGATTTTGGAAGCGGGGATCGTGGTACCAGAATTTAAATGGCCAACAATGCCACTCACTTTTGCGTCTACCAATTTTTGGGCTGCAGCGGTACCTTGCTTGGGATCTGCTGCATCGTCTTCCGCCACAAGTTCAAACTTGACTTTTTTGCCTCCGATGGAGATGCCTTTGGCATTCAAGTCTTCAATGGCCAAGCGGGCACCGTTCTCGTTGTCTTTACCTAGGTGGGCGATCGCACCGCTCAAAGGGCCGACGTGGCCAATTTTGATGACTTGCTCTTGCGCCATCGCCATACTGGCGAGAGACATTGCGCTGGCAAGAGCAGTCAATTGAAATAGGGGTAAGGTATGAAAACGCATGTCAGAACTCCTTAAGGTTTTAAAAATTACAGCAAAAAAATGAACCAACTTTTAACGCGATTGGGATATCAGGCAGTAGATTGTTTCAACTTTAAATCATGTCGCACGATGTTGAATCCTAGGTCGGTGTATTGTTTCCAACGATTTCGCGCATATTGGCGATCGGCATCGTCTAGCGAGACAACTTCAATCACGCGCGCAAACTGCTCGGAACCGGCACACACCGTATCGCCTAAATTCAGCAAAACATCACGTGGGGTCAAAGCATCCATCGCATCCAAGTCGCTGGCCAAATGCACGGGGGAGGCCTGACGTAAAGCCTGAGGACTGTCCATCCTGCAATGCGCCAAAAATTCCATTTGCGAGAAAGTCCACAAGCTTTCATCTAAATGCGCCATTTGCTCTTCAGGCACCACTACGACCACTTTAGCATTTGCAGCAACCGCTTTGCGCAACAAACGGCATGCGTAGGCAACCTTGTCAGGCACGTTGAAATGGAATGCTATTTCAGTCATCAAGCCTTGGTACGCAACAAATAATGCAAAAGCAGGCCAACTGGACGGCCAGTTGCGCCTTTGGCGGCACCCGTTTTCCAAGCTGCACCAGCAATATCCAAGTGCGCCCAAGGGAAATCCTTGGCAAAGCGCTGTAAAAACTTAGCGGCTGTCACGGCACCAGCATCGCGCCCTGCAATGTTGGCTACATCGGCAAAATTAGATTTCAAACCCTCTGCGTACTCTTCATCTAAAGGCAAACGCCAGCACAAGTCCATAGACTCTTCGCCCGCTTGAATCAGCGCTTGCGCTAAGTCGTCTGACGGCGAGAACAATCCGCTGCGAATATGTCCTAAAGAAATCACGCATGCACCGGTCAACGTCGCGATATCGATCACTGCACGTGGTTTGAACCGTTTGGCATAGGTCAGCGCATCACACAAAATCAAACGGCCTTCTGCATCGGTATTGAGCACTTCAATGGTTTGACCACTCATGCTAGTCACCACATCTCCTGGCTTGAGCGCGCTGCTACTGGGCATGTTTTCGCAGGTAGGGATCAAGCCAACCACATTGATAGCCGGCTGGAGCGCAGCCAAAGCTTCAAAAGTTCCCAAAACGCTGGCTGCGCCACACATGTCGAACTTCATCTCGTCCATGCCAGGACCGGGTTTGAGTGAAATACCGCCCGTGTCAAAGGTAATGCCCTTGCCAACCAGCACCGTAGGAGCGACTGTTTTTGCAGCACCTGTGTATTGCAAAACAATAAAACGCAATGGCTCGCTAGAACCTTGAGCCACTGCGGCAAAAGAACCCATACCAAGCTTTTCTACCTCTTTAGGGCCTAACACTTGGCATTTGATACGGGACTTTTTAGCTAACCCTTGTGCAGCACGCGCCAACATGGTTGGTGTGGCATGGTTGGCTGGGCGGTTACCCCACTCCTTGGCCAGTGCTACCCCTTGTGCCAAAGCAGTTGCAGTCGTGAAGGCGCTCTTCACCGCTTTCACTTTTTCTAGCGTTGGCAAACCCACTACTACGCGCTTGAGCAATGATGCTTTAGCAGAGGGCTTGGTGGTAGTAAAAACGTAACTAGCATCAGACACCGCTTGCACAACTGCATGCACACGCTGCTGCGTACCGTCCGGCATACACACGGCTATAGATTTCGGATTCGCTGATTTCAGAGCGGCAACAGCAGCATGGGTTGCAGTGCGAACGGAGCGAGCAGATCCTTCGCCTGTGCTTACCAATACCAATCGTGGTGCTTTAACACCCTCAGCATGCCATATCGATAAAAGTTTTCCCACAGTGTCATCAAGGTCTGCAGTTGAACGCGCCTTGGTGACCCATTGCGAAATGGCATCGCGTCCAGGCTTGAAGTGGCTAGGTAAAAGCACCACTAAAGCGTCTGCGTTAAAACCAGCCGCAGCTTTCAAATCGAGGGTCTTGAGTTCAAAGTTCATAATTACGTCTTTCCAATGCCCTGATGGTATTCCATTCTGCCCACCCCAAAGACATGCTTACACGTGATTTCCTGCCGAATCGAAAGATCACATGAAGACCTTTAGGCGCCTTATTTTTGGGGAAATTATCAACGCGGTGACCTTTGTCACCGTGGGTTTCTTAGCCTTGTTTTTCTTCTTCGACTTTGTCGACGAAATTCAAGGCATTGGCAAAAACAATGGCGCATACAAGTTAGAACACGCCTTGACCTTTGTTGCCACCTTGGTCCCTAGCCACTTCTACGAACTACTTCCCATATCGGTACTGATCGGCACCATATTTGTTATGGCGCGATTTGCACAAAGCTCTGAATTCACAATATTGCGCACCAGCGGCTTGGCACCTGCCATGGCTTTAAAAAACTTATTGGGGCTCGGTCTGGTGTTTGTCTTACTGACCTTTGCAGTTGGTGATTACCTTTCACCCGCAAGTGACCGATTTGGTCAACTGTTGAAATCACGTTACATGGGACAAATCACAGTGGGACTCACAGGTGCGTGGTTGCGCGAGAAACAAGACGACCGCAGCTTTGCCGTGAATGTCGCAACACTCACTCCCGAAGGGCAACCCAGCGGCATACGTATTTTCGAATTCAACAAAGATGGGCAATGGTTAGCGCTTATCAAAGCCAAATCTGGGGTGGTTGCAAACGACACTTGGGAACTTCAAGGGGTTGAACGTAACGAACTCGTTCGCCAAGGCACTGAGGCTTCTTTAAGCCGTAAATACAAAGAAACTGAATCGTGGCCCACGGGAATCACCTCAGAAATGATTTCGGTGGCCCTACTCAAACCTGACCGCATGGGAACGATCGACTTGTTCCAGTACATCCGCCACTTAAGCGCGAATGGCCAAACCACACAACGCTTCGAAATCGAGTTTTGGAAAAAAGTTTTCTATCCCATGAGTTGCTTGGTGATGATGGTGCTCGCCCTACCCTTCGCCTATTTGCACTTTCGCTCTGGCAATATTGCCACGCATGTGTTCATGGGCGTATTAGCAGGCATTAGTTTCTTTTTGCTCAACAACGTATTTGGTTACATCGGCAATATCAATAATTGGGCCCCATGGTTTGCCGCTGCAGCGCCGGGTATGTTGTATTCGCTTGCTTCATTAGCCGCATTTGGCTGGCTAGTCTTGCGTCAATAAGGTTTTATGCACGCGATTATTTTGTTTGCCCACGGTTCGCGCGACCCGCTTTGGCATAAACCAATTCAAGCGGTCGCGCAGCGCATTGCAGAACGTAATGCGCAAGTGCTTGTGCGCTGCGCTTATCTGGAACTCACAGCGCCCGACTTACTCCACGTAGCCGACGAACTCGCCCATGCAGGCGCAACCAGCATGTCTGTAGTGCCATTGTTTTTAGGCGTTGGCAAACATGCCCGCGAAGACCTGCCCGTGCTCATGGCGCAAGTCAAAGCCGCCCACCCCACCCTCAACGTGACCTGCCAACCCGCCGTGGGCGAGCAAGAACGCCTCCTCGATCTGTTAGCTGACATTGCTTTAAAAGGTGATGCATGAACCTGCACCAATTCCGATTTGTCCAAGAAGCTGTGCGCCGCGACCTCAACCTCACCGAAGTCGCCAAATCCCTGCACACCTCACAACCCGGTGTGTCGAAAGCCATCATTGAACTAGAAGAAGAACTCGGAATTGAAATTTTTGGTCGCCACGGCAAGCGGCTCAAGCGAGTGACTGAACCTGGACTTGCAGTACTTAAAAGCATAGAAGTCATCTTGCGAGAAGTAAGCAACCTCAAACGCATCGGCGAACATTACAGCGACCAAGACAGCGGCACCTTGTCAATCGCCACGACCCACACGCAAGCGCGCTACGTCCTACCCAATCCCGTGGCCCAATTACGAAAAAGTTATCCCAAAGTAAATGTCAGTCTGCACCAAGGTGCGCCTGCGCAAGTCGCACAAATGGTGTTGGAAGAAGTTGCTGAAATCGGTATCGCTACAGAATCATTGGCTGATTACCCTGAACTTGTCACACTGCCATGTTACGAGTGGCAACACGTGTTGGTCATTCCTGCCGCGCACGCCTTGGCGAACAAAAGTGACATCACTTTGCAAGATTTGGCGCAAGAGCCCATCATCACCTACCACCCCTCATTCACTGGCAGAACGCGAATCGACAAAGCGTTTGCAGCCAAACATTTGAGTCCACGCATTGCACTGGAAGCGATCGACTCTGACGTTATCAAAACCTATGTTCGTCTAGGACTAGGAGTAGGCATCGTCGCTGAAATGGCCGTGCGCGAAAAATTAGACGACGACTTGGTGGTCCGCCCTGCTGGCAACTTGTTTGGACAAAACGTTGCGCGTATTGCCTTCAAACGCAATGCTTATTTGCGTAATTTTGTGTACGACTTTTCCACCATGCTGAGCGACAAGTTGGACAAGCAGATGATTTTGAAGGCTTTAGAAAATTAAAACTGTGACAAATCCGGGTTTTACTGATGATCTGCGCGTTTCCATTGATTGACGATAGTTAGTTTCGCAGGTAATACTGAGTCGTTCACAACATAAAGGAATTTAAGTATGAATCGCAGGATTGGTTTAGTAGCAGCATTGCTAAGCGGTTTGTTGTTAAGTCTCGGCAACAGTTGGGCAGCAGATTTCCCCAATCGCCCTATCAAATGGGTCGTTCCCTATCCACCTGCTGGAACAACCGATGTGCTGGCACGCATCGTTGCGCAAGCTTTAAGCGAGCGTTTGGGTCAACAAGTGATTGTGGAAAACAAGCCCGGTGGTGGCAACAACATTGGCACCGAGTTTGTAGTCAATGCCCCTGCCGATGGTTACACCATGCTTTTGGTCAACCCAGCAAATGGCATCAATGCGACGCTGTACAAAAAATTAAATTTCAACTTTGTGCGTGACATCACGCCTGTAGCTGGCATCGTACGCACACCCAATGTGATGGTCATCACCAGCGGATTACCAGTGAAGAGTGTTGCTGAGTTCATCGCTTATTGCAAAGCCAACCCAACCAAAGTCAATATGGCTTCTTCCGGCAGTGGAACGTCTGTGCATATGTCGGGTGAGTTATTTAAATTCATGACGGGTTGCCAAATGGCACACATTCCCTACAAAGGCGCTGGACCTGCACTAACAGACCTGATCGCTGGTCAAGTTCACGTCTTGTTTGATAACTTGCCCTCTTCTGTGCCCCACATCAAATCTGGCCGAATTCGCGCTCTTGGTGTAACTTCTAAGAACCGTGAACCGTCTATGCCAGACATACCAACTGTCGGTGATACGGTCCCCGGTTACGAAGCAACCGCCTGGTTTGGGATTGGAATGCCAAGAGGGGTACCAAAAGAAGCAGTGGACCGAATCAACCAAGAAATAAACCGTATTTTGGCTGACCCCAAAATGCGCGAGCGCTTGGCTGAACTAGGCGGCTTACCAATTCCAGGCACACCAGAAGATTTTGGAAAAACCATTGTTGCTGAGACTGAAAAATGGGCCAAAGTGGTGACTACATCTGGCGCAACTGCTGAGTAATGCTCGCATTTCAAAGGGCGATTGATTTCTCCTTCGCGCATGAGACCAGCTGGAGTCGCGAAAACCTAGACAACTTCGGCATTCACAAAGCTGACCCTGAGCCTTGGAACCAATTACTCGGCCCCGTGCATCCGCGCGGTGGTGTCAGCGGAGTGATACACGTCGCTGGAGAAAAAGTGTGCGAATGGGGCGAACCCCACCGCGCAGACTTAACCTTCTCGATCGCCAAAACCTACCTCGCCATGCTCGCAGGTGTGGCACACGACACGGGTTTGTTACCGGACATCAACGAACCAGTGCACCGCAAAGTTGCCGGCGTTGGGTTTGAAGACCCCCACAACGCACAAGTCACTTGGATGCATTTGTTGCAGCAAACCAGCGAATGGCAAGGCAGTTGTTTCGGCATACCTGACCAAGTGGATTGTTATCGGCATTTGCAATACCAACCCACTTCACCCTTAGGAAAAAAAGGGGATGCAAGACCTTTACAAACACCTGGCACCTATTGGGAATACAACGATGTGCGCATCAACCAATTAGCGCTTGCGCTATTGCACCTGTTTCGCCGCCCCTTACCTGACGTGTTTCGCGAGACCATTGCAGCGCCTTGCGGCGTGAGTAACAACTGGAAGTGGGAGGGATATCACAACAGTTGGATAGACATAGACGGAAAACGTATGCAGTCTGTACCTGGCGGCACGCATTGGGGTGGTGGCATGTCCATATCTAGCGTAGACCAGGCCTTGATGGGGCAGATGCTGCTCAACGGCGGTCGCGTAGGCAAAAAGCAAGTGTTATCTGAATCGTGGGTACGCAGCATGCATGCCCCTTGCGATATCGCTAACTGGTATGGCATGTTGGTGTGGCTCAACACCCAACGCGGTATTTGCAAAGGTGCTTCTGAGGCAAGCTACTTTTGTATAGGGGCCGGCGCTTCGTTTGTATGGATAGACCCAGCGCATGATTTGGTCGCAGTAGTGCGTTGGATTGAGGGATCCCGCATCAATGGCTTTTGCGAGTTGGTGACGCAAGCCCTGCATAAATAGTGCGAATACACAGCAGCACAAAACCACGCATCGCCCAACGCACTTGGCCATTCTCAATATTGCATTTGTAACCAGGCCTTTTCCAAACGCTTGATGCTCACAGGTTGAGGCGTGCGCAACTCTTGCGCAAAAAAACTCACGCGCAATTCTTCTAATAACCATCGATAAGCCAACATACGTTCATCGGTTACGCCTTTTCTTTCTGCTACCAAGCGCCAATATTTTTGCTCCCAAGGTTTGAGTTGAGCCATCTTGCTGACGTCGCGTACTGGGTCTTCGCGCAATTTGTCTAGGC
>Ga0114963_10001323_pt1 | contig 17177 bp, 13 predicted proteins | sample C_131016_EF_Meta_FD_87019 | JGI IMG/M metagenome (GOLD analysis project Ga0114963, IMG submission 87019) | Freshwater microbial communities from Lake Croche, Canada to study carbon cycling - C_131016_EF_MetaG | ecosystem: Environmental > Aquatic > Freshwater > Lake | place: Lake Croche, Canada...
CAAATCTACCTGAACCGCTCGATCTACGACTCGGCCACAGGAACGACAACGGCCAATGTCCAGAAGCAAACCTACACGCTGAACTACAAACCCAAGCCAACTCCTCCTCCTCGCAGGTAAGCAGCTAGCGATTCCGAAACAAACAGCCACCCCGCCTGACACGGCGGGGTGGTTTTTTATCAAAAATTCTAAACCAAGCGAGCGAGTTCCTTGGGCAGCGGGCAGGTGAATACCATGTCCTTACCGCTCACGGGGTGCGGAAACCGCAGCGCGCTCGAGTGCAGGCCCAGGCGCTTCGCGGGATTGCTCTTCGCACCGTATTTTTTGTCCCCGATGATCGGGCATCCAGCTTCGGCGAGTTGAACGCGGATTTGGTGGCGGCGGCCGGTTTCCAAGGTCAGCTCGACCAGAGAGCGATTTGGAATCGATGCCAACACACGGAAATGGGTCACTGCATGGCGGGTGTTTTCGCTACGAGCGACGCTGAAAACTTTGTAGGGATTGGTTTCATCCAGGTCGGACTCAAAAATGCCGGAGTTCTCGCGCAGGCGACCTTCCACAACGGCTTCGTAGCGTTTCTCCGCATCGTCCCAGCGGGATTGTAGGATTTCCTTCGACTCGGGAGTCTTCGCAAAAACCATGAGGCCAGAGGTCTCCTTGTCCAGACGATGCACGATCCACACTCTCGCGCGGGCCATCGGGTTGCCGCTGCGCACATGGTCGGTGAGCTGATGGTAGGCCGTGCGTTCCTGTTCCGCCTCGCTGGCAATGCTGAGGAGGTTAGGCGGCTTGTCGATGACGATGATGTCGGCATCTTCAAAAAACACACGAATACCCGAGCCGACCAGAGAACGCGGCGCAGCATAGCGATCACTCCGCACCGCGACGACATCCCCCGCCTCGAGCGGATGGTTGAATTGCGAGATCGGACGCCCGTTCACCGTGATCGCCTGAAATTTCAGCCAAGTGCGAATTTGCTTCTTCTTAAGATCCGGCCAAGCCTCGAAACAATATGCCAGCAACTCGGCAGGACTGGAAACAGTGGAAGGCTTGGGCATCAGAAGGATCGTAGCAAAGCGGCAGTGCCTTGGGAAAAAAATTCTCACGAGCGCGAAATTTCCAAGCCTTGTTTCCACGGCCCTATTGAAGCAGTGCGGGGCTTAAAACTCCTTTACCACACCTTCCACCAGGGCTTGTCATCGCTTTTTACATCGCCTTGGGCGGTGGGAGAGGCTGTTCCAGTTCCGCTTGAGTTAAAGGCTATGAGGTTTTCGGTGGAGCGGTCGAGTTTGACACGATTGCTGGTGGCTTTGGTGACTTCTTGGCCGAGGCCCATGTTGTCGAGGCGGGTTTCGACATCCAGGACGCTGATGCCTTGCGAGTCGAACTCGCGGGGCCAGACGGCGCTGATTTTTTCCGTGTCGGCGAAGTCGGTTTGGATTTTTTGGAAGTCTTCGGAGCTGATGCCAGTGAACTCCAAACGTTTCATGGCTCCGAGATCGCTTTCGGTGACCCAGCGAGCGAGGATTTTGTTGAAGAGCGGCGGGGTGCTGTCGTTCTTGCCTGCGGTGCTGAGGACTTTCTGGATGACATCGCGCGCAGCCATTTCCTTGGAGTCGAGGTCACTTTCCACATTTTCGGTGCCAGGCAATGCGGCGACGGCCACGACTTCGCCCGTCTCGGGGCGGATGGCGCGGAGTTCCCCGCCGACTGAGAAGACATGCTGGGGCAGGCTGCCGTAGAAGCTTTGCTTGCCGACATAGCGGGCCACGATGTTGCCCTCGATCAAGAAGTCGCTCTTCTGCGAGATGCCTGCGCTGCGGAGCTTGGCGTTTTTGTCGTTGCCAAGGATGGCATCGCGCGCAGCCATCTTGCTCTCCTGGCCACTGGCGGTGCCGACATCCACGAGGTTGAATTGCAACTCTCTCGCCGTCTGCTCCAAGATGCCTTGGGCGTATTTGGTCGGTGCGGGAGCGCCATCGATCTGCTCCTGCACAGCAATCGACACACGCGGCGAGCCTTTGAGGAGAGCGATCTGGCGCAGGGCGAGCGTGTTCTTGGCACCCGGCGCACCTTTTTCCACCTCGGCCTTCACCTTGACCGTGTAAATCTGATCCTTGCCGAGCCCGGAGCTGATGACCTTGTAGCTCTTCACATGGCCAAAAGCGGAGCTGAGGATGCGGTCGTAATCCAAGGTAAAATCCGACACGCCGGTGGAGCTTAGGACATCGACGCCGGTTCCAACGCGCACGGCTTCGCGCAAGGCATCGGCCAGAGCCTGCTCGCGAGCGGTTTTCATGTCGCCGGGGGCACGGCCTTCGGCTTCGACGGAAGCGGCTTGGATTTGACCACCGAGGACACCGAGAACACAGAGATTGAGAATGAGATTTTTCATGGTTTTTGATGTCTTAGACGTTTTTTTGTGATTTTTCATACTGCACTTTTTATAAAAGTTCCATCAATTCATCTTCACTAATCCCTAACTTTTTAGAGCAAAGGATAATCGCTGTGTAAAAATCTGGCCCATGACCGTTTCCTGGGAATTTATGGGCAGTTCTGTTCATCAGATTTACGCCTTCGATGTTAGACTCAAGAACACATTTATATTGAAACTCATGAATAGTCTCATGTAGCAATTCTCGTCTCCAGTTTGGTGTGAATTGTGTTATAGGACAGGGGCGCATCCTTATGTCATCCCGCAAGTCTGCATCCGTGACTACAATAGTTATCGAATCCTCCCTGCTACTATATCCCGAATTTAAATTAGCAATACCAGTTTCTATTTCATTTTGAATTACAACATTTAATCGCAATTTAGATGCTTTAACTCCAGCAGGAAATAACTGGTTATGAATTTTAATATAATCCGCTTCGAGTTCTGATTTAAATTGGGATGGATTCATTTCAGTTTTTGTTTTAAACGAGGTTAAAATTGTATGTTTTATTTTTTTCCTGTTTTCTCGTCGAATCTGGTGATTTTCCAATCGCCATTGATCCGTTGGACTGTAATGAATACATCGGCTTGTCCACTCACATTCTTTTTTCCTGTGTAGGCATACCGATAGCTGTAGTGGATTTTAATACCACCATCGCCATCTGGTTCGGAGCCTTCGATTACCAAATCAGTGTAGTTTCGTGCGGGAAACCCCGTCATGAGTCGTGCTACACCTTCGCGAATTTTCGCACGAGTCGTGATTCCCTTTTCGTAACAATAGGCCACCTGATCTGCATAGTGGGCCACGAGGGCATCGGGGCTATTTGATTGGTGAGCGCTCATCCATGAATTGAAAAACTCTTGAAGCCCTTCATGCGAATTTTCAGTTGGCGCCGCAGATTCCGTTTGTGAAGCGGTTTTTTCTGCTGGGGGCGCGGGTCGCTTGTAAGCGGCCCGAATGAGGTCGAAGTCTTGGTCACGCTCAGAGGCGACAACACTTGGTTTCTGGGCGCCCTTGGTGAGTTCGGAAACACGCTGGCCGAGGAAGTCCCTCAGCTCTACCACGCTAATGCGAGTGTCGCCATTCAAGTCGGCTTTTTTATCGCGCAGAGCTTCGATGATTGTGGCCGTGAAAACGCCGTTATTCCACTGGGCGGACTCCAGCGCGAACTCCGCACCGCCCGATGCCCCGATAATGTTGATGCCACGGTGAATGCCAGGCAATAGGAACATTTCCTCGATGAATCTCTGCTGGCCTTCCGCACTGAGATCAGCGACGGGTTTTACGGACATACCACGCTGCTTCACAGCACGCACGCCCTTGGGCAGTTCGGTGTTCATCTGGGCGAGGAGCATTTCATCTTTTTCGCCCACTTGGCCGGAGTGGCAGGTATCGAGGAGGAGAAGACGCTTCAGAGACTTGCTGGAACCAATCGCATCCACCAACTCATCAAGTTTGATTCCCGTTTCGGAAGGATTGGCTGAGTCGAATTCATGGGAGGCGTAAACATAGTCGAGATTGGAATCCAAAACTCCGTGACCTGCACAGAAGGCGACCACCTCGTCGTTTTCGGTGGCGTTTGCGAGAAACTCGCGGATTTTTGCAGTGGCGTCCTTGGTTGCCTGTTCATCGGTGAGGAGGAGCACCTCCGTTTCGCCATTTGTGCTTTCCTTGATGGCTGAAGCGAGATCGGTTGCATCCTTGGCAGCAAATTCTAAGTTGAGTGCGGAATCACGATACTTCGAGACCCCCATTGCGATAATATAGCGCTTGGTGGGCTTGGCGGCTTCGCTCAGGATGGTGCGGAAGCGGACGAGGTTGCTGGAGAGCCCTTTTTCGTCGATGGCAACAACTTCGATCCAGTTTTGCCCTTCGACCAGTTTTACGACGGCATCAACATACCCCAATTTTTTTGGATTTTCAAGCATTTTACCTTCGAAACGCGAGCAGTCGACTCCGTTGACGCGCACGATGACCTTGCTCACAGGAGAGTCTCCTTGCTGCCATTCGATTGGGAATTGGGCTTGCGCGCTTTTTGACCAGAGTGCAGGGCGATTGGTCACCAAGACTTTTGGAAGATCCGACGCTTTGGGCTCGGGTTTCGCAGGATCAAACCCGATGCGCTTTTGCCAACGCTCAGTTACCTTAGCCAAAACATCGATCTGATTGGTGTTACCAGCCAAAGCTTTGAGCACCTCTACTGGACGATTCCGCCACGGCGCAACGGACACCGCATCAACCTTTGCTTCGCCGATATTTAAACTCAGTAGGTTTTCGCATCCGGGCGAACCGGCATAAGCCCCATTCGGAAGTAGAATTGCATATTGCTCGTCTTCCCCTAGAATGAGATCGAATTGTTTTGCGATTACGGCGCTACCAAAAATGTTCCAGACCTCGAACCCTGAGGCTGTTGGCATGAATAATCTGCCGGATTCATCATCAAAGAGCGCCTCACCGAAGCGACTGGCATAAGTCCAAGTTTGCTTGCGCTGAACCTGACCAGAAGAGAGATCTATAGAATCAAGGGCAAGCGAATCACCGGCTCCGTAGAAAACATCTGCACGCGAGCCTTCGACTCGTAAAGCAAGTGGTTTGGCATTTGAAGGCAGATTTCCTGCAACAAAGAGACTTTTGCTTCCGTCTTCGCTCTTTTCGATTACCACGCAAGAAGAAACTCCGCCGGTATCAGCCCCATTAACGAATGAAATGGCCCGCCATCCATTGGAAACCTTGCTGTAGGCCATTCCATTATAGACGACCTTTCCTCCGCCATCCCACCCCTCACCAACAGGCTCGCCGGTTTTTGCTGAAAACCTTTGATAGAATGGCAAATCTACTGGCTTGCCTGTTCCATTTTGAAACATGACAAAAGTGCCGCTGGCTAGGTCCCAATCTCTGATCTCGTTGTCCTCGTAACGCTGAAGCTGGGATTTGACACCCGAGCTTAAGGAGACTTGCTCGAAACCATCTGAAGAAAGATTAAAACGAAAAAATAAGTCGCCATGGCTGTATCCAACTTCATTTTCGGTAAACATAATTCTTTGGTTCCATTCTTGCGGGGATAGAGGCGATTCAAAGATATCACGTGCTCTTATCTGTCTGGGAAGAGCGTTACCTTCCGGGGCCGGCAGACCGACCCTACTCAATTTGCCATTGTTTAAGATAGTCAACCCCTCTCCGGTGATGCACGCGATCCCACCATCCTTGAAGACATGAGGAAGAAACGCTCCTTTAGTTTTTAAGTTGTAGGTGTTGCTACTCAATCTTCCGAAGTTTATAACTGACAAGCGCCCCGCATCTGAGGTTCTGACAACCATGCTGCGCCCTGTAGCAAACTGGCCTCTACTCCTGGCCGGATCAATGGCTGCGGTTGCAGCGGAGCCCAGATAGGCAAGCGCGGCACTGTCTTGGTCCACTATCGCCAAATGGCGTTTGCGATTTCCCTCATAATCGCCAGTTTTGTCAGTAAAATTGCCTTCTGAAATCTTCACTTGAACATCACGAAATTCTTTCCGCAAGGGCGAAGGAAAGAGATAGTTTGGTGCAAGGCCAGACGGGACTGTAATGCGGATTGAAGATCCTGATGTATTGATTAAAACATTGTTATTGAGCGCGAGCCAGTAGTCTTCGGAAACAAGGGGAAGACGCTCAATCGCTCGAGCTCTTATATCCACAAGCACTAACGCCAAAGGAAAATCGTCATATCTGTATTTGGCGGGCGTGATAGTTCCTAAGCAGAACACTCCTTCCCGGAAATCCCTCAAGGCTTTGATAGCAAAAATGCGATTGGGGACTGAAACCACAGACAACAAACGGCAGGTTTGAGCATCATAAAAAGACAACTCAGTTTTTGCGTTTCGAGCTGTGCCTTGTAACTCTGCCGCCCTGATCACAAATTTATTATCCGCATAGAGAACCAGACCTGCAGAATCATTTGCCAAAGTCGTTGTCGGCTCATTTTCATGCTCTACAAATTCGTATGTCCATCTTTGCCCCTCGTGGCTGACTCCCTCGACCATAGATTGCTCGCTTGCACTAGACTTGGTGCGTGATTTGTCTTTCTCCAAAACAAATTTCTGGGCCGGCGGATAGTCACTCCAAAGCGCTTCGGATAAGAGCTTTTTGCTGGATTCATCATCCTTGGCAACGCCATGCCCCTCTATCAGAGCCATTGCGTAGTTAAACTGAGCAGGGGCGTAACCCATTTCGGCCGCTTTTTTGTAAAGAGCTACGGCGTCTCTGTGTCGCTTGTCTTCGGATACGTTCTGGCCAACAACTTTGCCTTGGAAAATCATTATTGCAGCCGAAGAGATCGAGTAAGGGTCCTGCGCGTTATACAATGCATTAAATGCAGCTGATTGAAGCGACAGGCCCTTCTGTTCATCTTTCAGCAAACCTTCACCTGTTCGCATAAGAGCACCCAAACGGAAGAGACCTAGAGGATGCTTCGCATTAGCACTGGCCAGAGCATATCTCGCCGCGAGTTCTGTGTTTTTCTGCGCTTTCCAACCGAGTTGGTAATGCAAGGCAACAACGGCTTGGGCAAAAGCATCGCCATTGTCTGCGCGCTGCCTGGCCTGATCAAACGAGAGGACCTCCGCGTGAGTGAGCGGATTCGCTATAAATACGGCTAAAGCTACGCAGAATATTTTTAATAACACCCAATCAGCACGATATATATAATGTATCCAACTCATAGTAAATAATGCTTTAGAAAATTGATTTGTTTCGTGTTGTGAACTTTGTGTGCACGCATATTAAACTACAAATGCATAATTTTTACCCGTGTTGATCAACGTAATCACGAATGCACGGACGGAGTGTTTTAGGTTCGTGATAAACTTCTTGAAAATTGACATGCCCATAAAATCCAACCGTTTTTAAAAGTATTCGTTTTATATTCGGATCGCACCTCAGTCCAAATGTGATAGAAATGAGATCCTCTTGATCAAAATGTTCTATGTTGTCAGATTTCCTCCATGTGATATATCGCCACTCTTCTTGGTCATCCCAGTCCTTGCTTTTGCAAGTTACTAAATTTTCAAAGAATTTATAAGCATTTGCATCATTGTAATATAATGTTTTACTCTTTGGAATTTGAGTTTTGTATTTTACAGGCAGAATATCCCAACTATTTAGTGAGATTCCAGAAGTCGAATAGCCAACGCAAAGTCCTTTGTGCTTATCGGCATAGTGGGACCACATTCTGGTGTTATCGTTGCGAATTGTGAAGCAAGCAACTCTGAGCCGCTTAATGATGTTTAGCGCCTTGCTCGGTAGCTCTGTAAGCCACGGGCTCAGTGCGCAATCCCACGGATCATCAAATTCGGTAGGCTCTGACAACCAAATCTGGCCGTTTAAGATTGCTTCAATATCACGCGCCTTTGCCGAACGATATTGGTAAACTATTTCTGGTTTTTGCATACATTTAACTTATTTTTCGTAATGACTTCGGGAGAGTGCTGACGGCGATGAAATCCTGATAATTCAGAAGGAGAAAGGTAGAAGGAAGAAGTCATTTTCGCTGATGGTTTTCCTGAGAACTCGGTTGTCTTGGGCCAGAGCGAATGCGACTGGCAAGACGATGGAAAAGAATGTCGAGAGGAGTTGGGTCTTCATTTTTTGTCGATGCAAAGTCGGTCCTTGAGGTTCATGCGGCGCGCGCAGGGTTGTTTAGCGCTTGGAGGCATTTAAAGTCGATTGCAGGTTTAGAAACTCATCAAGCAAGATCAGATATTTTTTTGGTATGCGCAGATATTCTGCAGTGGTCTATTACGCAATCGATCGAAAAGATTAGAGAGTCTGACATTAAGTAATAACTTTCGGTGTCTTTGAGATCTGCAAAAGCTTCGAGTGAATTATTAATCCAATCTTCATGATTTTGAACTGCACCAAGCACGCCAAAGAATGTGTAAAGTGGATTTCGGCCATAATTACCAAGGTTACAAATTGTGGGATCGAAGCGGACCTCAATTGATAGAACTGATTCAGAAAAAGAATCCTTTGTAATCTTTACAAATGCACCATCGATAGGACTTGTAAAAGCTGTTTGCCAATAACTCGACGCGTCGAAACTAAACTTATTCGCCGTATCAACTGCGTTGGCTGGCATTTTTAGCTTGGAAATGTTGTAATGGAAGAATTTATCTATTTTTCTCATAGGATATAATAATTTTTCTATCAATCTTTGGGTAAAGGTTTATGGAATTTCATTTCAGCAGCGGTGAGGAAAATATGAAAGCGAAAGGAAGAAAGCACCTGCGGCGCTGTGGCGAGTCGCGAGTTACGGGGCACTGGCAAGTTGATTGGCTGGTCCGTCGTTTTCATCCTTCATCGTTTTTACGCTTTGCGTGCGAAGTTCATTTCTTGGCTTTCTTGAGCTTGCGCTGGGTGCGTTCGGGCAATTCTTGGAAGTTTTGTTCGGTTGAGACCTGAGCGCCACTGGCGGTTTCGAGTTCGCGGCGGGCGTTTCCTGCGATGACGCCACCTGCGGTTGCGGCTTTTTTGTTTTGATGAAAGCCTTGGGCGTCCTGTTTCTTGGCGATTTCGGTGGTGGAAGCTTCGCCGAGCATGGTGAAGATGAGTTCCAAATCCGTCATGTGGTCGCGGAGGTTCTCACCTGGATTGGAGAGGGATTTGAAGGCTTTGTATTCGGAGGGTGTCATGCCGAAGGTGGCCTTGCTGATCTCGGCAGTGAGAATGGCAAATTCGCGAGATTCTTTGACGCCGCGTTTTTTCCACTCGTCGGTAAGTTCGTCACGGACGGCGATGCCGCGAAGGCGTTTTTCGATCCATTCCTCGGAGTAGCCTTTCTGCTCGTAAATCTGGCGCATCCGGCGGGCTGCGAGTTCGGGGTTTTCGATTTCCTCAAGGCGTTCATATCCGACTTGGGCGAGCCAGAGTTTGAACGGTTCAGCTTTGGGTGAAGGAACGGACTGGATGAGGCGGAGGAGTTGCCCGGTATCAGCGACATCGGTGAGGCGTTGCTTGCCGTCGGCAGCAGTCATTTTGAACCCGTGACAGTTTGTCACGGTTTGGTTGCCTTCTTTTTTCAGTCGCTCTTTGAGCTTTCTCCAATACGCACCGGGATCAATGCTTCCCGTAAGAATCCCCAAGACATCAACAATGGCGAAGAGCCATTTCTGATTCTCGGCATCCCAAGTGCGACGGACGGTTTTTTCTTCAAAGAGGATGATGGATGACATGGCGGAGAAAGTGAGAAGGAAAAATTAGGAAGGAAGAAGTTTTTATGGCTTTGGGAAGGTGCTGACGACGATGGAGTCTTGGGACCATAGCAGGGCGGCGGTGGAGCCGACCTTGGCAGCGGCGAGGGCGGAGTCGATGCCTTTCACGGCCATGCCTTAAGGATAGTGGCAATGGGATTATTGACTTTTTCCTCACTAGAGGCTAAGCGCAGGTAGGCACAAAACGATAGCCAAAGAAAATCTAAAAGAAGCAAAGAGTTTTCATGGTTTGATTTTGGGTGAGCTTTCAGATGGCAGTTTCAACCAGTAAGGTCCCCAAGGGATAGGAGATCTTCCAACGATTCGCAGGGGGTGCTCTTTGGGAATGACAAAAACATCTCCACGGCGGTATTTGCTAAGAAGGCGAACCATTTCGGGGTCTTGAAAATCCAAGTAAAATCCTCGGAGATTTGACGCCTCTAAAGTCACATAGGGATCGAGATCCGCGTATTGCTGAGGTTGAATATAAGTTAATTTGACCCGCCCGTAAACAAATTTCCCGACATAGTTTTTCGGAAATTTGGCATCCACTGCAAGAAGATCTTGAGAGGGAATTTCCAACACGGGAATGAGGGAATTCGGCTCGGTTGCCTCAGTCCTGAGGGGTTTCTGGGTGCTAGGTTTTTGTGTGCCTGCCTGGGAACTCTTTTTTAAGTTTTTTTCTTTGGATGTCGTTGCCGCGTAAGATTCCGCCTTGGCGCGCGCTGCTGGCGAGCTTTCGAGAATGGCTTCAATCAAGTCATTAACCTCTTCTCCACGGGCAGTCCAAAATGGTGCGCTCTGGAATAGTAGACAGACAGCGATAGCCAATTTAAAGGTGGGTAGTTTCTTAGGCATTATAGTTGTCAGAATATCTTTTGCTCCAAATTATTCTCCAGACGAAGGATTCTTATGAACACCGCCCAGACCTTTGAAGGCATTTTGAAGATCACCAAAATTTGATTTCGTTTCGCCCACAGTTTCATCAAAAATATTTTTTATTTTGGTTGCGTGGTCTTTTGTAAGTTCTTCTAGATTATAACTCTTATTGCTAAGATCATAAGGCAATCTAACTACATACGAGCCAGGAAACGAGCGCGCTACCAATCTCAAGGGAAAATTTTTGGGTATTGTAAACTTTGTTCCCCAAGTTATATTACTGAAGGCACTAAGCAACGCTTGGTCTCGAGTGTAGAGAAGATAGATCCGCCCATTTGTTGATCCGAATTGAATGTAGGGTTCTTCACCCAACTGGCGCACAGCCTTAAATGTTACAGTGCCGTAAATGTAATTACCTTGGATATCATTGGGAAATTTTGCGGAGGCATCCAACAGTTGGCTTTCGGGGATTCCCATATCGGGAGCGATGGCTGATACTTTGCTTGTGGCTTCCGATTTTTTTGCACTTTTTTTCGGCTTTTTGGCAACAGATTTGTTGTAGGTTTCCAGTTTTTCCCGTTCACTGGGAGATGCTTGAAGGATTGTTTCTATGAGATCATTAACTTCATCCGCATGGACACTTCTTAGAACTGGATAACTCGAAAAAACGAGAAGCGAAGCGATCGTTATTTTTATTGGTTTAGTGTATTTAATCATATTTTTATTGGTTTTTTTCTGAGAGAATTTTAATAGCAGGTTCATGGCCCATTTCGGCTGCTTGGGTGAGTAGTTTAAGGACATGGGGAGATGAGGGATTCTCACGCTCTTCGATCCCGGCAAGCGCAGTAAGAGCAAATGGATCGGCGCCCATTTTTTCCAAGCCAGTTTTGGCTTTCTGCATCAATTGTCGGGCTTGGTCAAGGTTTTTGTCCATGGTTTCGCCTGCCTCGCGCATTTCAGCCAAGCGGAATATACCCAATGGATTGCCTTGTTTGGCGCTCCTCAATGCGTAATCTTTGGATTTCGATGCATCCAACTGACAGTCCAACCCTAAACCATAATAAATCGAAACAACTGCCTGTGCATACCCGTCTCCAGCATCAGCTTTTGCCAAGGCAGATTGAAATTTCGTGATGTTATTTGAAGGGTTATCGATATTTTGCTTTAATTGTTTTTTTGCGTAAATCACCTCTTCTGGGTCTCCTGTGGTGAAGATCACAAATGGACCGGCAGCAGCAATCGCAGCGGAAACACCCCGCTCGCTTCGCAGTTTGATCAGCCACTCTTTCTGAACTTGGGCAAGAGATAGCGGGGCATTTCCAGTGAGAAGCGCCTTTTTGTAAAAGTCCTCCATAATCTTTGCGGTGTCACTGTCCTCAATCGGCCAAAGTGTCATCAGCAGGTTCGCTGAGCCTGCAAGCATAAAACCTCTACGCAAGCCTTTTATATCAATCGTGGCTGTGTCGCAAGCGGACAATACCGTAAGCCATGTTCCGCGCAAGTTAAGTTCGGCCGCTTCTTTACCCGTCAAGATACCATCATTTTCTTTGCTCTCCATCATCTTGCCGGAAAGCCACTTTCTTGCTGCTTCTTCCCCGCCTGCAAGCACTAGCACCCCAGATTCATTAGCCGGTGTCCAGTCTTTTGAACCATCGACATCACGATTGGCAGTTTCAACCAGTTTCATGCCGCGAGAGGTTCCGTCTTGGGGAGTATCCTTGCTCGCAAACAGAGCATGCATCGCACAATGGACTACAGAGGCCTTGGCAATGCTCCTTAACTTGGGCTCGCTTGCCGCAACACCAACTTTAGCTTCCACCTCCCAGCCTAGGTCTGTTGCAATTTTTCCAATAATTTCTACCTCTTGCTCTGCGCCTGGTAAGTCAGGCGCTAAAGCACTTTTCGCTTCTGACTTGCTAACATCAGCGCCCGATACTTTGGGGTTACCAAATGCCAATAGCTTTCTGTTTAATGTGAAATCAGTTGAAACCAGAAGGTCTCGACTGCTTGCAACATAAACAATCTCTTTATCTTCGCATACAAAGCGGCCATCTTTATCGCAAAGCGCTGCAAAAGGCACTAAATTAAGTAAAGCCTCTGGTGATAGTATAACGCGGCTTATATCCTCGAAATGCTTCTCAAGCGGAAGCCAAATCATATCCCTAAGTTTTATTGCTGCTTCTTGGGAATGTGATTTAAATTCATGTATGCAGCTCTCAACTTCAGCAGCATTTGGTAGTAAAACGACTTGCGAATCTCTGTCTCCACGAATTACTACAGCCGCGTATTTTAGGCTTCCTTTTGGCATATTTGTATCTTGATAGGTGAAAAACTCAACTATTGCGGTGCCCACTGGCAAACCCTCTTGAATTTTCTCTATATTCGCTTTTGCTGCGCGCCGGGGTCGGGCTTGATTTAGCTTGGCTATAGCGTAATTTCGCTCTCTTTGTGAATAGGGCAGAATAATATCCTCGGTAACACCACCAAGGAGCCCGTATGTAAAGCACCTTTCCATGTCTTGTCGCTTCATTCTTAGTTGACGGCAACTATCACAATTTTTTGCTGAAAGACGTCTTGCGCTGGGGCATTGCTGTGCGTGCTCTGCCTCCTCCTTCTTGATGCGCTTAAGATCAGCGAGTATCTTAGCCCCCAAGGGGTCATTAGCGGCGCTGGCCATTTCCGCAGCGTTCTCTAACATTGCATCTTGAGCCGCTCCCTTTTGTTGTATGATCAGACTTGCTATTTCGTGGGGGCTGAGGAGGGCCATTTCTAACTCGTAGCGGTTGTCTGGGATGCCGATCGATGACTTTAAAGGGCTACCATCCGCTCGAAATGCGTCCTTTTCTGCCATTTCTGTATCAATCAGGGCTTGGGCACGTTGCTGTTCTTGAGAGGCAACCGAGGATCTCAAGCATTTAAGCGCTAGTTTTTTCTGACCTGCCTTTGCATAGCATCTGGCGAGTCGGTAATTCAGATCAGCTCTTTGACCACTCAAGCTCTCGTTGTTGAGTTGACCTAGTTCTAATGAATACTGTTTTGCCGCCTCGTCCCATAGTTCTGTTTTTTCCAATGCCTCAGCCAAAATCAATCTATTACCACCACAGGCTACATACAGCCTGGCTATCTCGACAGCATCGGTGTAATTGTTATTCCTCTTTTTGTTCTGATAAAGTTCTAACAAGGCCTTTGATTTCGCTTCTTTTGTTTTAGCTGACGCAACAAGGGCTTCCAGTAAGTTTTCTGCTTGGTCACTTCTACCCTCTTCAGCAAGAATCTCCGCAAGTCTCTCCTTGACTTCCTTTGCATCGCTTTGAATGTGCTTCAAGGTGTTAACCTTAGCTACGCGATACTTGTCGATCAGGCCAGCAGCCATTTGCAGGTGTTTAATTGCCTCCTGCTTTTGATCTGCGCTTATGCATGCATAAGCGTAACGGACTAAAACTGTAATGATTTCAGGGCTGTCTGCGCCGTGACGATCGACGAGCTTCTTAAGTTTGCTTCTATATGAATTTACCATCTGCAAAGTGGTTGAGCGAGCTTCAGCGTGGCGACCAAGATTGAACAAATCAGTAGATCGATCATTTAGTTCCTCCTCCTCCTTGTAAGCCTCGTTCGGTCGCATTGTTGCTTCATAAAACCGTATGCCTCTTTCCAACTCTTTAGCCTCCCTTTCGCTCAAAGGCGGCGCCGCATTGCCCCCTTTCGTCAAAACAGCGCTAAAAAGCAGTATTGCGGCTATCCTTGAGGGAAAAAATAGGCTTTGCTTGATATCGGCCGCAGTCATTTTAAGCCTGCATTTGGTTGGCTTGTGTTCCCCATGAGTGCAGACGCGGCGGATGGTTTTTTCTTTAAAGAGTATAATGAAGAGCATGATAGGGAAAGTCAGAAGGGAAAAGAATAAGGGAAGAAGTTTTTACGGCTTCGGGAAGGTGCTAACGACGATGGAGTCTTGGGACCATAGCAGGGCGGCGGTGGAGCCGACCTTGGCAGCGGCGAGGGCGGAGTCGATGCCTTTCACGGCCATGCCTCGGGTGAGGACTTGGAAGGGAGCGGGCGCGTTTGTTTCGGAGGCGTATTTGGATAGTGCCTTGTGGAGTTCGCTGGGTTGAGTGCAGGCGATAACCTCGACGACATCGGAGCCGTATGGAGGACCGATCTCGATCTCGAATCCGCTCTTGTGCGTGCCAGGGATGTCGATGGCTTTATTGGCAGGAATGAGGGTGTTTCTTGAGAAGCGGTTGGGGAAGAGGACGACGGTGGTGCCGTCGCTCTGATGGCAGAGAACGGCGATGTGGCACTCGCGCGCGCTGCGCACGCGGAAGGAGACGGTTTCTTTTTCAGGATAGGCCCGGCGACCATCCACGGTGAAAATCTCGATGGGAAAATCCCTCGGCACTTTGGCGAGGCGGTCTCTGGCGATCTCCTGCACATTGGCGAGGCTTTGCTCGACATTCTGGGGATTGATGACGCCATCGAGGGGCTTGGCTGCCGCATCGGCTGGATCTGGCCAGATTTTTGCACGCACTTGGGAAGCGGGGATGGCGATGCGGGCTTTCTTGACCTCGCCGCCTTCAAGCCATGCCAACTCGGCATAGACAGTGACTTCATCGCCGCTGGCGTAGAAGCGCCCACGGATGATGCCCTTCACGCCTTCGATGGTGACTTTTTCTACGCCAGTTCCTGGCTCCAGAATGCCTTTGCCTTGGAACTTGCCTTCCATCTGGAGATCGGCGAGGCGGTCGCGGGTCACGACCTTGAATTTCCCGGATTCACCGAGCGCGATCTCCAACTCGTCGCGGAGCATGGAGGAGAACGGCGACTGGAGGTCGGTGTTCTCATAGTTGAAGCTGCCAACAGCGATGTTCACCGGCCCGGCGGGCGACTCCGCCGCGAGGTTGTTGGCGAGTTTTTTGAAAGGATCGTCCGCAGCGGCGGATGCCATAGAGAAGTAAGGAAGAAGCAGGCAGGAAGAAAAAACGAGTATGGAAGCGGAGTGGCGAAATGGACGGGCGGTTTTCATCGGTTTGGTTTCCTACTTCATCCTTCTGACTTCTTACTTTTTTTACTGCAGGTCCTGATCGGATGTTGGTGCGCTGGCGGTGTCGATGACGGTGGTAATATCGGTTTCGACCAACTCGGTGACTTCGGACTCTTGTTTTTTGATTTTTCCCTTTTTGGCCGTGGTTTGGGATTCGGCGGTTTTTTCCTTCCGAATGCTTCCTGCGGGCTGGTCACCGATGTCTTCGTCGCTCATGGAAGCGACTTGCCTCGATTCGGTCTCGGAGGAGCGAAGCGCGGAGGAATAACTTGCCACTGGGCGAGATTGACTGCTGGCACAGGCAGGAAGGAAGGAGGAAGCCAGAAGGATGAGGGTGCAAGGGACGATGCGATGGAGTTTGGAGGTCATGGTCTATGGTGGGCTTGTTTTTTTTACTTCCTACTTCACTGGACCACGGGTCCGCTCTGGACGACTTCCTTGATGATGGCTGTGGTTTCAAAAAATGGATCACGGCCGGAGATTTTAACTTCAGCTTCGATAGTGGGCTGATTCACAGGAGCGCTCTCAGTGGCTGCTGCGGCGGGGGCATCACCTTGGGCGACCTCGCGCATCGCGCCTCGGCCGGTTTCGGAGAAGGTTTTCTCCTCGATCGAATCTTTGATCGTGGTGGTGACTTTTTCGCCTTTAACAATGCGTTTGGTGGTGCGGAGAACATCGGCTGTTTTGATCGCCATCGTGACTTCGCAAGATCCATCGTCCTTGTTGAATTTGATGCCAGTGGTAGCGGCGCCTTTGAGCACATGCGAAAGACCAGCAACGAGTTCGTCATTTTCCAAAGCCATGTCTCGAACAGTCGTGTTGCTGTCGATTTGAATGCCCAACATGCGAGCGGCCAGGCGGCGGTAGGCATCGAGCTCGGCGGCGCGCTTGGCCATGACTTTCTGGTGTCCCTCGGAGCCGGGCAGAGCGGCGTTGCCCATCACATCGATGACGCTGTCTTTGACCTCGGTGTTTGTCTTGGTCTTGTTGGACAAGGCCTGAACCGAGCCGTCCTTGAGGACCTTGCCTTTGATGGCGGTGTTGAGTGTGTTGATGACTTCCCGGATTTTGACGGCGCGGACGACTTGGACAGTGCCGTCGGCGAGGTATTCCGGTGGCTCGGTCGTTAAGGAGCCAACGAGTGTGGCAGAGACCGCGCTGTCGATCTTATCGTCGCCTGCAGCGAGATCGGCGATCGTGGTCTCGGAATCGACTTGAAGCCCGTAGATGCGTTCGGCAAGGAGGCGGTCGGCATCGAGCTCTGCGGCGCGCGTGGCCTTGAGGCGCTCGCGCGGCCCAGCCTTCTGCCAAATTTCAGGAAGCTTGGGAGCGGACTCTTCGGTGGGTTTGACTGCAGCTTGCACAAGGGATGGCAAAAGAAGGCCAAATGCAGCAGATAGGACGGGTATGAGGATGCGGTGTTGAGAGGTGGTTTTCATAACAGCGCCGAAATTATGAGAGAGATCCCTACGCGTAAACAGGCAATTCAACGAGCGGTTGAATTTACCTGCCGAACGGTAAAAAAGCGGGAATGAGTGGCTTCCGCCTTCGCACTGCGCGACTACGGCGTGACGGGTCCGCAGGCTCCTTTTACGACCAAGA
>Ga0114963_10001325_pt1 | contig 17171 bp, 10 predicted proteins | sample C_131016_EF_Meta_FD_87019 | JGI IMG/M metagenome (GOLD analysis project Ga0114963, IMG submission 87019) | Freshwater microbial communities from Lake Croche, Canada to study carbon cycling - C_131016_EF_MetaG | ecosystem: Environmental > Aquatic > Freshwater > Lake | place: Lake Croche, Canada...
CGCGAGAAGATTTAGACCGTAAAGCTCGAGAGGTGGTCGCCGGAGTAAAGGCGTCCGGCACTAAGACACCTGTATGTGTGGGTATTGGAATCTCAAGCTCCGCTCAGGTGGCTGAAGTAAACTCCTATGCGGATGGAGCAATCGTCGGTTCTCTGTTTATCAAGGCCTATATTTCAGGCGGTGTCCAAGAATTATCAACCACTGTGGCTGAACTTAAATCAGGAAGTAAGAAATGAATCTAATTAGTTCGATTCCTTCACCAACCGTGAGCTCCTTTACTCTCGGACCCGTAACAGTTCACTACTACGCGTTGTTCATTCTCGCTGGGATCATCATTGCAACTGTCGTCACAGCAGGGAGAATGAAAGCCCGTGGAATGGAAGCTGGCGCAGCAATCGACATCGCCATATGGGCGGTACCTTTTGGAATCATTGGTGGCCGCCTTTTCCACGTCTTCACTCACGCCAACGACTACTTTGGTGAAGGAAAAGACTGGCTATCGATGTTCAAACTTTGGGAAGGCGGACTGGCAATCTATGGAGCTCTCATTTTTGGAGTTCTTGGGGCATACATCGGTTCGCAGGTTGACATCAAAATTGGAAAAAAGGTAATCATCCCCTCAGCGGGTATTCGATTCCTAAGTTTCGCCGACGCATTGGTGCCTGGACTTCTTGCCGCCCAAGCACTGGGCCGCTGGGGTAATTATTTCAATGTCGAACTATTTGGAGAGCCAACAGATTTACCATGGGGGCTCGAAGTCCCAGCGTTTAAGAGTGATTGGATCGTTGGGCTTCCGCCAGGCACGCTATTTCACCCAACTTTTCTATATGAGTCACTATGGTCGTTAGTCGGAGTGGCTGTTTTGCTTCTGTTAGAGCAGAGATTGAACCTTCGCTGGGGTCGCATGTTCGGTCTATACCTTATTTGGTACTCAACCGGGCGCTTCTTTATAGAGGGTATGAGACTTGACCCGAGCGATGTAATTCTAGGATTGAGAACCAATCAATGGTCAGCAATTCTAGGGTTCCTAGTTGGTCTGGGTATTATCGTTTACCAAAACTCAAGGCATTCAGGCCAAGAAATCACTGGATATCTCGAAGGTAGAGGCCCGAGGGAGACAACTGAGACCTCTGCCACTTCAGAGGAGTCTGCGATAGAATTGGAAGAGTCTGAGGATCTACCTAAGTAGCTAGCCTCTGGGCATCTAGGGCCACTGTCGTCCCCGTTTATTTCTTATTTCATTGATGGAGTTCGGCATGTCAGGTTTATCAGCGTTTGAGCGGTTTAACACCGCTCCTGACGCGTCTGGCCTATACGACCCAAGCAGAGACAAAGACGCATGTGGACTTGCGATGGTTGCCACTCTTCGCGGAACACCTGGGCATGACATTATCGATACTGCTCTTAATGCATTGAGAAACCTAGAGCATCGAGGAGCTATCGGCTCTGACGCTGGCACCGGAGACGGTGCCGGAATCATCACACAGATTCCAGATAAATTCCTTCGCAAAGTAGTGAACTTCGCTTTACCTGAAAAAGGTACATACGGAGCAGGTTTAGTTTTCCTAGAGCGGAGCGCTGATTCTAGATCTTTTATCGCAAGTTTTGAAGCTTTAGCTAAAGCCGAAAACCTTAATCTCTTGGGTTATCGTGAGGTTCCGGTTAATCCTGACGTTTTAGGAGATCTGGCAAAAGCTGCTATGCCTCAAATTCTGCAAGTATTCGTAGCCGGCAATTTCATTGATGACATGTCATTAGAGAGAGCGCTATTTAGATTGCGTAAGCACTCTGAAAGGCAACTGCCTGTCTATCACCCATCGTTGTCATCTAAGACAATCGTTTACAAGGGAATGGTTACAACTCTTCAACTAGAGCCATTCTTCCCAGATCTCTCTGATGAAGAGTTTGAATCAACACTGGCTTTAGTCCACTCACGTTTTTCTACGAACACTTTCCCTTCGTGGCCACTTGCTCATCCATTCAGAATGATCGCCCACAATGGTGAAATCAATACCGTCAAGGGAAACCGCAATTGGATGCGCGCACGTGAAGCAAGACTGCATTCAGAACTGTTGGGCGAGCTCGAATCACTAAAACCGATACTCACCCCTGGTGCTAGTGACTCTGCTTCATTTGACGAGGTATTAGAGCTCCTAGTTCTTTCTGGTAGATCTTTGCCTCACGCGATGATGATGATGATTCCAGAGTCATGGGAGAAGCAGTCTGAGATAAGCCCAGAGCTTAGAGACTTTTATGAGTATCACTCGATGCTGATGGAGCCTTGGGACGGTCCAGCAGCGGTGATCTTCACCGATGGTTCTTTGGTCGGAGCAACCCTTGACCGTAATGGGCTCAGACCAGGTCGATACATTGTTACCGAAGATGGGTTAGTAATTCTTGCGTCAGAAATCGGTGTAGTGGACATCGATCCTTCAAGAATCGTTCGAAAGGGAAGACTGCAACCTGGACGCATGTTCCTAGCAGACACCGTAACTGGTCGATTGATCGACGATGAGGAAATCAAGGCTGAAATTGCAGCTTCGGAACCTTGGGGCAATTGGCTGAGCGATAACCGGATAAACCTAAAAGACTTACCTGACCGTGAACACGTCGCATACACAAAGAATTCAGTCAGTAGAAGACAGCGTGTCTTCGGATACACAGAAGAGGAACTGCGCATTTTGCTAGCCCCAATGGCGCGAGCCGGAGCTGAACCGCTTGGCGCAATGGGTTCTGACACTCCGATTGCTGCTCTAAGCGATAAACCACGATTACTCTTTGATTATTTTGCTCAGCAATTCGCACAGGTTACCAACCCGCCGCTTGACTCAATCCGTGAAGAGATTGTCACTTCCCTCAGTGTTGGCATCGGACCTGAACAGAACCTGCTCACCGCAACACCCGAGCATGCTCGTATGGTTATTCTGGATTTCCCAGTTATTTCCAATGATGAAATCTCAAAAATCAAATACAGCGAAGACTCTGGTATTGGAAAGTCTCATGTGGTCAAAGGTCTGTACCGAGTAGACGACGGTGAAGACGGTCTAGCAGAGCGTATTCAAGAGATCTATCTTGAACTTGATGAGGCTGTTACCTCTGGTGCTCGCTACGTTGTTGTTTCTGACCGAGACAGTAATCGTGAACTTGCACCAATTCCAAGCCTGCTTTTGACTTCCGCCGTTCACCATCACCTAATCAGGACAGGTAACCGAACTCGTGTCGGGCTTGTTGTTGAGGCAGGAGATGTGCGTGAAGTGCATCACGTAGCAGCATTGATTGGATATGGCGCAGCAGCCATCAACCCATATCTTGCTATGGAAACAGTTGAGCTAATGGTTCGTAACGGCACTATTCAAGGTGTGACAGTAGAGAAAGCTACTAAGAATCTAATCAAGGCACTTGGTAAAGGTGTTTTGAAGATCATGTCAAAGATGGGCATTTCAACAGTGTCCTCATACTCTGGAGCTCAGTGTTTCGAGGCCATTGGTTTATCTCAGGAATTTGTTGACGCATACTTCACTGGTACCACAAGTCAACTAGGCGGTATTGGGCTTTCAGTAATAGCTGAAGAGGTTCAGCGCAGGCACTCCAGCGCTTACCCGGTTGAACGTGCCACTAGACCTCATGAAGAACTAGAAGTCGGTGGAGAGTATCAATGGCGTAGAGAAGGCCCGCCGCACCTTTTCAATCCTGAAACCATTTTCAAACTTCAGCACGCAACACGTACTAAGAGTTTTGAAATCTTCCGCGAATACACAAAATTGATTGATGACCAATCAGAGCGACTAATGACGCTTAGAGGTTTGTTCAACCTAAGAGAGGGTGTCCGACCTGCGGTTGCCCTCAACGAAGTTGAACCAGCCAGTGAAATAGTGAAGAGATTCTCAACCGGAGCTATGTCCTACGGTTCCATCTCCCCAGAAGCACATGAGGTTCTTGCTATTGCTATGAACCAAATTGGTGCTAAATCTAATACCGGTGAAGGAGGGGAGAACCTCGAGAGACTTTTAGATCCGCAGCGTAGAAGCGCAATCAAGCAGGTGGCTTCTGGTCGCTTCGGCGTGACAAGCATGTATTTGACCCATGCTGATGACATTCAGATCAAAATGGCTCAAGGAGCAAAACCTGGTGAGGGTGGACAGCTTCCCCCTAACAAGGTTTACCCATGGATTGCTGCAACTCGCCATTCAACACCCGGCGTTGGCCTGATTTCTCCGCCACCTCACCACGACATCTATTCAATCGAGGACCTAAAGCAACTCATCTTCGACCTAAAGCGCGCAAACCACAAGGCTCGCATCCATGTGAAACTGGTTAGCCAGGTTGGTATTGGAACTGTTGCTGCTGGTGTTGCTAAGGCAAAGGCAGATGTGATTTTAGTTTCTGGACACGACGGTGGAACAGGTGCTTCACCATTGAACTCACTAAAACATGCTGGTACTCCATGGGAGTTAGGCCTAGCCGAAACTCAACAGACTCTTATGGTTAACGGTCTAAGAGACAGGGTTTCAGTTCAGGTTGATGGCCAGATGAAAACTGGCAGGGATGTTGTTATAGCAGCACTATTAGGTGCAGAGGAATTCGGTTTTGCCACAGCGCCGCTGGTTGTCTCTGGCTGTGTCATGATGCGCGTTTGCCATCTAGATACCTGTCCAGTTGGTGTTGCTACGCAAAACCCAGTGCTTCGATCTCGCTTCACAGGTCAGGCTCAGCACGTTGTGAACTTCTTCATGTTCCTAGCTGAAGAAGTTAGAGAGTATCTAGCAACCCTCGGTTTCCGCTCTTTGGATGAAGCTATCGGCCACAGTGAATTGCTAGATGCCAATAGGGCTATAAATCACTGGAAGGCTGATGGATTAGATCTAACCCCGATCCTCGCTGCTCCTGGCTCTGGTCCGCTGAGAAGATTCACTCTGCAAGATCACGAGCTTGAGAAGCACTTCGATCATCAACTCATTGCACTTTCATCCAGTGCTCTAGAAGATGCACAGCCAGTTCATATCGAGTTACCAATCACCAATACTGCTCAAGCGGTTGGAACCATGTTGGGTCATGAAGTAACGAAGAGATATGCAAGCGAAGGCTTGCCATCTGGCACAATCGACATTCGTGTTTCAGGTTCCGCTGGGCAGTCATTTGGTGCTTTTATTCCGAAGGGCATAAAGCTCACTCTCTCTGGGGACTCCAACGATTATGTCGGTAAGGGTTTATCTGGTGGCACTATCGTTGTGAAACCAAACGAGCTGTCAGTCTTCCAAGCTGATCAAAACGTGATCGCAGGAAACGTTATTGGCTACGGCGCAACCAGCGGCGAGCTATTTATCAGCGGAATAGTTGGAGAGCGCTTCCTTGTACGAAACTCCGGAGCAACAGCCGTGGTTGAAGGTGTTGGAGATCACGCGCTTGAATACATGACTGGTGGAACCGCGTTAATTCTTGGTAGAACAGGTCGCAATCTAGCAGCTGGAATGTCTGGTGGAGTCGCCTACGTATACAAGCTTCGCGCAGACCTGGTAAACGCCTCTGCGCTAACAGAATCTGAACTTGACCTTCTTGAACTATCAGATTTAGATAGAGAGACCGTTGCTTCTCTTCTTGAGAAACATGTGGCAGAAACTAATTCAAAGCTTGCACAGAGGCTACTTGCAGATTTTGAAACTGAAGCTGCTCAATTCACGAAGCTTTTGCCAAGGGATTATGCAAAGGTTCTAGAAATTCAGAGAAAAGCTGTCGCAGCTGGAGAAGATCTTGACTCAGCGGTTGTTTGGGACAGAATCTTGGAGGTGAACGCTCGTGGGTGACCCTAGAGGCTTTTTGAAGATAACTGATCGTGAGAGCGCACCAAGACGTGAGATTGAAGTTCGAATTAAGGACTGGAAAGAGGTTTACGAACCTTTTGATCAGGGAGTGCTAAAGTCACAGGCCAGTAGATGTATGGACTGTGGAATTGCTTTCTGTCACCACGGCTGTCCACTGGGAAACCTTATTCCTGAGTGGAACGATCTGACCTGGCGTCAAGACGGTAAAGGCGCGATTGAAAGATTACACGCTACTAATAACTTCCCTGAATTCACTGGAAAGCTTTGCCCTGCTCCGTGTGAAAGTTCTTGTGTTCTAGGCATCAACCAGCCCGCTGTCACGATTAAGCAGATTGAAGCTTCTATCATCGACCAAGCTTTTGACCGCGGATGGGTTCAAGCTCATGCACCAGAAAGAATGACTGGAAAAACTGTTGCCATCGTCGGTTCTGGTCCTGCCGGTTTGGCCGCAGCCCAACAACTGACCAGAGCAGGTCATACTGTCGCAGTCTATGAGCGCGACGACCGCATCGGTGGTTTGCTTCGCTATGGTATTCCAGATTTCAAAATGGAGAAGTTCCATATCGATCGTCGCCTTGAACAAATGGAGGCCGAAGGAACTCGTTTTAGAACTGGTGTCTCAATTGGTAAAGACATGACTTGGGAAGATCTGTTGAAAAGATATGAAGCGGTTCTAATTGCAACCGGCGCATCAAAGGCAAGAGACATCCAATTACCGGGTCGTGAAAACAATGGCATCTATTTTGCTATGGACTACCTAACCCAGTCCAACAGGGTGGTTGCAGGCGATAAGGTCACTGATCAAGTTTCAGCCAAAGGTAAGCACGTAATCATTCTCGGTGGTGGTGACACTGGAGCAGACTGTCTTGGCACTGCAACGCGTCAAGGGGCTCTATCTGTGACAACACTTGCAATTGGAGCTCAACCCTCTGCAGAGCGCAGAGCTGATCAACCTTGGCCTACTTTCCCTAATCTTTTCGAAGTTGCCAGCGCACACGAAGAATTTGGTGAGCGGAAATTCCTTGCTAACACTGTTCGGTTTATGTCCGTTGATGGGCAGGTTTCTGGCATTGAAGTAGCTGAAACCGAGTTTGTTGATGGCGCAAGACGTCCAAAGGCGGGCACGGAGCAGGTCATCCAAGCCGACCTAGTGCTGATAGCACTTGGGTTTAGCGGTCCTGAAAGTGAAATTGCTATTGGCCAAGAAAAATTGAACACTGACTCGAAAACCAACTTGGAACGTGCTGACGATTATTCAACCAACATTGATGGTGTATTCGTTGCGGGAGATGCCGGGCGTGGCCAGTCACTGATTGTTTGGGCCATTGCTGAGGGCAGAGCAGCAGCTTCTGCAATCGACAAATATCTCGAAGGAACTACTTCACTGCCATCACCGGTGAAAGCGTCAGATAAAGGAATTCACGCCTAACCAATCGGTAGGCTGATAAGCGAAAATCACACAAAGGAAAATATGAGACGCGCAAAGATCGTCGCAACCCTAGGCCCGGCAGTTTCGACCTATGAATCAATCAAGGCAATCATCGAAGCAGGCGTTGATGTCGCCAGAATGAATCTGAGCCACGGCAGCCATGAGGTGCACGAGGGCATCTATCACACTGTGCGTAAAGTCGCTGAAGACCTCGGTAAGCCCGTTGGAATCTTTGTTGACCTGCAGGGTCCCAAGATTCGTTTGGGTAGATTTGCTGAAGGCCCTGTTCAACTCGAAAAAGGTGCAACCTTCAAGATCACTATTGATGACATCCAGGGTGATGTTAACATTTGTTCAACTACTCACAAGGGCCTGCCAGGCGATGTGAACATTGGTGACGTTCTCCTTATCGATGATGGCAAAGTTGGATTGCGGGCAACCGCTGTTGATGACCGCACTGTGACAACAATCGTTGAAGTTGCAGGGCCAGTGAGCAACAACAAGGGAATCAATCTTCCCGGTGTTGCAGTGAACGTTCCAGCGCTCAGCGAGAAAGACGAAGATGACCTGCGCTGGGGAATCCGTCTCGGCGTCGACATGATCGCGCTCTCATTCGTGAGAAACGCATCTGACATCGTTAGAGTCCACGAGATTATGCGTGAAGAAGGCAAGTTCCTTCCTGTAATCGCAAAGATTGAGAAACCACAGGCGGTTGATGCTCTCGAAGAGATTATCGATGCATTCGACGCGGTTATGGTTGCTCGTGGAGATCTGGGTGTCGAACTTCCGTTCTGGCAAGTGCCTTTAGTGCAGAAGCGCGCCATCGAACTTTCACGTCGTTGGGCAAAGCCTGTAATCGTTGCAACTCAGATGCTTGAATCAATGATTACTGCCTCACGTCCGACCAGAGCAGAGGCGAGCGACGTAGCTAACGCTGTTCTAGACGGCGCAGACTGTCTTATGCTTTCTGGTGAAACATCGGTGGGAGAGTTCCCCGTTGAAACCGTTGCGGCAATGGCAAGCATCATCAAGTCGACTGAAGAAAATGGTCTAAGCCGTATTCCACCACTAGGCACAAAGCCGCATACCCACGGTGGAGCAGTCACCCTTGCTGCCGCTGAAATAGCAGAGCTACTCGGTTCAAAATACATCTGTGTCTTCACCGAAAGTGGTGACTCTTTGAGAAGAGTCTCACGCCTTCGTCACGAAATCCCAACCATTGCACTTACCCCGAATAAAGACACGCTGAGAAAGCTTTCGATAGTGTGGGGATCTGATGTCCACCTAGTTGAAAATGTGAAGCACACCGACGACATGATGCACCAGGTAGATGAGATTCTAATTTCTAAAAACCTCGCGAAGATTGGCGATGAGGTAGTCGTTGTGGCCGGAACACCGCCCGGTATCCCAGGGTCCACTAATTCGCTGACAGTACATAGAGTTGGGGATGCACTAAACGGAGCCGCTCCGGCTTTTGCCAAATAGTAGAAAACCCCCGATCATTCGGGGGTTTTTACTTGGTGCCGAAGGTGGGAGTCGAACCCACACGCCTTTCGGCAAAGCATTTTGAGTGCTCCGCGTCTGCCATTTCGCCACTTCGGCAATAAAGAAAAGTCTAAACCATCGGCGAATACCTTAGATGCCCCAGTATCGTAATGCTATGGAGACCAAAAACGAGGCCAGACCTAGGGTCGTTGTCGCTGAGGACGAAGCCATTATTCGGCTTGACATCGTTCAGACCCTCACCGAAGGTGGATTTGATGTTGTCGGTCAAGCAGGCGATGGTGCGCGTGCGATTGAGCTTGTTCTAGAGCTAAAGCCAGATTTACTGCTAACTGATATTAAAATGCCAGGCACCGACGGATTGCAGGCTGCCGAGGCCATGGCTGAACTTAAGATTCCAGTCGTGTTACTAACCGCATTCAGTTCTCCTGATCTAGTGGACAGAGCTAGCGCAGCGGGTGTTTACAGCTATGTCGTCAAACCTTTCAATCCAAGCAACCTACTTCCAGCACTGAGGATAGCTCTGAGTCTGCATGCGCGAATGGCCGAAGCTGCGCAGGCAATCGAAGACGCTCAAGAGAAACTCGAAACTAGAAAACTTGTTGATCGCGCCAAGGGTCTTCTGACCGAAAAGATGAAGTTAAATGAACCTGAAGCCTTTAGATGGATACAGAAAGCTTCGATGGATAGAAGGCTCAGCATGAAGCAAGTTGCGCTAACAGTTATTGAACAGTTGGCCGATAAAGCTGATTAGTCTCTGTTATCTCTGAGGAAATTAGTAATTCGAACTGTCGATAATCTGTTGCCCAATTCGTCGTCAACTGCAATTTCATGAGTAGCCAGCTTTCTTCCAATACTTACCGCTTTAGCAGTGGCAGTAACAATTCCAGCTTTTGCGCTTTTGGAATGAGAAGCGTTTATTTCAATTCCAACAGCATGACGGCCAACACCAGCGGCCAAAGTTGCACACATGCTGCCAAGTGTCTCCGCAAGAACAACATAAGCTCCACCGTGGACGAGGCCCAAAGGTTGGCGGTTGCCTTCTGCAGGCATTGTGGCCACACCTGCGGTTGCGCTTAGTTCAAGGATTTCGATTCCCATCGTGTCTGCAAGTTCACCGAGACCGCGGTTGCGCACCCAGGCCATAATCTCTTCAGAAGTGTGTTCTGCCATGAAGTTTCCTCGCTGTTGCTTAGCTATTGATACGGGTGGTCCAAGTTAGGCTTAGGACATGTCCAAGCCTACCCTCCTGCTAATTGATGGTCATTCATTGGCATTTAGGGCATTTTACGCACTTAGCCCTGACTCATTCAGAATTCCGAGTGGACAGCACACAAACGCAGTGCATGGTTTTATATCGATGATGCTCAACATCTTGCAGAATGAGAAGCCAACACATCTTGCAGTTGCTTTTGACTTATCCAGATCTTCATTTAGAACTGATGAGTATCCGGAATACAAGGGAACTCGGGGAGAGACCCCTCCGGAGTTCAACGGGCAAACCGAATTACTTGAAGAAGCGCTTAAGGCTATGGGTATAGTCACTCTCACCAAGGTGAACTATGAGGCTGATGACATAATTGCAAGCCTTGCGGATCAGGGTTCAGCTGCTGGCTACCGAGTATTAATCGTTTCTGGCGACCGAGACACTTTTCAATTAATTCAAGATGATGTGACTATTTTGTATCCAGTCAAAGGAGTCATGAATCTAAACCGAATGAATGATGCAGCGGTAGTTGAGAAGTACGGGATACATGCAAAACAGTATCCAGATCTAGCGGCGTTAGTTGGTGAAACCTCAGACAACCTGCCTGGCGTTCCAGGCGTTGGTCCAAAGACAGCGGCAAAGTGGTTGGTCCAGTACGGCAATCTCGAAGGCGTTCTAAAGGCCGCTGATGAAATCCCTGGCAAAGTGGGAGAGAGCCTCAGAGAGCATCAAGGACTTGCAGTTCGAAATCGTAGATTGAATCATTTGGTTCGTGACCTTGACATGGGATATACCTTCGATGCATTCGTTCTGAAGCCAGTTGAAGAGGATAAAGTCCGTGAGACTTTTGCCAAGCTTCATTTCCGCTCACTTCTTGAGCGTGTGCTGAAAGCCCGCGGCACAACCGGTGTGAGAGTCGAAACGCCTGATAACCAAGAAGAATCTGTTCCTGTTTCGGTAACTAAAGTTGCAAAACCTCTTGGAAAATTGCCAAACGAGAACTCAATTGATTTGAAGGGAATCATCTCAAGCAAAGATTCCGTCGCGGTTGTGCTCCGCTTCGAAGAAGAGGGTGACAAATCCCTTCTTGAGATTGGCATTGCTTCAGACGCTGGGCGATTTACTTTGCAAGGCAAGGAACTCACCAAGGCAGATCTTGAATTCCTTTCATCAGGTAAAGACAAGATTGTTTACGATTCAAAGAACGCTGAGCGGTCACTGATTCAAATTGGGCTGACGCTGGAGGGTGTGATAGCGGACCCACTGCTTGGCGCTTACGTTGACAACCCCTTGCGTAAGGGTTATGCAATTGAATCTTTGGTTGAAGAGTATTTAGGGATTGTTATAGCTTCTCCATCAGATGAAATCGTAGAGGAACTGCCTAGTTCCTCAGAACTGGCTTGGTATCTTCTCAAACTAAGCGAGACGCTCACTAATCGACTTGAAGAATCAAAACAAATCGGGGTTTACTCAGAGGTTGAAATACCTAGCAGCCACACTCTAGCTCGCATGGAAACAGCGGGAATCACGTTGGATGTTAAAACTCTAAATGGCATGATCCGCGAGCTGGATTCAGAGATAGCAGAGATTGCTAAGTCTTGCTTCGAAATCATCGGAAAAGAAATCAATCTAGCCTCTCCTAAACAACTCCAAACAGTCTTGTTTGAAGATCTGGGCATGAAAGGAACGAGCAAGGTTAAAACTGGTTTCTCAACTAATGCTGAAGCACTAACCACATTGTTTGAGCAAACCGCTCATCCCTTCTTGGAAAAGCTTCTCCAACATCGAGAACTCACCAAAATTAGACAGATAGTCGAAACAATTATTAAGTCTGTCGCTTCAGATGGACGCATCCACACAAGCTATGTGCAGACAGGCACCTCAACTGGACGGCTATCCTCTGAAAATCCAAACCTGCAGAACATTCCTATCAGAAGTGAGCGTGGTCGTAAGATTAGAGATTCTTTCGTTATTGGTAAAGGCTTTGACCAGATACTTACGGCTGACTACTCACAAATCGAAATGAGAATCCTTGCTCACTTATCAGGTGATGCTGGTTTGATTGAGGCTTTCAAGTCCGGCGAGGACCTGCACAAGTTCGTCGGGTCAAGGATTTATGGTGTGCAGCCTGAAGAAGTAACTTCTGCTATGCGTTCAAAAGTGAAGGCGATGTCCTACGGTTTGGTCTACGGTTTAAGTGAATATGGTCTTGCCAGACAATTACGTATACCTAACGCTGATGCCAAACAATTGATGGCAGATTATTTCGAACGATTTGGCGGTGTAAAGAGATATCTTGCTCAAGTAGTTGATGAAGCAAAGCTTGATGGTTTTACCGAAACCATTTATGGAAGAAGAAGACCTTTTGACGATCTAAACAGCAAGATATTTGCAATCAAGGAAAATGCCCGAAGAGCAGCACTTAACGCTCCCATTCAGGGCACTGCTGCAGACATCATGAAGTTGGCAATGATAAATGTAGATAGGGCTTTGGTAAAAGCTGGGGTGCAGAGCAGAATACTGCTCCAGGTTCACGACGAGTTGGTTCTAGAAGTGGTTAAGAGTGAACTTGAGCAGGTGAAAGCCATTGTCATTCATGAGATGACTAACGCCAGCAAGTTGGATGTGCCTTTAGAGGTCAATTTGGGTGTCGGTAAAAGTTGGGGAGAGGCAGCCCACTAATGGCTAAAGCTGTGGTTAGGGTCTTGGCTGAAGTCGGACTACATGCTCGACCAGCGGCTGAATTCGTGAAAGCTGTTGCTGCAAGTGGTCATTTGGTGCACATCAGCAACAGAACCGGCAAAAAGGTCTTAGGTAACAGTATTTTGGGGATACTGAGTCTCGGAGTCAAGCACGGCGAAGAAGTAACAATCGAGGTTTCTGGACTGCATGAGGAAGAAGTTCTTCAGACTCTAATTGCTGTTGTTACAGGTCTTTAGTAGGCATTAGACTAGCGGAGGTCCATTTTATGGGCCAAAATCCTATCCATGTTCACTCTGGGATTGCCTATGTCGAAAGCTGAAGCAACTTGGTGTGGCCCGAGTAAAAACAAGATCGAGATATCATCTCTATGACAAGTACCGAAAAAGTCCCTGCACAAGTAGCTATCAATGACATTGGCTCTGCAGAAGAATTACTAGCAGCAATCGAACTAACCCTAAAATCATTCAACGATGGTGACCTTATCCAAGGAATCGTTGTAAAGATTGACCGCGACGAGGTACTCCTTGACGTCGGATACAAAACTGAAGGTGTTATCCCTTCACGCGAACTTTCAATTCGCCACGATGCTGACCCAAGTGAGATTGTCACTGTTGGTGACACCATCGAGGCTCTTGTTCTTCAGAAAGAAGACAAAGAAGGCCGTCTAATCCTTTCCAAGAAGCGCGCACAGTACGAGCGCGCGTGGGGTGATGTCGAGAAGATTAAGGAAGCTGATGGCGTTGTCCAAGGTTTCGTTATTGAAGTCGTAAAGGGTGGTCTAATCGTTGACATTGGTCTTCGTGGATTCCTACCTGCATCTCTTATCGAGTTGCGTCGTGTTCGTGATCTAACCCCATACCTAGGTCAGACCATCGATGCCAAGATTCTTGAACTAGACAAGAACCGCAACAACGTTGTTCTTTCCCGTCGTGCTCTTCTTGAAGAATCACAGTCAGCCAACCGAACAACCTTCCTAGCAGATCTTGCTAAGGGTCAGATCCGTACCGGTGTTGTTTCATCTATCGTGAACTTCGGTGCCTTCATTGACCTCGGTGGCGTTGACGGTCTAGTTCACGTAAGTGAGCTTTCCTGGAAGCACATTGAGCACGCATCTGAAGTTGTTGAAATTGGTCAAGAAGTAACTGTTGAAGTTCTCGAGATTGATGCAGAGCGCGAGAGAGTTTCACTTTCATTGAAGTCAACTCAGGAAGACCCATGGCAGGTATTCGCAAGAACTCACGCTATCGGTCAGTACGCTCCGGGCAAGGTAACCAAGATTGTTCCATTCGGTGCATTCGTGCGCGTAGCTGATGGCATTGAGGGTCTAGTTCACATCAGTGAGCTATCCGCTAAGCACATTGACCTTGCTAGCCAAGTTGTAACAGTAAACCAAGACGTATTCGTCAAGGTTATTGACATTGACCTGGACCGTCGTCGTATCTCACTTTCACTGAAGCAGGCAACTGAAGAAGTAAACCCAGAGAGCACAGACTTTAACCCAGCACTCTACGGCTTGGCAACAGACTTCGACGACCAGGGTAACTACAAGTACCCAGACGGTTTCGATTCTGCTACAAGTGAATGGAAGCCAGGCTTCGAAGATGCCAAGGCTAAATGGGAGAAGGAATACTCAGAAGCTCAAGGACGCTGGGAAGACCACAAGAAGCAAGTTAAGGCTTTCCACGAGCTAGAAGCTAGCCTTCCAGACACTAAGCCTGAAGAAGCTGCTGCGACCACCACTTCATCATCATCCGAAGGGGTTGAGGCTTCAGCAGGAACATTATCTGCAGACGAGTCACTCAGTGCTCTTCGCGATAAGTTGAACGAAGCAGAATAGTTCAAAAGATTCTGAGGGGCTGAGAGCAATCTCGGCCCCTCAGTCATTTAATAGTTAGGCTTATTGCGTGTATTTAGTAGGGCTAACCGGAGGCATCGCAGCAGGAAAATCAACTGTTGCCAAGCACTGGGTAAGTCGTGGGGGAATTGAAATTGACGCTGATCAACTGGCTAGGGAAGTAGTTGAGCCAAATACTCCCGGAGCTAGCCAGATTCGAAACACTTTTGGGGATAATTTCTTTGATCAGGCCGGTAACTTGGATCGCAAAGCTCTTGGCGAATTGGTGTTTGAATCTAAAGAGGCTTTGGAGAAGCTTGAAGCCATAGTGCACCCACTTGTTCGAGCCCGAACGATGGAACTCTTGGCTGAACTTCCTATCAACTCAGTTGCAATCTATACAGTGCCACTTTTAGTCGAGGCTAACGTCGACCTTCCTTTTGATGCTGTAGTTACGGTCGAGGCACCTGAAGCTGAGCGGGTCAAACGACTGGTAGCTTCCCGAGGATTCTCTGAGCAGGAAGCTAAGGCGCGTATCGCTAATCAGGCAACCCCTGTCGAAAGAGCAGCCAGAGCAGATCACATTCTGAATTCTAATCAAGACATTTATCTGTTACTCCGAGATGCGGATGCTCTTTGGGAGAAGTTTTTGACTGCGAGTAGGGAAAATAATTGAAGGGTCCCACCAGAACATTTGCACCGTTTGAAGTAATAAGTGATTACATCCCCTCAGGTGACCAACCGCAGGCTATTGCTGATCTGACCCAACGAATTCTTGCTGGGGAGAAGGACGTTGTCCTACTCGGTGCGACCGGAACAGGTAAATCAGCAACTACTGCATGGCTCATTGAGAAATTGCAGCGGCCGACTTTGGTCTTAGCCCATAACAAGACTTTGGCCGCTCAGCTGGTAAACGAGTTTAGAGAGTTGCTTCCAAATAACGCAGTTGAATATTTCGTAAGTTACTACGACTATTACCAGCCTGAAGCCTATGTTCCGCAAACTGACACTTTCATCGAGAAAGACTCTTCCATAAACGAAGAGGTTGAACGGTTGCGATATTCGGCGACTATGAGCCTTCTTAGTCGCAGAGACGTTGTTGTTGTGAGTACTGTGTCCTGCATTTACGGGCTAGGTGCGCCCAGCGAGTACTTAGATATGTCGATTCCCCTGCACAAGGGTCAGAACATTGATCGAGATGCACTTATTCGTGAATTCGTGTCCATGCAGTATCAACGAAATGACTACGATTTCTCGAGAGGTAACTTCCGAGTCAAAGGCGACACCATTGAGATTATCCCCGTCTACGACGAGCTGGCTATTCGATTAGAGCTTTTTGGGGATGAGATCGAGAACATCTACCAACTACACCCTTTGACAGGCGAAGTGGTTCGGGCTATTGACACCATTTCTGTATTTCCAGCTAGTTACTATGTGACCTCGCCTGAGCGAATGGGAGTTGCTCTAGAGGCCATTGAAGAAGAGATGGTTGCTCGTGTCAAAGAATTCGAAATACAAGGGAAGTTGCTTGAAGCTCAGCGAATAAAGATGCGAACCACATTTGATTTGGAAATGATCAGAGAGCTTGGTTTCTGCAGCGGTATCGAGAACTACTCTAGACATCTTGATGGCAGAGAACCAGGTTCGTCTCCTTCTTGTCTTCTGGATTATTTCCCAGAAGATTTCCTGACAGTCATTGATGAGTCACACGTAACTGTGCCACAAATAGGCGCGATGTATTTAGGTGACTCATCTAGAAAACGGACTTTAGTAGAACATGGATTCCGGTTGCCGTCAGCCATGGACAATAGACCGCTTAAGTGGACTGACTTCTTGGACAGGGTTGGTCAAACTGTGTACCTCTCAGCAACACCTGGTAAGTATGAACTTGGTGTCGGCGATGGGGTAGTGGAACAAATTATCCGTCCGACAGGTTTGATTGACCCAAAGATTGTTGTGAAGCCTTCTAAGGGCCAGATTGATGACTTGTTAGAGGAAATCAAAGTTAGAGCAGCTAAAGACGAACGCGTTCTGGTGACTACATTGACTAAAAAGATGTCTGAGGAACTAACCGACTTTCTAACCGAAGCTGGTGTGCGAGTGAGATACCTACACAGCGATGTTGACACTCTTCGACGTGTTGAGTTGCTTCGTGAGCTTAGGTCAGGCGTCTACGATGTCTTGGTTGGTATTAACCTATTGCGCGAGGGTTTGGACTTGCCTGAGGTTTCATTGGTGAGCATCCTAGATGCTGACAAGGAAGGCTTCCTAAGATCAACTACCTCTCTCATTCAGACTATTGGTCGAGCTGCACGTAACGTAAGCGGTGAGGTGCACATGTATGCCGACAAGATTACCGATTCCATGGCTCGCGCTATCGATGAGACCAACCGCAGAAGACAGAAACAAGTCGATTACAACACAGCTCACGGCGTTGACCCGCAGCCCCTTAGAAAGAAGATTGCTGACATCACTGACAGCATCCTGCGCGAGGAGCAAGATACCGCGAAGCTACTAGAGCAAAGTAAGGGTAAGCGCGGTAAGGACAATAAACAGATTATTGGGGCAAGGTCCAGACCAAACCAAAACGCTAGTTACGACGAGCTTTTAGCTCTTGTAGTAGACCTTGATCAGCAGATGAAGTCAGCCGCAGCGGAATTGAAGTTCGAGCTGGCA
>Ga0114963_10001326_pt1 | contig 17167 bp, 15 predicted proteins | sample C_131016_EF_Meta_FD_87019 | JGI IMG/M metagenome (GOLD analysis project Ga0114963, IMG submission 87019) | Freshwater microbial communities from Lake Croche, Canada to study carbon cycling - C_131016_EF_MetaG | ecosystem: Environmental > Aquatic > Freshwater > Lake | place: Lake Croche, Canada...
ATCCTTGGCCAGATGAAGCAGGCCGTGCGCGAGGCGGACACAGCGGGCACGCTGGGTTCGACGCTGCACCAGATGTTCCAGCGGTCCTTCGCTGTCGCGAAGGAAGTCCGCACCTCCACCGAGATCGGATCGCACTCGATCAGCATGGCGGCCGCTTCGGTACGGCTGGCATCTCAACTGTTTGAAGACCTCAGCCAGATCAAGATTCTTTTTGTAGGCGCCGGGGAGATGATCGAGCTGGTGGCCACGCACTTCGCAGCAAGAAAGCCGCTCGGTATGGCGATCGCCAACCGCACACGCGAACGCGGTGAAAAGCTCGCCAAAAAATTCAATGCCGAACTGCTGCCACTGTCCGACCTCCCCAACCGTCTGGGCGAGTTCGATGCGGTGATCTCGTGCACCGCCAGCACCTTGCCGATCATTGGCCTTGGCGCGGTGGAACGTGCGCTCAAGGCGCGCAAGCGCCGCCCGATCTTCATGGTCGATCTGGCCGTACCGCGCGACATCGAGCCCGAAGTCAGCCGGCTGTCGGATGTCTATCTTTACACGGTCGATGACTTGTCATCACTGGTGCAGATCGCCGGGGAAAAGCGGCAAGCTGCAGTCCAGCAGGCTGAAGCGATCATAGAAACCGGCGTTCAGGGCTTCGTGAACTGGCTGGGACAACGCAACACGGTGCCGCTGATCCGGGCTTTGAACGCTCAGGCCGATGAGTGGCGGGCAACCGAGATTGCACGCGCGCGAAAACTGCTGGCCAAAGGCACGGATATTGAGGTGGTGCTTGAAGCGATGTCGCGCGGCCTGACCCAGAAGATGATGCACGGCGCGCTGGCGGAGCTGAACACCGCAGAATCCGGGCAACGTGCTGATCTGGCTCAAACGGTGTCTCGAATTTTTCTGCGCAGCGCGGCCCCTGGGGGCCAAGCCGGTGGCAGCACTGATCCGGCGGCCAACGACGCCAACCTCTGACACTTTCGTGCCGCGAGCGCCTGGATCGCTCAGGTGGTGCTAGGCTGGTCGGCTGGGGTGACAAGTCGTCGCCCGGCGCGTGAATGGCCCCATGAAAGACTCCCTTCGACAGCAATTTGAACGGCTGGCGTTTCGCTTGGTCGAGATCGAAGCCCTGCTTGCGGATCCGTCGATCGCTGGCGACATGAACCGCTTCAGGGCCATCACGCGAGAACACGCCGAGGTGTCGATGCTGGTCGTGGCATTCCGGCAGTTCAAGGTACGCGAGCAGGATGCTCAGGCCGCCCGTGCCTTGCTGGACCAGTCGGCGAACGATCCGGACATGGCGCAAATGGCGCAAGACGAAATCACCGCTGCGCTTGCGGACGTCGACAGGCTGCACCAAACGTTGCAGGCATCTTTGCTGCCCAAGGACCCCGACGATGTGCGCAACGCCTTCGTGGAAATTCGTGCGGGTACCGGCGGTGATGAGTCGGCGCTGTTCGCCGCCGACATCGCGCGGATGTACCTGCGTCACGCCGAGCGTCTGGGCTGGCGCACCGAGCTGATGTCCGAGAGCATGTCAGACCTTGGCGGCTACAAGGAAGTGGTGTTGCGCATCGAAGGCAGCAACGTCTACGGCCAGCTCAAGTTCGAGTCGGGTGGCCACCGGGTCCAGCGTGTGCCTGTGACCGAAACACAGGGTCGCATCCACACCAGCGCCTGCACGGTCGCCGTGCTGCCGGAACCCGACGAGGCCGAAGAAATCCAGCTCAACCCGGCAGATCTGCGCATCGACACCTTCCGCGCCAGTGGCGCTGGCGGGCAGCACGTCAACAAGACCGACAGCGCCATTCGCGTGACTCACATCCCGACCGGACTGGTGGCTGAATGCCAGGACGACCGATCTCAGCACCGCAACAAGGCGAAGGCGCTCGCCGTGCTCACCGCCCGGCTGCGCGACAGGGATCGCAACGAACGCGCGGCCAAGGATGCGGCCACCCGCAAAGGGCTCATAGGCAGCGGAGATCGCAGCGATCGAATACGAACCTACAACTTCCCTCGGGGCAGGCTGACCGATCACCGCATCAACCTGACGCTTTACAAGCTTCAAGCCATCCTGGACGGGGAACTCGACGAGGTGGTGTCGTCGCTCAAGGCGGCCAGCGCAGCGGAGCAGCTGGCCGCACTTGAAAGTGGAGAGTCGTGACCGACCCAGGGCACACGCAGCAGTGTTCGATCGCTCAGGCGCTCGCCATGGCGCGAGTCGACGGCATCGACAGGCTGGATGCGCAATTGATGCTCGGTGCCTTGCTGAACAGGCCGCGCGGCTGGTTGATCGCGCGCGATGAAGTGCCCCTCACACCGGCTCAGCGTGCGAAGTTTGCGCAGTGGGTGAGTCGCCGCATTGACGGCGAGCCTTTGGCTTATCTGCTCGGCCACAAGGAGTTTCACGGACTGGCGTTGCGGGTCGACGCCTCAGTGCTGGTTCCGCGCCCGGAGACGGAGCTGCTGGTCGACTGGGGTCTGCGCTTGTTGCAAGGCCCGCTGGCTTCGGCATCCAAGCCCAGAGTCATCGACCTGGGTACTGGCAGCGGTGCCATCGCTCTGGCGATCAAGCACCGCTTCGAGGCGGCGACGGTGACGGCGGTGGATTCCAGCGCAGCCGCCCTCGAAACGGCTCGAGGTAATGCCGGCTCGCTGAGCTTGGCCATCGATCTGGTGCAGGGGAACTGGTGGGGCGCAGTCCCCGGCAGACGCTTCGACCTGGCGCTGAGCAACCCGCCCTACATCGCCACCGGGGATCGTCACTTGGCAGCCCTTCGTCACGAGCCTCAGAACGCACTGATCGCTCAAAGAGACGGCCTGGCCGATCTTGAAGAGATCATCGATGGCGCCCACGCGCACCTGAACCCCAGTGGCTGGTTGCTGCTCGAGCATGGCCATGACCAAGCGGCATCGCTGCGTGAGCGACTGGTGTCAGCGGGCTTTGCCAAAGTGGAAACGCTCAATGACCTGGCAGGCCTGGAGCGCTGCACGGGTGGACAGATGCACCTGTCATGAGGGCGGCGTTTCGTGTAGGCTCTGGTGCTGTCCAAGACTGCCATTCGGAGCACCCATGAGCGACACCCTCAAGCGAATCGATGAAATCGTCAAAGGCAACCCCGTTGTCTTGTTCATGAAAGGAACCTCGCAGTTTCCGATGTGCGGGTTTTCGGGACGCGCCATACAGATCCTCAAGGCCTGCGGAGCGACCAACGTCAAGACCTTCAACGTGCTCGAGGATGAGGAAATTCGTCAGGGCATCAAGGAATACGCCAACTGGCCCACCATCCCTCAGTTGTACGTGAAGGGCGAATTCGTCGGCGGCTCGGACATCATTGCCGAGATGCACGAGGCTGGCGAACTTCAGTCTCTGTTGAAGCCCTGATCGAGCCAAGGCACGAAGCCGACCATGGAGCCATTCAAGGCCCTTAGGCCCAGAGTGGTGGTCGGCATATCGGGTGCATCCGGTGCCACTTATGGCGTGCGACTGCTGCAGCGTTTGCGCGATGCGGGCTGTGAAACGCACCTGGTAGCCAGCCCGGCCGGAGTGCTCAATGCTCATCACGAGCTCGGCCTGGATCGTGCCGGGCTTGAGCGCCTTGCCGATCATGCACACAACCCAGCCGAAATCGGTGCCACGATTGCGAGCGGCTCTTTCGCCACGCAGGCGATGGTGGTGGCCCCATGTTCGATGAGAACTCTGGCCGCCGTGGCCCACGGACTGTCCGACAACCTGCTGAGTCGGGCCGCAGACGTCACCTTGAAGGAGCGCCGCAGACTGGTGCTGATGGTGCGCGAAACACCGTTCAATCTGGCGCACCTGCGCAACATGACCGCTGTCACCGAGATGGGCGGCATCATTTTTCCGCCGCTACCGGCGTTCTACCTGGGTCGGCTCACAGTCGATGAGATGGTCAACGACAGCATCGAACGCGTGCTCGCCTTGATCGGTATCGATTCAGCTGAGCCAAAGGCCTGGCAAGGTCTGTAAGCCGGTCGCATCAGCCCTGGCGGATGTCCCACTGCTGACGGGCCGCAAACACCATGTTCGGATACTCGGCTCGGCCCCGGCTGCCGTTGTAGCGCCCAAGGGCAAGAAACTGGTCACCGCGCTCCACGTCGAGGTAGTGGCGCAGGATCACGCAACCAAATCTCAGGTTGGTCTGCATGTGAAACAGCCGACCGATGTCACCGTCGCCGATCAGTCGAGACCAAAACGGCATCACCTGCATGTATCCCCGAGCGCCAGCCGGGCTGATGGCGTACTTGCGAAAACCACTTTCAACTTGAATCAAGCCGAGGATCAGTGAGGGGTCCAGTCCCTTGCGCTTGCTCTCGTACCAAACGGCCTCGAGAAACTCCACCCTGACGTCGTAATCGGGCTTGCGGTTCTTGAGCCGCTCGCTGGCTGCACTGAGCCAACGCAGATAGGCCAGCCGCGCATCAACGGTGTCGAACTCAACTCTGGGCGGAGCCGCATCGGAGACAGCCGCAGACAAAGCAGAACGCACCGCATCCGCCAAAGGCTCTTCGACTTGATCGCCTGCGAGCACATCGGAAACCGGAGCCAGCGTGGCCAGGCCCGAGATCAGGATTGCTCGCCGATTGAGCGTCATGCCGAAAGCTTCGCCCTGAGCAAATCCATGACCCCCGTCAGCGGCACCGCTTCGGCCTGCGCATCACGCCGACCCTGATATTCGACCATGCCATCTTTCAAGCCTCGGTCGCCAATGACCACGCGGTGAGGAACGCCGATGAGTTCCCAGTCGGCAAACATGGCGCCAGGGCGCTCGCCCCGATCGTCGAGCACGGCATCGATTCCTGCGGCACCCAAGTCGGCATGCAAATGGTCGCAGGCAGCCCGAACGGCATCCGATCTTTCGTAGCCGATAGGACAAATGACGACCGCGAATGGCGCGATAGAGGCAGGCCAGATCATCCCGCGCTCGTCATGTGACTGCTCTATCGCAGCACCAAGGATGCGTGTGATGCCGATGCCGTAGCAGCCCATTTCCATCAACTGAGGTTTGCCACCTTCGTCCAGATAAGTAGCACTCATGGCCTCGCTGTACTTTGTGCCAAGGTAGAAGACATGGCCCACCTCAATGCCACGCTGGATCGCCAACGGGCCACAACCATCGGGTGAGGGATCGCCCTCGACCACATTGCGAATGTCTGCCACTACAAGCGGCTCAGGCACATCGCGACCCCAGTTGACGCCCACGTGGTGAAAATCTTCTTCGTTGGCGCCACAGACGAAGTCACTCATTGCAGCAACGGTGCGGTCAGCAATGACCGTGACCAAATCAGGCACTCCCACTGGTCCCAGATAGCCGGGCTTGCATCCAAAGCATTCCGAAATCTCGGCGGCTGTAGCGAAGCGGTACCCGCCCTTCAGCCCAGGCAGCTTGCCGACCTTGACCTCGTTGAGTGAGTGATCGCCTCGCACGAGCAAGAGGTAAATGCTTGCTCGGGCCCCCTCGGGAGCATCGGGCGGAGGATCGGTGGCGACCACGAGCGACTTGACCATCAAAACCAGCGGCAAGCCCAAAAATTCAGCGACCTCCTCGCAGGTGACACGACCCGGCGTGGACGTCTTGACAAACGGCTGGGTGGACGCTGCACGCCCGTCGATCAGCGAGAGCGCTTCGGCCAGTTCCATGTTGGCGGCGTAGCTGGATTGCGGGCAGTAGACCACCGCATCCTCGCCGGTTTCAGCGATCACCTGAAACTCATGCGACCGATCGCCACCGATCGCCCCAGTGTCAGCGGCGACCGCTCGGAAGGTCAAACCGAGACGGTCAAAAATTCGAATGTAGGCCGCATACATGGCGTCGTAGCTCTTGCCTGCCGAGACGGCGTCACGGTCGAACGAATAAGCGTCCTTCATCGTGAACTCACGCCCACGCATCACGCCAAAGCGAGGGCGACGCTCGTCGCGGAACTTGGTCTGAATGTGAAAGAAGTTCTTGGGCAGCGCGCGGTAGCTGCGAAGCTCTTGGCGAGCGATGTCCGTGATCACTTCCTCGCTGGTCGGCTGAATGATGAAGTCTCGGTCATGCCGGTCTTTGACGCGCAACAACTCGGGGCCCATCTTGTCGAAGCGCCCCGTCTCCTGCCACAACTCCGCCGGCTGCACGAGCGGCATGAGCAACTCGACCGCACCCGCGCGGGTCATTTCTTCTCGCACGATGGCTTCAACCTTGCGGATGACTCTCAAGCCCATCGGCATGTAGCTGTATATGCCGGCGCTCAAGCGTTTGATGAAGCCTGCGCGGAGCATCAGCTTGTGGCTGACCACCTCTGCCTCTGCGGGCGCTTCTTTGAGCGTGGAGACGAAAAACTGGGAAACTTTCATGAGGAGATCGGCCCGGACGGGCCCCGGGTAAGCGCTCCAGCAAGAAGCAGGTGCGAGCAAAGGGCAGGACACGCAGCAAGGGTTTCCATCACCCATACCCAGTGCAATAATGAAAATAACAAGAGATTCTGGAGAAGATTATGCTCGACCGTGAGGGGTTCAGACCCAACGTCGGGATCGTGCTGCTGAACCATCGAAACGAGGTTTTTTGGGGCAAACGGCTCCGAACTGACTCGTGGCAGTTCCCTCAGGGAGGGATCAAATACGGCGAGACGCCAGAGCAGGCGATGTATCGGGAACTCCACGAAGAGGTGGGTTTGTTCCCCGACCACGTGCGCATCATCGCGCGCACCAGAGAGTGGTTGCGCTACGAGGTCCCAGACAGGTTCATCCGGCGCGAGTCACGGGGCCACTACCGAGGTCAGAAGCAGATCTGGTTTCTATTGCAGTTGACCGGTCGTGACAGTGACATGAATCTGCGTGCCACCAACCACCCGGAGTTCGACGCTTGGCGGTGGCATGAATACTGGATACCGCTGGATATTGTTATAGATTTCAAGCGAAACGTCTATCAGATGGCCCTGACTGAATTATCGCGGTTTTTGCCAGCGCCAGGATTTCCAAAAAACTTAAATCCAAATCTTGGGAAGGATGCCATGGAAAATTAATCCGGCCCATGTTGCTCGAGTCATCCATTAATCCATCAATACTAATGGATTACCATGTTATCTCTGTGTACCATCTCTGGTTCACAGGAAAATCCCAGAGTGGCCTCCAGTTCGTTCGATAATTTTCTCGCTATCAATCTGGCTTCGCCGCTTGAATAGTTGATCAGCCCGCGGGCTACTTCCACACCATCGGTTCCCATGAGGGAAATAACGTCACCTCGGTGAAAGTCTCCTTTCACCTCAAGAACCCCGACCGGCAACAGACTCTTCCCCTCAGTGCAGATTTTGCTTCTGGCGCCTGCATCGAGAACCAAGGACCCTCGCAACTGCAGTTGATCCATCATCCACTGCTTGCGAGCGGCCATTTTCGGGGTCTGAACCGACAAGGACGTGCCGATAGGTTCCCCGGCACAAAGTCGCAAGAGAATATCTTTCTCTCGCCCCCAGGCAATCACCGTGCTGGCCCCGCTGCGAGCTGCCCGTTTGGCGGCAAGTATCTTCGTGATCATCCCCCCGCGACCTATGGAGCTTCCGGCTCCGCCTGCCATACGCTCGAGCTCAGAGTCTCCGGCCAAGGCATTTTTAATAAGTTGAGCCTGTGGATTTTTTCTTGGATCTTCGGAGTACAGCCCGAGTTGATCGGTGAGGATCACCAATACATCGGCTTCTATTAAATTAGAAACCAAAGCACCCAGAGTATCATTGTCACCGAACTTTATTTCATCATTAACGACAGTATCATTCTCATTGATAATTGGAATGACATTCAGTTTGAGTAATGTCGTCAATGTCGATCTGGCGTTGAGATAGCGCTCTCGATCGGCAAGATCGGCATGCGTCAAAAGCACCTGCGCACTCTTGACGTCATGAACCCTGAGCATGGACTCGTACATGTGGGCGAGTCCCATCTGGCCCACGGCGGCTGCGGCTTGCAGTTCATGCAACTGCTTGGGCCGCACAGACCAACCCAGCCTCGTCATGCCCTCGGCGATGGCACCACTTGAAACCATCACCAGTTCGCGTCCTTGGGAAGCCAGGACAGCCAACTGTCGGCACCAGTTGCCAATCGCATCGGAATCCAGCCCTCGCCCCTCGTTGGTCACAAGGCTGGATCCGACCTTGACGACGATACGGCGAGCATTGGCCAGCACTTCGTTCATGGTCCTTCAACACCGATCATGGGGTCAGCGAACCGGGGGTCCACATCTGCGGTAGGAGCATTCTTGACACTGGCCACGTGATCGTAGACAGCACGAATCAAGGGTTCACACCCTTCTCGCGTCAGCGCCGAGATCTGGAAAACGGGCCCCTTCCACTTGAGCCGCTTGACGAAGTCTGCCACCCGTTGTGCCCGCTCGTCTACGGGAATCATGTCAAGCTTGTTGAGTACCACCCAGCGAGGCTTGTCGTAGAGCGACTCATCGTACTTTTTCAACTCGCGCACGATCGCCTTGGCCTGTGCCACAGGATCCACAGCGGGGTCGAACGGAGCAAAGTCGACCAGATGAAGAAGCAGATGCGTGCGCTGCAGATGCCTAAGGAACACATGTCCCAACCCTGCCCCCTCGGATGCTCCCTCGATCAGACCCGGAATGTCCGCCACGACAAAGCTTTGTTCGGGCGCGACCCGAACTACCCCAAGGTTGGGGTGAAGCGTCGTGAATGGGTAGTCAGCAATCTTGGGTTTGGCGTTCGAAATTGCTGCAATCAGCGTGGATTTCCCGGCATTCGGCATGCCGAGCAGACCCACATCGGCCAAAACACGCAACTCGAGACGAACATTGAACTTCTCACCCGGCCAACCGGGTGTTTTTTGCCTTGGTGCTCGATTTGTACTGGTTTTGAAATGAAGATTTCCAAAGCCACCATCCCCACCTTTGGCCAGCAAGACTTTCTCATCTGGAACCAGCAGTTCGGCGATGATTCGATCCGAATCAACATCAGTAATGATTGTGCCCATTGGCATCCGCAGGATAATATCCTCTGCAGCCGCACCAAATTGATCAGATCCTCGACCATTTTCTCCTCGGCGCGCTTCATGGCGTCGAGCATATCTATAGTCAATAAGCGTGTTGAGATTTCTATCCCCAACCGCAAAAACGCTCCCACCTCGCCCGCCATCTCCACCATTCGGCCCTCCGAATGGAATGAACTTTTCACGGCGAAAGCTCATGCAACCATTTCCGCCATCCCCGGCGGAAATGTCGATAGTCGCTTCATCAACGAATTTCATGGGCAGTGCAAATTGAGAAGAAATAGCAGATGATTTTTATCCTTAGAGACCTGAAGAATAAAAAATTACAGTGCTTTTTGCAGAGTCCTATCCAAAAAGACAAAGGCCCCGGGAAACCGGGGCCTGATGTCTAATTCAGAAATGGCTGTCAGGAAGCTTTCACACTGACCGTACGCCGATTTTGAGGACCCTTGACGGAAAAAATAACCTCTCCATCGGCCAGAGCGAACAGCGTGTGGTCACGGCCAACACCGACATTCACGCCCGGGTGAAACTGAGTCCCGCGCTGCCGCACGATAATCGAGCCAGATGATATGACCTCGCCACCATACGCCTTGACTCCGAGCATCTTCGGCTGGGAATCTCGTCCATTGCGGGTTGAGCCGCCGCCTTTTTTCTGTGCCATGCTTTACTCCCTTGGGTGAGGTTTTCTGATCAAGCGTTCACGGCGCCAATCTGGAGCTCGGTGTACGACTGCCGGTGACCTTGACGCTTCTGATAATGCTTGCGACGGCGCATCTTGAAGATGCGAACCTTGTCATGCCTGCCCTGAGAAACCACCGTCGCCGAAACGGTCGCACCGGCAACCAGTGGGGTACCGATCGTCATCGCAACGCCCTCACCCACAGCCAGAACCTGATCCAGAGTCACCTCTTGACCGACCTCAGCTGCAATCAACTCAACCTTGATCTTCTCACCAGTGGTGACCCGGTATTGCTTGCCCCCGGTTTTTATGACGGCGTACATGTCTGACCCTTCCAATTTGGTTCCCAGCGCCCGTCGATCTCGAAACATGATCGCGCGCAGAACTCAATACTTTAGCACATGGCGCGACCGTTTGGGGCCCCAAGGGCACCGAATGAGGCACTCAAGAAGTCATCGCCATGAGTTCCTATAATTTTGAATGAACTTAGACAAGGATCCTGTGAGCGCAGAAGCTGAAGTTCGCCCAGCAGTCCAATCCCCAAGCACCGACGCAATGGGAGAAGAAATGCGCGAGGTGGATGCGGTCATTCGGCGACGGCTGACTTCGGAAGTAGCCCTCGTCGACCAGATTGCGAGGTACATCACCACCGCAGGCGGAAAACGCATCCGGCCGCTGCTGGTCTTGCTCTTCTCCAACGCGTTGGGCTTCAAGGGCGCAGAGCGATTCGAGCTGGCCGCCAGCGTCGAGTTCATCCACACGGCCACCCTCTTGCACGACGATGTGGTCGACGAGTCCGGGTTGAGGCGCGGGCGAAAGACAGCGAATGCTGTTTTCGGAAACGCGGCAAGCGTCTTGGTCGGCGACTTCATCTACTCGCGCGCTTTCCAAATGATGGTCTCAGTGAACCAGATGAAAGTGCTTCAGGTTCTGTCTGATGCGACCAACATCATTGCGGAGGGTGAAGTGCTGCAGCTCATGAACATGCACGACGCCGACCTGCAAGTCGCCGACTACCTCAAGGTGATCCGCTACAAGACCGCGAAGCTTTTTGAAGCAAGCGCCCGCTTGGGTGCCGTATTGGCAAGCGCGGCCGCGGACCTGGAAGAGGCATGTGCCGACTACGGTCGTTCCCTTGGTACGGCTTTCCAGCTCATCGATGATTTGCTCGATTACGAAGGGTCCGCCGGCGAGATGGGCAAGAACGTCGGCGACGATCTTCGAGAAGGCAAGCCGACACTGCCCCTGCTGCTCGCGATGGAGCGCGGCACCACGCAGGAGCGCGCTTTGATTCGCCAGGCCATTGAGGCCGGGGATGTGGACCGGTTGCCAGAGGTCATTGCGGCAGTTCGGCGCACGGGCTCCATCGAGGCCACACGTGACGCAGCGCTAGAGCAAACCCTGTTGGCAGAAAACAGTCTGGCCATGCTGAACAGCTCGGAATACAAAGACGCTTTGATAGAGCTATGTCGCCGTTGCCTCGATAGATCGTCTTGAACCTTTCAACTTTGAATCGTGCTCGTCGATTTGAACTGAACCGCCCCGGGTATCGCGGAGGCCCGTTGGGTTAAGCCAGGCTGCCACCTCGGCGGTTTGACTGGCGAGGTGCCGGTAGTAGCTTGCCTCGGCCTCGGCGAGTGGGATAAAGCCGATGGGCTCGAGAAGTAGCCACACGTTGAAGCCCACACGCCCACGATGCGCAGCGCGTTGCGCTCGCTGCAACCAAAGCGCCGCATCAACTCGGGCACCAACTCACGGCGCTACGAGGGCTCCAGAGCTTTTTTGCGACCACCGCCTGCAGCATGGCCTTGTCCAAGCTCAGATTGGCCACGATCGGGTTGACCTTGCGGTGATCCTCCTCCAACTGGCGCGGGCGGCGCAGCTCAGACGGGCCGACGCCGCCATCGCGCTTCTTCCATACGCAGTACGTCGCTTGGCTGATCCCCAACTTGCGACAGACCTCTCGAGCGCTGGTGCCCAGCTCAGCTTGTTTGATAGCAGAGGCGATCTGGTCTTCGGTGAACTTGCTTGTCTTCACGACATGCACCTGATCCCTCCTTGGGGCCTAAATCATGCCGGACGTCTTTGTAGCCGAGCGGTCCTGAGTCCTGGGACAGGGCAACACAGCACATGCCCCGCGCGAACTTCGTGTTCGCAGTCAGAGCCGCTGTGGGCTGATCGGCTGCCGCTGGGCGCTATGCCTGCTCGTGGAGGCCGCGCCAGCGGCAGTGCCGCAGTCGGTGAGCGGCGCTTGGCGCTGGGAAAAAGGGCCGCCTATCGAACGCCAGTCCGTTTTCGCTAAACGCATCAACCGGGATCGCCGTCTATAGAACCGTGGCTGCGCAAGCCCGTAAGTGACTCACTGAAACCGTAACCCTCCAAGGAGCTCAGAAAATGATCAACGTCCCCAGCAACGTGCTGTCACGCACCTTTGACCTCTCGACCGCGGCCAAGCCTTACAAGCCCAGCATGGATAAAGCCCAGCCGAACGTCCTGGACGGGTCGGGCAGTGCGGTCACCCTGCAAATTTCCAAAAATGCCAGGATGAACGCGCCAACGGCCATGTCGCTGCAGGACGTAGCTGCTTTCGACTTTGAAGCCGACGCGGCGCCAAAGTCCGTCGTGGTGGTGGATACGCTGGAAAACATCCAAGCAGCACTGGACGATGGCAGCCTCCTTGACCTGGCAAACAGCGGTCGCCTGTTCAACGTTCGCGCCACGTCTTCGCCCAATGATGACGACCAAGCCGCGCTTAACTTGACAGCCGAGCAGATGGGTGACTCCGACCTGTACTCCAAGATCGCAGGTGCCAAACTCAATCTGCGGCCCGATGACGATGGTGCTGGTAGGCTGACGGTCGATGTGCGATCGGCCAGCATGCTGCTGGACAAGATCCAAAAAGGTACGTTGACAGGTGTTACCAGCCTGGACATCAAAGATACCGGCGCCAACATCCAAAAAAATATGAAGATGTTGTCGACGCTCCATGCGATGTCGGATGGCAGCAACCTTCTGGGCAATGTAGAAGTCACCGACGCCAAGACGGTGCGGACGAATTTCAAGGTGTCGGTTGATCAGGCCCTGAACTTCGGAAGAAAACTCATCGAAACTGCCATTTACGAGGCTCCTGAGGGTGAGGAATTGCCGTCGAGTATTCCGCCGAAACCAGTGAGCCTCACGGTCGTGGACCGTGCCCGTAATATTGAGAACAAGCAGGCTGAGTTGAACGAACTCGACATCGTCGATTCAATGCGGGTGGTCGATGGCGCCTTGCATTTGGATGCCGCTAACGACGATTTGCTGACCGCCGCGAAGAAAGGCGGACTGAACGGCCTTGAAGTCAGGGGCGGGGCTGGTGACATCGAGCGGAACTTGGACACCCTCGAGGCATTGGCCGCCAAACGCGTTCTGAAGCGCCTGGGCGTCGAGGGAACGGACAACAAGATCAACGTAGACATTGCCACGCTCCGCAAGGATTCGAATGTGGCAAAGCTGGCGGTGAAGGGCGGCGCCGATTTCCTCGTCGAGGACACGGCAGCCAATATTGGCCGAGGACTGGATGAGCTTCAGTCCATGATGTCTAAGCGCATCTTGAGCAAGACGTCTGAGATCACGACGAACGATGTCGTAGACGAGGAACCTGTTGCCGTTGCTGTTGCTGTCACCGCCTCGCAATTGCGCCGGAATGCTGGTGTGATTTCTATTTTGAATCAGTCCATCAGCTTGAGCCTCGAGCAAACCGAGAGTGGTCGGGTCCAAAGGGCAGCTATGGCGTACGACGCCAATTCGAAAATCGAAACGTCGATGGTCAGCGAATTGAAAGGCACGTCTGGCAGTGACGTGATTGCGGCAGGTTTGTCGCGCAACGTCACGATCGACGGCGGAAAGGGCCAAGACATCGCCAAGCTCGCGGGGCAGTTGGATGATTACGAGGTCAAGTTTTTTGACAAGGAGAACGCCGAAGTGGACGAGGACAGGGCCAAGACGCTCAGAAATCTCCTGGCTGCCGGACTCATGGACAAGGACACGACTTACAGCTTCTATAACGCGGTGTCCGACACGACCGTGACTGCCAAGTCTTTCGAGTCTCTGGATTTCTACGACCCCACCAATTTGCCTTGGGACGCATCTGGCCGACAGGTGAATATCAAGGCCTGATCCAACCAAGGTAGTTCGGGTACGTCGATGCCCGAATCCGCGGCCTGAAACCTGGTAGCAGGATGATTCAGGCCGAAGCCCAAGGGCCGGCCGGTAGCCCATCCGATGGGCAGAACATGACAGGTAAGGCGGCGCTGTGATCCCGATGGGGTCCAGCGCCGCTTTTTTTCGCACCCAGCGCAGACGAAACTGCAGTGTTTGCAACTGGATGAACCGTAGCGGCGCTGGTTGCGACCGCTTTACTGGCCAACGGCTGCTGTGGTGGTGCCAGTGGCAGCGCGGCAGTCGATGGGGGGACGACGTATTTAGCAGCGCCTGTCTGTCCACGCTGACATGGGGCTGCCAGTTCAACGAAATAACTGAGTCTCAAACTCCACACCTTAGCTTGGCCGCAGCATCCGGCACCGCGCGCCCACACACCACCCGGGTCGTCCAGCCAGAGTAAACTCAGATAAAAATTACTCCTTCGAAAAGTCCTTATCATTCAACACCTTAGGGCATAGTTCGAAGCGTTGGGGACGAAGAGATTGGAGTGTCGAACTCCTCTCACCCCGACCAGCTGTTAAAGGTTGAGTTTGATGCCCTCCCAGCCCCCAGAAAAATTCCGCCTCATGGTTGCAGTCCCTGGGCTTCGCAGGCTTGTGCAAGGCCACTGTGCCGACTCCTTGGCGATGCGCGGAATCTCGGTGTCGTCGGTAGGGCTGCGCGCTTCTTCTCGTACCTACCGTGGCTGATCACGGGCAGCCGGCGGCCGACACGATCGCCGAGACAGCGCACTCCGCACTTTCAGGGGTTGCGAGGGTGCTCGTGCATGTCGGCAAGCTCAGCGAAAAATCTGCTGCTGGATTGGTCAAGGCTGCAGGCGAGAAGAAGACAGGTTTTGTTGCCGAGCTGATCAAGTCAGGCGCGGTATCCCCAGTGGACCTCGCCCACACCCTGTCGACCGCATTGGCGCTACCGCTGCTTGACCTGAGCGCCGTCGATCCGGAGCGGTTGCCTCGAAACGTCATCGACGGCAAGTTTTCCTCACAGTTCCAGGTGGTCGTGCTGGGCAAGCGTGGAAATAGGCTCTTCATTGGCGGCGCCGATCCCACCGACCAAGAGGCGGTCGATCGCATCAAGTTCGCTACCCAACTGACACCCGAGTGGGTCATCGTTGAGCACGACAAGTTGTCCAAGCTGCTCGAAGGCAGCGGCGCGAGCGCGACGGAAACGCTTGAGTCAATGGCATCGGGCGATTTCGAATTCGACGTCACTGAAGAGACAAGCGACCCAGAGACTGCCGAACCCACCGCCGAGGTCGAGGATGCGCCTGTCGTGCGCTTCCTTCAAAAAATGCTGATTGATGCGATCAACGCGCGCGCATCGGATCTTCACTTCGAGCCCTACGAGTACCACTACCGGGTTCGCTTTCGCATAGACGGCGAACTTCGCGAGATCACCCAGCCGCCCATCGCCATCAAGGACAAGCTGTCTTCACGCATCAAGGTGATTTCGCGCTTGGACATCGCTGAAAAGCGGGTGCCGCAAGACGGTCGGATGAAGCTGAAATTCGGCAACAAGTCCATCGATTTCCGGGTCAGCACGCTACCGACGCTTTTCGGTGAAAAGATCGTGATCCGGATTCTTGATGCTTCGAGCGCCAAGCTCGGCATTGAGGCACTGGGTTACGAAAAGATCGAGCGCGACCGTTTGATGCAGTGCATTCAACGTCCGTACGGCATGGTGCTGGTGACCGGGCCGACCGGCTCGGGAAAGACCGTGTCGCTTTACACCTGCCTCAACATCTTGAACCAACCGGGCGTCAACATCTCCACCGTGGAAGACCCGGCCGAGATCAACCTGCCGGGCATCAATCAGGTCAATGTCAACGACCGCGCGGGAATGACATTCGCGGTTGCACTGAAGTCTTTTCTGCGACAGGACCCCGATGTCATCATGGTGGGCGAAATCCGTGACCTGGAAACGGCCGACATAGCGATCAAGGCCGCCCAGACTGGGCACATGGTGATGTCGACACTGCACACCAATGACGCACCCACCACGCTGACGCGCATGCTGAACATGGGCGTGGCCCCATTCAACATCGCATCCAGCGTGCTGCTGATCACCGCGCAGCGCTTGGCGCGAAAACTCTGCGAAACCTGCAAGACACCTGCGGACTACCCCCGTGAGGCTATGCTTAAGGTGGGCTTCGAGGCAAGCGAATTGAATGGGTCTTGGAAGCCTTTTCGCGCTGTCGGTTGCTCGGCATGCAGCGGCGGTTACCGCGGCCGTGTGGGCATTTATCAGGTGATGCCCGTGACCGAAGAAATCCAGCGAATCATCCTGGCGCAGGGAACTGCGGTGGATATCGCGGTTCAGGCCCAGCGCGAGGGCGTTCGCGATTTGCGTCAGTCGGCGCTGGTGAAGGTTCGTGCGGGCGTGACCTCTCTCGAAGAAGTGATCGCCATCACGAACGATTGATTCGAACTGAATAAACGCGTTGTCCGGCCGATAACACGGCAGGTGGGGCGTTACCCGGAGGCACCATGGCGACTGCAGCGGCCGCAAAAAGCGGCGTAGATGCCGTTTTCGAGTACGAAGGCAAGGACAAGAACGGCAAGCTCGTTCGTGGAGAGATGCGCGCCGGCGGAGAGGCCATGGTCAGCGCCAGCCTGCGCCGTCAAGGCGTGCTGATCACCAAGATCAAGAAGCGCCGCACCAGTGGCGGCCGTTCCATCAAGCAAAAGGACATCGCGGTATTCACACGACAACTGTCGACCATGATGCGCGCCGGTGTGCCTTTGATCCAGTCTTTCGACATCGTAGCTCGGGGGAGCCCGAACCCGCGGCTGACCAAGCTGCTGACGGACATACGCTCCGATGTGGAAACCGGCTCCAGTCTTTCTTCAGCCTTTCGCAAGCACCCGCTTTATTTCGATGCTCTATATTGCAACCTCGTCGAGGCTGGCGAGGCCGGCGGCATTCTTGAAGCACTGCTGGACCGTCTGGCTGTCTATCAAGAAAAGACGATGGCCATCAAGAACAAGATCAAGTCAGCGCTGATCTACCCGGTTGCCGTGCTGGTCGTGGCCTTTGTGGTGGTGGCCGTGATCATGATTTTCGTGATCCCAGCCTTCAAGGATGTCTTCACTTCTTTCGGTGCAGACCTGCCGGCCCCCACCTTGGTCGTCATTGCGATGTCGGAATTTTTCGTCAGCTACTGGTGGGCCATATTTGGCTTTCTGGGCGGCGGCGTGTACTTTTTCCTTGAGTCATGGAAGCGCTCGGAAAAAATGCAAAACACGATGGATCGGCTGTTGCTGCGCGTGCCTGTCTTTGGAGACCTG
>Ga0114963_10001334_pt1 | contig 17100 bp, 1 predicted proteins | sample C_131016_EF_Meta_FD_87019 | JGI IMG/M metagenome (GOLD analysis project Ga0114963, IMG submission 87019) | Freshwater microbial communities from Lake Croche, Canada to study carbon cycling - C_131016_EF_MetaG | ecosystem: Environmental > Aquatic > Freshwater > Lake | place: Lake Croche, Canada...
AAACTTATTAGATCCTTTGGTAGTTATAATATTTTAAATTACATTTGTTAATAAACTTAATATGGCTTCATATACTGACGCAATAACACAATTTAACCCCTATGTTTCAACACTTCCTGTTGATGCAATGGTAAAGGTGGGTATGCAAAAGCAAGCTCAATATGAGCAAGGTGTTCAAAAGATACAGCAAAGTATTGATAATGTTGCTGGTATGGATGTGTATAAAGACTTACACAAAAACTACCTACAAACAAAACTCAATGAGCTTGGGAACAATTTGAAATATGTAGCAGCAGGAGATTTCTCCAACTTCCAATTAGTGAATTCTGTATCTGGAATGGCTAAACAAATTGGTAAAGATCCTATTATTCAAGGTGCTGTAAGTTCTACAGCTAGAATAAGAAAGAACTTACAAGCAATGGAAACTGCTAAGAAGGAAGGTAAGTCTTCTGTTCAAAATGAAGCATGGTTAAATAATGATATTAATAATTGGGCAAATGATGGAAAATTAGAATCTTCATTCTCTGGAGAATTTGTTCAGTATACTGATATGGAGAAGAAGCTTAGAGAAGTAGCTGAAAAGGTTCATGAATATGATAACTCTATAGATATTCCATATAAAAGAGATGGTGCAGGAAATATTATAAATGATAAGTATGGTAGACCTATGGTAGATGATGCCATGCTTAGTATCAAAACAAAAGGTAAATCTGCAGATAAAATATTAGCAAACTTTTATGACAGTCTTGATAACAATGATCTTAGACAATTAAGGATTGATGGATGGTATCATTATAAAGGGTCTACAACAGAAACATTTATAAAAGATGCTAAGACAAACTATGATCAAAATAAAAAAATGTTGTCTGATAAGATTGTCACTCTTAATACAGAACTTCAAACAAATTCAAAATTAACACAGGCTGAAAAATCAAAAATAAAAGCAGCTATAAATGATGCTGATAAAAGTCTTTCTGATGGTAGTCTTGAAAAAGAACTTCAAAAACAATATGATGATATAACTACTGCTACAGATGTTGAGGAATATAAGTATAAATTGTACACTCAGAAGTTCTTAACCAATCTTGCAAAAGATATATCGTATCAAGATGTTCAACAGGAATATAAAACCAATCCATATGCACAAATGCAAATGGAAAGAGCAAGACTTCAGTTTCAATATGATGATGCTAAAAGACAACAAAGTAATTGGAATCGTGATTTTGCATGGAAACAAACTACATGGTATGCAGAACAACTTCAAAAAACACAAGCTGCAGCAGGATCTCAACCTGTTATAACTCCTGGAAGACTTCCTACAGATGTAGATAAACCAGATTTAATTAAATTAGAACAAGAGATCACAGCAATAACTGGTGATCGTACTAAAGGAGTCACTGGTGCAATTGATGAATTGAATACTAAATATGCTCCACTTTTAACAGACAAGTCTTTAAAAACTAATGATCAAAAACTGCAATATTTAAATAACTTGTCAAGTGAATATGCAAAAAATCCATCATCTATAACTGGAATTAAAGATCCAAACTTAAGAGAATATCTTGAAAGAAGAAGAAGTTTTGAAATAATAGCTGGACAAAAACAAGGATTGTACGATGCTACAGTTAAAGCATCTAAAATATTTGATGAAAAGGTTGATAAGACTATAGGTAGTGAAGCTGGTATTAATTTCTCAGATGGAACTTCATTATATACAGCAAAGGAGTTGTATGATTTTGCAAAAAGTGCTGAGGGATTTTGGACAACTGTTGCTGGCTCACCATCAGTTGTAGGTTCTAGTTATACAATGGGCACTGGTGGTGGTGGAAATTCATCATTCTTTGATGCTACATCACTACTTAATAAATACAAAGGAACAAGGTATGAAGCTATGGCAAAAGCTTATTATAAAAACTATTTTGGACAAAAATTAACTCCAACTGAAAGTAACATAGTTAAAAAATCACAAGATTTAAAAGTTAAATTTAGAGAAACACTACTACAAATTGGACAAGAAAAACTTACATTCCAATCTAATTATCTTGCTCAAAGAATGCCTGAGAGACAGACACAAATTGGTACACTTAGTAAAGATAATAAAATTGACATGGATCATGTTGATCAACTAGTTGGAACTAAATTAAAAGAGTATGCTGACTATGGAGCAATAAATGGTCTTAGAAACAAGAGCGATTTTGATCCAGAAACTGTTGGAGAACTTCAAGGAGAAAAAGATGTTAAATATAACATCGAAAAGAAATACGATGGTTCTGCAACTCTTACAATATTTGCTAAAGGAAAAACTCAAATTATTCCAATGAACAGCAATGAGTTTGCTGCATATTTTCCAAACTATCATAAGAGCAATCCTATCAACGATATTAAATATGCTGTTGTTGCTTCTCCAAATCATACAACAAATCTTATTGGGGGAAATGATGCATCATCTGCAGTGAATGCTTATATGAGTGGATATGATATTCCTAATTTAGCTAACACTACAATTGCTCCATTAGTGAGACTTGATGTTGAAGGAAGTCCTTTTAATGACGGTAGTGGAGATGATAAATTCGTTGTTAGAATGTATGTGAATGATAATGGTCAATGGAAAACAGACATCGTTAATCAAAAAGGATATGTTTCAGAAGCAGCTGTTCAACAAATTATTAATAACATAGGTGCAACCACAGTTTCAGATTTATTAAAGAAAAACCCATAATCAATGCCAATTTTTGATAAAGAACTTATAGATAATGTTTCTAATAGGGAAAATCCAATTCCTAATATGCCTCTTGCTTCTCCAACTATAAAGGAGCTCAACACTGATATGGGAGGATATGGACTTGATACAGATCCAAAAGGAGGAATGACAATTGATCAGTTGTCAAATATTAAATTGAGTAATAGTGCAGGTTTTGATTCTCCTTTTCAAATGATCCCTAAGAGCGAACTCTTATCAAATAAGAGGTATTCATTGTATGAAAGAGATAAAGATATTGAGAACATATATGGATTAAATCAAGGTGCATTAGCTCAACTTGGTAATGGTGTTGTAAAAATGGCTGCTACTGCTGCTGGAACATTCTTGCAAGGTTTTGCTACCATTCCTAATACAATTGCTGCATTCAAAGGAGGAACAAAAGAACTAGCTGGTGTTGAAGGATATGAATCTGATATAGACAATTGGTTAAAGAACATAGAAGATAGATTTCCAAACTATGTAACAAAAAAAGAACAAGAACATCCTTTCCTAGCAGCTATTCCTGGTTTTGCAGGAAGTGCTAACTTCTGGGGAGATAAGATTATTAAAAATATTGGTTTCACAGTTGGTGCTATTGGGAGTGCCTTGGTACAAGATGCTGTTGTAGGATTTGCTACAGAAGGTATTGGAGAGATTCCTTTAGTTGCAAATCAAATTGGTAAAGCTTCACTATGGTTAAATAAACTTTTTACAGGAACAAACGATATTGAAAAAACATTAGAACTTGCAACTGCTTTAGGGAAGAGTCAAAAGACAATGTTGAATATAAAAAGACTTGGAGAACTTGCTGCTGCTGAGAAGGTTACTAACGGATTTAGATATGGATTGAATATATACAGTTCTGCAAGAACAGAAGCTGCTGTTGAAGCTAGAGATGGTTATAGACAAGTTAAAGAAGCATTGATTAATCAATATAAAGGAGAAAATCTAGGAGAAGAACCTTCAGGAAAAGCTCTTACAGATATTGAAAATTATGCAACAGATGCTATGAATACTAGATTTGGTATTAACATGGCTATTCTTACAGTGAGTAATGCTATTCAATTTGATAATCTTTTCAAATCTTTTTCTAATGGTTCTGTTACAAGAGGCATAGGATCAGGGCTTGTAAAAGATATTGAAGAAGTTGGTAAGGTGGGTCTTAAACAAGGTTCGTTAGATGTATTTGAAAAGAAAGCTCCAGCAACTTTTATGGGCAAGGTTTGGGAAAGTGTTAAGCCTAAAACTGCAAGTATATTTAGAGAGGGTGTTTATGAAGAGGGTGGACAGTATGCTGCTGAGCGTGGTACATATGACTACTATACTAGAAAGTATAAAGATCCAAAAAGAAGAGAAAGTGTAGATAATTGGAATTCACTAAATGAAGTTATAAGTTCTACAGGTAAAGGATTGAAAGATCAGTTTGGAACCACTGAGGGTATAGAGAACATGTTGATTGGGGGTATCTCAGGAATGTTGATGGATGCAGGGATGCAAACATACGATAGAGCAACAGGTAAAGGAAAAGATAAGAGATTGGACACTGCAGTGAATCTACTTAATAGATATGGTCTTACAGGAATTCTTGGTCAAAAATATACAGACACATTAAACTCTGTAAACATTGCCCAAGAGATGGCTAAAGCTGCTAAAGAAGGTAATGTGTTTAGATTTCAAAATCTAAAAGAAGACATGTTCTTTGGATTTGTCAATTCTAGACTTGGATCTAATATGCATGATGTAACTATTGAGCAGTTGAGAATGTTGAAAGATCTTGATAAGGAGGAGTTTGAAAAGACATTTGGAATGGATTTCAGTACATCAAATAAAACTACAGTTAATGAGTATGTTGATGGACTGATAAACAAAGCAAATGAAATAAAGAAAATCTCTGATTCTGTAAACAACACATACAAGAATGTTTTTACTTTCTATGATGATCCTGGAGATGATCAAGATAAGAAAGATAGTAATAAAAACTATAACACATTTGAGACATGGAAAACAAATCTCATCTACGAAGGTAGTGTTATGAAAAACACTAATGAGAGATTGAATGATATGCAACAATCTCTTAGTAAGATAAATCCTCTTATGACGAACGATCTTGCAAGTACTTTGATGGATGAAGATTCTTTAAGAGAGCTTAGTAAAGATTATGAAGATGAGGCTAAGACTATTCTTGATATGTTGAATGATAATATGTCATTTGAAGAAAAAAGAAAAATTAAAGAACAAGCTAAACAATTACGTACAGCATCAGAAATAGCAATGATGGCTGCTAACGAAGGAAGAATATCACAAAAAGATTTTGCAAAACTTGTTAATTACGAACTAAATAATAGAGATGCTTCTAAGGAAGATGTTGTTTCTATAGATAAGATTAAAGACATTCAAACATTTGGACATGATATTAACATGATCAATGCTAGAAAGAGAGATGCATCTAATGCATTTGAAATTCTTTCTAGTGAAAAAGGTTTTGAAAAGTTTTTTAAAGATGAAAATGATATTGCAGCAGCAGCAGAAAAAGAAGCTTTTGATAGAGAGGAAGTTAAAAAAAGACCTCTTCCAGAATTTACAAATGTTGGAGGAAATAAAGAAGCAATTACACTTGATAGAGAATACCAAGTAGGTCTTAAAAAGAAAGCAAAGGTTAGGAAAATTGCTGCAGATAGATTTAAAGTGACAAGTCCTGATGGTAAAGTTACATTCTATCCTACAAGAGAAGCAGCTAATGAAGCAGCAGATGATATTAATGAACGTACAAGAGAACTTTCTAAAGTTAAAATTCTTGCTGTAAATGCAGATGGTACAATTAAGATTGAAGACATTAAAGGTAATATTCAAAACATTGGACTAGGCGAACTTGAAGGATATGAGAAAATAATCACTGAGCAAGAAAGACTACAACAGTTTGCTGATCAGATGAAGAAAGATCAAGAAGAGATAGAAAAATCTTCTGGTGTAGTTGGTACAAATCCTTCTGATGAGGAAACGATTGTTTTTGAAGAAAAAAAGAGAGATGTAGCTCATTTGTTTACTGGAGGAATTACAGAATCTGAAAAATGGGAAAATCCAGAAGGAATTCCTATACACATCCAAAACTCTAGATATTTCTTAAACAATGCAAGAAACTTTCCTAATAGAGCAAACCTTAGAGCAATACTTGTTCCTGCTTCACATGAGGCAGCATTTGGTTTAGCAGGACTTACAGCCATCTCTTATAAGTCAGAAGAGAAAGATCCAACTAAAATTCCTGGTGCAACAGATCCAAAAACAGGATTTATAGCTCAAGTGTTTGTTGAACAAGATGGGTCAGATGTTTACTTTGTAGATAAAGATGGAAACAGAATTGGTAAGCTTGGAGAAACTATAGATGTTGATAAAGTGATATTCCAACCTATGCCTGCAGCATCATTAGAATATAGTGATGGTAGCTCAAGGTATAGAAATCATCAAGCAGCAGATGCTGAGATTCATAAAAAAGCTTGGGAAATAAAAAGAAATAGATTATTCGGTGCAACTCCTGGTACATATCAACTATATACATTCAAGATATCAAGAGGTATAGCAAGAGAGATTAAAGTGGATGGTAGACTTGAAAGAAATCCTGTATCAGAAGTTCTTGTTGATATGAACATGATTCCTACACAAGAAGGATTGATACAAATATCAACAACAGGAAATCTTGCTCATCAGGGAGAACAATTAAACTTTCCTAAAGGAAGACCTATTCTTCAATTCGAGGATGTGTTTGTTCCTTTGAATAATAGAAAGTTTACAGCAAATGAAGCTGAAACAATATTTGAACTTCTTAATAAGATTGGTAAAGAAACAGTTAGACAATCAAAACTTCCTGGAGGTCCTGCAATAAGGACTAATAGAAAGTATGCTAGGTTTTTACAAGGATTGTTATTCTGGAAATCAGAAATCACTGGAAAGAAGAATCCTAATAACATGTACATCAATGAGAAAGAGGGTAACCTCTATCTTGGTGGAGTAGCTTATGATCTTACAAACCTTGAAGCAAGTAAAGATCTTATAATAAACCATCTTAAAGAAACGTACAACAATATAAATAATAGTCATTTAACTGATACATTCAGTGAACCATTCATTGAATATAGAATGGAGAACGGTGATCTTATAGAAGTTGAATGGCAAAACTATCAAACTTATCTTCTTTCAAAAGAAAACCCAGATGGTTCTTCTAGAGGAGTTGAAAATATTCCATTGGTTACATCTGTTCAAAAAGCAACAGATACACTACAACCGTTTGAACAGAAGTATGCTATCATGGAAGATCTTGAACTTCCTATAGCAGAAGTACCAAAACCTGAAACAAAAGTTTCTAAAGATGGAACTGTAGAAGTTGATGGTTTTAAAATAGATGGTTCAGTACAAACTTATAGAGGATTTAATGCTGGTCCAGTTGAATTCACAGCTACATTAGACAAAGATGGTTTTATAGAAACAGATGTTAAAGATGGTGATACAGTCAATACTCTTGCAGGTAATGAGAAGACGATGAATGATGTAATCATTGCAACATTAAAAGCTCTAAATAAGCTAGATGAAAAAGCTCTTGAAGCTAATGATAATGTAAGACTTGTAAAAGATTTCTTAGGACTTAAGATAGCAGTGGATCTTCAAGCTAAATTAGATGCTACAAAAAATAAAACATCAACTTCTTCTACAGCACCAAAAGCTTCTGCTCCTATTGAAATAAGTTCTAATGCCAAAGGATTTGGTGCTGTTCTTACAAACCCTACAGAAATTGCCAGCAGTAAGAAGAACATAACTAATGTAGTAAATATTAAAAATAAATACGGTGATAAGTATAAAATCCTAAAGAGATTTGTAATAGGAAGAGGAATTGTGGATGTAGCAGTAACAGATACAACAAATGCTGCCTATCCTATAGAATTTGAAGGTCAGTTATATGCAGACGCTGAAGCAGCATATCAAGATCAAAAAGCTAAGTATTCTAAGAAGACTAAGTCTGCAGGATCTACATACGACCTTATGGTGAAGATTCTTACAGCTAAGCTTCAACAATATCCTCAGATGGTTGATGAGATTAAGAAACAAGGTGGTGTATCATGGTTATCAAAAGCTGTACATCAACCTACTAATAAGAACAGTGTATGGGAAACAGGTGGCCAGAACTGGTTTGTATTGAGCTTAGTTGATGCGTATACAAAGGTTCTTGAGTCTGCTCCTGCAGCTCCTGTTATTACAGATGCTAAAGCTGCTATAGAAAAAGATGAGAATGGAGAGTTTATTCCTAAAAAATATACTCTTAATGCAAAAGGTGAAAACCCTGCCCCTAATATACCATTATCAGCAATAGATGCAAAATCTTTTGGAGAAGAAGAATTACCAAAAGGAGTAAAACAAGTTAAGCTCCTAGAAATAAGAGGTAGAAATTCTGAAGGCAAACTAGTAGGAAAAGTTTTAATTCAAAAAGAAGATGGTGGCACATATGATGCAGAAGTATTTTTTAATGATACTGAACTAGCTGCTTTAGAAGGTGGTGAAACATCTACACAAACTGAAGCACCCACTGTAAACATAAAAGCTGAAAAGAAAAAACTTGAAGCTGAGAGAGATAAAAAGATTGAAGAAGAAGCTCCTATACAGACTATGGATTATCCATTAGGTTTTATGTCTGATGGAAAAACAATATCATTAGAAAAAATATCTGAACTTTTAAAAGAGGATAAACAAAATAAGTTAAAAGCATTAGAAAGAATTGCATTAATACTAGCTGAAGTTGGTGTTCAACCATTATATATTGCAAAACAAAATTCTGAAGCAATAAAAAAAATTTTATCTTTTTATCCAAACTATTATGGAACTTTACGTGATTGGGAAGGTAAAGACATTGATGCTCTTAGTAATAAACATGCATTAAGAATTACAAACTTTTTTAATGGTTTTCAATTTGAAGATATACGATTAGCTTGGGGTGTACGTTTTTCAAATGAAAAATCAGAATATACTAGTAAACAAATAAAAGAGTCAAGTGCTGTACAAGAAAAATTAGGACCTGCTGATAGATGGAGTACAGAACCAAATATGGGATATGTGGCTGCTTTGAGATGGGCTCAAATGAAACTTGCTGGTCAGACTACAAGATCATTAGGTGAGTTTTTATTAGATACACAGAAAGAAATTAGAGATGAATATCAAGCTAAGATAGATGCTTTAGATGAAAAGAAACCACCAGAAACACCTCCTCCAGCAGCACCATCAGGACCTACACCAACTGTTGTGTTTGAAGATGATGATACTCCTGATGATTCCTTCAGAAGACTATCTAAAGTGAAAGAAAGATCTTGGAGAACTACACAAGGGGATATTGAGATATTCAAGAAATGGGTTGCTGAAAATGTTCCAGGAATGCCTTATGAAATTCTTGAGCAGATGATTGATACATACGATGGTGAAAAAGCTTGGGGTGTGTATGAAAATGGTGTAGCTAAGTTTTTCAAAGGTGGTCTTAGAGGTACAGAATACCATGAAATATTTGAGGGTATATGGAAACACTTTCTTACAGACTCTGAGAAACAAGCAATCATTGATGAGTTTAGAACAAAGGCTGGTAAGTTTACAGATAGAGAGTCTGGAAAGAAGTTTAGCTATGACGATTCTAGTGTAACAGATCAAATGATCAAAGAAAGAATTGCAGATGACTTTGCTGATTTTAGACTTGGTAAAATACCTGCTAAAACTATTGGTGGCAAAATTATGCAATTCTTCAAAAGGATCATAGACTTCGTTAAATCTTTCTTGTTCAAACCAGATCTTAAAACAAAACTATTCCAACAGATTGATACAGGAAGATTTAAAACAGCCACATTACAGATTACAAAAGATGATGTAGATAATACATTTAAAAAAGATCCTGAACTTGAAAACAAAGTTTTAGAATCCTATGGATATGTTGCTGCATATCAAGGAACAAGAGGTGATATAGATAATAGAGAAGTTAATTATTTTACACTTGATGAAAATGAAGCTTCTGATTACGGTATCACTAGAAAAGTTGCTATTAATACAGAAGGGTTTATAGATGCTACAACAGATGAATATAGAAATCTAAAAAATGAAGATCAAAAACTTACTGGAACAAGAGTTGATCTTATGGACAATTCTGTAGAAGGACTTGCTAAGCAACAACAGTTTTTCAACTTCCTAATGTCAAAAGGTTATAAAGGAATAGATAATACAGGATTTGAAGATAGTAAATATCTAATAGCTTTTCAAAATCAAGACTTTGAAAAACAGGCAGAGGTTCCGAAGATGCTTTATACAAAGTATATAAAAAGTGTACAGTCTAGAGGAAGTGAAACTGATATGGATAAGTTTCAACAATGGGCTAAGAACTATGGTATTCCTGAATATAGTAGAGCTGGTATACTTACAGAAACTCAAACTCACCAATTTGTACAAGATCTCACTGCAAGAGCTGCAGGAATCATATTCAATGAGAACGATGTACAAGCTTTATATGAGCCTGCTAAACTAACTAGTAATGAGCTATTCACTAAGATTGCTAATCAAAAAGACATGGTTAACAAGAAGGCTAAGATGGGTGAGGAAACTTGGAATGCACTTATTGTAAAAACAAAAGAACAATTACGTACTCTTGGTGTAGACTTTACTGAAGAAGATAGAGTGAGTATAAATGATTCAGAAAAAACAAATAGAGATTATGCTCCTGAACCATTTGCAACAGACTGGAAGAAGTATTCTTATTTCCCAATAAAGATACTTCTTGCAACATTGATTGAAACAGAACCAATGAATCAATCAACTTCTACAGAATTAAAGATGCCCAATGCAAAGTTTTCAACTGAAGCTAGAGGTCTTTCTCTTGTAAACTTCAGCAGAACTTTTGCTACACTGATGGATAGATTGAGCAACACCACTGATGTTGATGAGTTTATTGCTAAACTTACAGAACTTGCAAAAGAAGATAGTAGATTTGTTAGACTGTTTGTAAGACTTGGTGGAGGAAAAGATTGGACAATAGACTTTAGTCAGGCTAAATATAAGTCTGCTAATTGGAGATTGTTTACACAGTTTTATCAAACTTTTACAAAACAAAATCCTGAGGCAATAGCTCAATACATAAATGATTCACAAGTTTATTCTGGATCTGCAGCTCTTACAGGAGCAGCAAACATGATAAAGAAAGAGTGGGTAGAAAATATAAAAGCACTTTCTAAAAAATCTGATTCGTTAATAACCTACGATAGACCTAGTAGAACGTACAAGGTGAAGGATATTTCAAAAATCCCTATTAAGGATTTAGATGACCAGATTGAGTTTCTAAAACAGATGGGTGTAATATTTGATAAAGATGCATACTTAGCACTTAATAGTGTAGATAGAAATAAGTTTGGCAGGGCTGTAAGTAACATTCATGCATTCCTTCAGAAAGCTACAGATATATTTTCTGTTACATCTAGAACATTGAACATTGAAGGACATCTCAATACACTATCTGAATTATATGTTAAGGCTACCAATCCTAACCAGGATACTACGCATTTTAACATTGATGGTAATAGAACAAACTCATTTGCTGAGAACAACGTTCCTTCAGTTTTTGAAAACGAATTTAATGAGTCAAAAACAATTCAGGAGCTTATTAAGAAAAGACCTGATCTAAATGATGTGTTTTCACAACATTCCATCCTTTTACAGTTAGGGGGACCTTTCTGGACAAAAGATGGTAAGCGTACAGCTCGTAAACTGAAGATAGGATATATAGGTGGAACAATTAATGTAAATAAGAACAAAGGTGTTTCTACACAAAAATTAAATATTGGTACACGTTTCACACAAGAGATAAATCAAAACCTTGCTGGCAACTATTATATATTAGTTCCTGCAGATAGCTCTACAGAATGGATGATGAATCTTGGAAACAATATATCATTTATTGATGTAGATAGTGAAAATGGTAAATCTGCATGGAAGAAGATAAATAGTATATTTAGAGGATATTTGATAGATGAAGTTGCGCTTGCTCTTGATTATAAAAATAGAGAAAAGCTTCGTAATGTTGGTGAAAAAAGAAGTAGGCAACTTAGATTTTTTAAAGAGATTTTAAGTGACAGTCTTCTTACAAAGATTCACAACATGATCTTAGCTAAGAAATCTTTAACAGAAATTACAGCTGAGATAGATAGTAACATAGATGAGGTGAATGCATCTGTAAAAGACTTTATAGAAAAAACAACTAGTGATACAAGAAGCAATCTTGAGAAAACAGGAAAGATTAAAATAGTTGATGAAAATAACTTTTCATATCCTGAACTTGATAATACATTTACAGATGATGAAAATGTGAACATTAACAAGTTTAAGATGTCAAATGAATTGGTAAATAATGTATTGTTATTTGCTAATGCTAATTACATCATTAATAACATAGAACTTCATAAAATCATATTTGGAGATCCTTATCAGTTTGAAGAAAAAACCAAGAATGGTAAAACTTTATTAGATGAAACTAAACGTATTAAATCATTCCTTTCACCAAGAAGATCTACGTTTGATCATGCTGCATTCAGATCTTTCTTAAATACTGAATATAATAAAACAGGTCTTCCTGAAGAAGCAGATAGGATAGCTTTGAAACCTAGTGATCCAGGTTATCACATGGCTAAACGTTATTTAAGAACAATCACTGCTAGTGATGTGAACATCATAGGTAGAGTTTTAGGCAAGGCCAAAGAAACAGATGGTATGTCTTGGTTAACTATAGATGGATATAGAGAGATTAAACAAAGAAATGGTCAATGGTCAAATGATGCTGAAACGTGGTATCAATGGCAAATGGCATATATGAGGAATAGAATGGCTGCAAAAGGTGATTATAATTATGATAATCCTGCTCTTGAGAAACATGATGCTGAGTTAATTAAAAAGAAAGAACCTATATACAAGCTTGATATTCTTAAACCTATTGCTACAGGATCTAAATACAATAAGAATAATATAGATCTTCTTCTTGATAAGTTTTCTCAAATGCCTATGTACTATAAGGCTGTAGAAGGAAGAACTCTTGAAAGACTTCTTGTTAAAATGTTTAACGAAAAGATAGACTATGTTATTGTACAAAGTGGTAGAAAAGTTGGTACTGAAACTTTACACGATCTTTATAATCCAGATGGAACATTTAATCAAGAAGCATTTACAGATACAATAGATGTTTCTTGGAAAACATATGGTATACAGGTTGAGAATGCTTACGAAGGATCTGGTGGTCAACAAACAATGGGATCACAGGTTACAAAAATTGTAACAATGGATCTTTTTGAGAATGGTGAAGCTGTATCAAAAGATGGAGCAACTCTTTATAAAAAATATAATACAATTCTTACAAACCTTTTCACTAATGGTTATCAAAGATTGTTAAAAGATCTTGGTATAGAAGATCTTGGTTTTTCATTCAAGCTTATAAATAATGATTCTATTTCTAACACTCTTAGACAAGAAATGCTTAGAAGAGAACTTTCTGAAAATGCCAAGGACACTATACAATTAAAAGATGGAGAATTTATTTTACCTTTCGAAGCATCTTCCTCATACAAGCAAATAAAGGACATTCTTTATTCTATGGTGCACAAGGCCATAATTTCTCCAAAGATGAATGGTGGTGGTTATGTACAGGTTCCTGTAACAATGTGGGAAAATTCTAAAGAAGGAAGACGTGTTGGTGTAAAAGAAAATGGAAAATCAAGAATTGTAACAAGTGAAGAGTTTAAAAAACTTCCTCCAGAAGTACAAGAAACAGCATTCTTTACAGATGATACATTGAAGTTTTACACTGAGAAAGAACCTTATTGTGAAATCTTGCTTCCGCATTGGTTTAAAGATAAATTTGAAGGAACGCAATATGATACAGATGAGAAGATATTAAAGTATTTAAATGATTCTGAAGAAGGAAAAGAGATTTTAAAAGGTATAGCTTTTCGTATTCCTACACAGTTACAATCATCCATTGAAGCAGTTGTTATAAAAGGATTCCTACCACAATCTATGGGTAAAACAGTTGTAGTTCCTTCAGAGATTGTTTCAAAAGCTGGGTCGGATTTTGATATAGATAAGTTGAGTATGTATCTTAAGTCTGTATATGTGGATGCTGATGGAGATATTCGTCTTGCTAGATTTATGCAGGATGAAGCATCTACAAGAGAATTCTATGGAGATGTGTATGATAGAACAATTGGTAAAGAGATTTCTAAGCTTGAGAAATACGAAGGTTTTAGAGATAAAATGGTACAAATATTTGAAGCAATTGAATCTTTAGAAGTTGTTGATTCTCAATCTATTGAAGATAAATTATCAGAAGAAGATTATTATTTCTATGATACACATATCAAATTACTTTCTGAAATTGTAAATCAAGCAGCAGAGAAAGATATAAACCCTTCAGCATTTATCAGGGAACAGATAAAAGCCCTTGGAGAAAAGAAAGAAAGTTTGATAGCAAAACAATTGAATCAGTCTCTCAAGGAAAATTATGTAGAAGATATGTACAGACGTGCTCTTGAAAATGAGTATTATGATACAATGTATAAAATAATTACACTTCCTGAGAACCTTGAAAGATTACTTTCTCCTGTAGATGATGATGGTTTGAGTGAACTTGCTGATGAGCTAGATGAACTTAGAGGATATGATGAATCTAATATCAAGAATAGAATCCTTGATAGAAACTACATGACTACATTAAGGCATGCGTTTGTATCTGCTAAAAGATGGATTGGTATAGCTGCTGTTAATATTACAGGACATTCACTCTATCAAAAAACTAAAGTGTATATCGATCCTGAAATGTTTGGAGATGTTAGCAAAAGTGATCAAAAGATTCTTGGTGATGGATTTATAGCATTGAAACATAATACAGTTGATATAAATGGTAACAAGTACATATCTCTTTCAGGAAGAAAGGATAGTGCTGGAAGATTTATATCAAATGGGTTGTCTGGTTTTGCTACAACATTTGTGGATGTGGCAAAAGATCCATACATTATGAAAATCATTAAAAATGAAATGGTTGTAGGAACATTCATGTTTGCTAGAAGAATTGGTATCTCTAGAGAAGACATTGTAATGTTTATGAATCAACCTATTATTGATGCCTATCTTACAATGCTTGACAATTCTGGAGAAAAGGGCTTGTTTAAAGATGGTAATATTGTTGCAACAAGAATGCAATTTCCTGCAGGTAGTGAGCAAGGTGTGATTGATACTAATGATTTTAGAAGTGCAATTAAAGATTATTATCAAGGGGAATTATCTCCAAAACAAAATGCTAATCAACAGGAAATATTTACACAGTTTTTAAGATTGGCAAAAATGGCTGACTATTCATATAAAATGAGTCAAGCTGTAAATTATGATACTACAAGATTCAAGAGTGGTGATTCTCTTTTCCAAAAACAAGTGAGAACACAGTTAGCAAGAGAAGCTAATATAATTAACTCTGTAGATAACATCTTAAATAATTCTCATATAGGTCACCAAGAACTTCTTTTAGACTATTCTATGGAAGCAATTGGTGAAATATTAAAATTAGAAAGAGATGACTTTAGGGAGATTACAGATGAACTTCTTAGAAAATATGCTGAAAACTTTTACATGAGTGCTGATGATTATGAAAAGATAGCAATCAGAATCAAATCTTCCTTCTTAGACTATATTATTCAAACTAAATCAAATGTTGCTAGTAATATCAATCGTTTATTAGTTGAAGGAGGAGATGTTCTTGTAGATAGACTTGCAACATTAAAACAAAAATATCCTAACTTGCAGATTCTTAAAGATTTGGTTCCTGCAACTTCAGTAAGAATTGATGGTGCTAAATCTATAGAACTTAAAGCAAACTTAAAAGATGCGTATGATGAGAATCTATATATAGGAATGATGAGAGAACTTAGAGATAGTGGTAACTTAGAATTAAATGAATTCTATCACGATCTTGTAACACTTTCCATTTTACAAGGCACTTTACAATCTCCAATTTCTATCAAAAATATTATTCCAATAGAAGATTATTCTGCTAAAATAAAAGATATAATCGCACCTCTTACAGTGGATGAAGATGTAAGAAACTTTAATAAAGGAGCTTTCCAAAGGAATAATTGGAAAAGTGATGAAGTGTTTGAAGAATATGAACCTAAATTCTTTAAGTCTGAAGATCCTGTTGATATAGATCCTTATACGATGGAAGATATTTATGAGTATTTTTCATATGCATTTCAACCACATAAAAAATTAAATCTTGGAAGAAACCAAAGAATGCTTATGTTTGTAAGTGAAAACTCATATGCATCTCAAAATAACTATTTGAAAATAAGAAGAACTATACAAGAAAAGAATAATGAAGGGCAACCTATTCAGTCTTGGATTGATTTAAGATCTGGAGTTAATATATTTGCTGCAGATTTTGCTATTAGAAAGAAGAGAGGAGACCTTGCTTTACAAGACTATTATGGTTATGAAAAAGTTACATATGAAGATGGAACACCATTGACAATAACTAATTCAAAAGGATATACAAGTCATGTATATAAGCTTGTAAATCTTTGGGGAGATGGTATGTATGCTTCTGAATACTATCTTGATAACAAACCTTCAGTAATAAATAATGGTACAGTGAAGGTGGAGAAAGAACTTACTAATGGTGAAATCATACAAGCATTTACAGAAAGAACAGAGAAAGCAAACACAGACACTTCTTCTCCAACATCTTTAGGTAATACAATAAAGCCTGTACAACTATCTACTAATGTTGGAATTAAATCTATTCAACCTAAAATGAATATTGTAAACTACAGAACTATGGATGATAAATCCAAAGATGATGCAATAAATGGGGTTGAGGAGGCACAAAAGAGATGGGTGGAAGAAGAGATTGCAGAGTTTTACGAAGCTGTATACCAAGTGAATAATGGACTAGATACATTCAGCTCTAAAGGAGTGAATAAAGGAAAGGCAACTATGGATGATGTCATAGATGAAACCTTAGGTATATTTAGAACAATACAAATGTTTCCTAAGTTTTCTGATCTAATACTTCCTTATCTAGATGATATTAAAACTGCAATGAATACATTTGGAAGAAGAGAGGGATATGCTATATACAAAGCAAAAAAAGATGCAAAAGGTCAAGCAAAAGAAATGACTTATGAAAACTTGTTTGAAGTTGTAGATAGATTTATTAAACCTACAGAAACTAATCTTGATGCACTAAGAGCAGAAGAAAAAGCTGCATTAGATGTTCTTGATTTTGTTAAAGCTAGAGAGATTAGAGATAGGATTGATGCGCT
>Ga0114963_10001335_pt1 | contig 17069 bp, 10 predicted proteins | sample C_131016_EF_Meta_FD_87019 | JGI IMG/M metagenome (GOLD analysis project Ga0114963, IMG submission 87019) | Freshwater microbial communities from Lake Croche, Canada to study carbon cycling - C_131016_EF_MetaG | ecosystem: Environmental > Aquatic > Freshwater > Lake | place: Lake Croche, Canada...
ATGCAGGCAGCGCACCGTAGCGGAACGTTCAGCGAGCGCCTCGGCGTTTGCAAGCAGGTCGTGTAGAACGCCCTGGGCAACAATTTCGCCTCCTTCTCGTCCGGCGCCGGGGCCGAGGTCGATCACCTGATCGGCCCGCCGAATCGTCTCTTCGTCGTGCTCGACCACGACCAGCGTATTACCGCGTCCTCGCAGGGTATCGAGCAAGTCGAGTAGCACTCGGTTGTCGCGCGGGTGGAGTCCGATCGTTGGCTCATCGAGAACGTAACAGACCCCTTGCAGGGTTGAACCGAGTTGGGCCGCGAGCCGGATGCGTTGCGCTTCACCCCCGGAAAGCGTCGGCGCGGAGCGGTCGAGCCGAAGGTAACCCAGTCCAACGTCTCGCAAAAATCGTAATCGGGCAGCGATCTCGTCGAGCGACTCTTGCGCGATCGTTGCGGCACGCGCATCGAGTTGAAGCCTTGCTAACCACTCGAGCAGGGTGTGCGAGGTCTGGGCGCAAAGTTGTGCGATCGACTGGCCGTCCAACCGAACCGCCAGTGCAATTGGGTTGAGCCGCGCCCCTTGGCAGCTAGCGCAGGGGGTGAGTTCGTCGACAATCGCCGCCGCGGGCGGCTCATCGTCACCAAACTGGCGCATGGTCGGCGCCGTACCGCGTGCCTTTGCGCGTTCGCGTTCGCGTTGCGCCGCGGCGAGCGCCTTCGGGTCGGTCCGCAACCCGGTACCAAGGCAGTCCGTGCACCAGCCATGGCGGGAGTTAAACGAGAACAGTCTGGGGTCCAGTTCGGCAAAGCTGGTCGCACACTGTGTGCAGGCGCGACGGGTCGAAAACAGCACGGGCGCAAGCTCGTCTGCCTTCGTTGGGTGCAACACGCCTGCCATTGTTGTTTGCAAAACGCCCAGCACGCCGTTCCCGTATTCAAGGGCTTGTTGCACGGCTGCCTTGAGCTCGGCGTGGGCTTGCTCGGTGACGAGCAGCTGCGCCACCGGCAGCTCAATGGTGTGCTCCACAAAGCGCTCGAGGCGCCGCCACGGCTGCACCGGTAGCCATTCACCGTCGACCCGCAGGTGGCCGAAACCTTTGCCGCGCGCCCACTTGGCGAGGTCTCCGTAGAGCCCTTTGCGGGCGGTCACCAGTGGCGCGAGCACGGTGATCGATTGGCCGTTATACGTGCTGAGCAGGTGGGCGACGATACTTTCCAAGGATTGCGGCGTAATCGCAATCTGACAACGCGGGCAAGTCTGCGTACCCAGTTTGAGGTAGAGCAGACGAAGATAATGGTGAATCTCGGTCAGCGTAGCCACGGTACTTTTGCGACCGCCGCGGCTCGTGCGCTGCTCAATTGCGACCGCAGGGGGAACGCCAAATACATGGTCGACGTCGGGTCGAGCCCCGGGCTGGACGAACTGGCGTGCATAGGCGTTCAGGCTTTCGAGGTAACGGCGTTGGCCCTCGCCAAAGATCAGATCGAAGGCCAGGGTACTTTTGCCGGACCCCGACGGACCCGTGACGACGGTCAGCGCACCCCGTTGGATGTCGACCTCGATGTTTTTCAGGTTGTGCTCGCGCGCCCGATGGACCACGATCGCCGACTGTGCGCGCGCGCGCAGCTGGGTTTGCAGCGGCACACCGGCGTCGTCCGCGCCGGCTTCCTCTTCACCCGCATGGTCTTCGGGCGCTGTGCCGACACGATCTGAATCGCAGGCCACTGGATGATCCACGCCAGCCTCGTCTGTCGCCGCGCGGGCTGTCAGCCCTTGGAGCGCGGTGGTGTAGTCGCGTAGCGCGGCACCCGTGAATGACTGCGGGTGTTCGGCGAGCGTCGCTGGCGTGCCTGCAGCGACCAATTCGCCGCCGCCTTCTCCGCCCTCGGGGCCTAAGTCGATGACCCAGTCGGCCGCGGCGATGACATCCAGATTGTGTTCAATGATGAGTACGGAATGCCCTGCGCGTACGAGCGCGCGCAGGGCCTCGAGTAGCCGTGCGGTATCTTCGAAGTGAAGCCCCGTTGTCGGTTCGTCGAACAGATAGAGCGTCCCGCGCGGCGCGGTATTCGATGCCTTGCGGGCCGGTTTGCGTTCGGCCAAGTAGCCCGCCAGTTTGAGCCGTTGCGCTTCGCCGCCGGAGAGCGTCGGCACGGGTTGGCCCAGTCGCAAATACTCGAGGCCCACGGTTGCGAGCGGTCGCAACGGCAGCAGGACGTCGCGTTCATTGGCGAACGCAACCAGCGCTTCGGCCACGGTCAGCTCCAGCACATCGGCGATCGAACGTTCGACGCCGTCGGCGCAGGGCAATTTAACCGCAAGAATTTCCTCGCGGTAACGACGGCCGTTACAAGCTTCACAGCGCAGATAAACGTCGGCGAGGAATTGCATTTCGACTTGTTCGAAGCCGTTGCCACTGCAACTTGGGCAGCGGCCATCGCCGGTGTTACCGCTAAAGGTTGCGAGCCCATAACCGCGCTCGACCGCAAGGGGGAGCTTGGCAAATCGCTTGCGAATGGCGTCGAACGCGCCGACATGGCTGGCCGGGTGCGAGCGCGTGGTTCGCCCGATCGGCGATTGATCGACAAAGATGACGTCGTCCAGCCAGTCGTCACCGAGCAGTCGGTCGAGTTCGCCGGTGCCTTCGCTGGCCTTGCCTTTGGCTTTCAGCAGAGCGGGCAAGAGGACGTCTTGCATCAAGGTCGATTTGCCAGAACCCGAAACCCCGCTAAAGACGACCAGGCGTTGCAGCGGAATCGTCAGCGAGAGGTTGCGTAGGTTATGGGCCCGTGCGCCCTCGAGGATTAATTTTGGGGTCTTTTCGTCGACCGCTCGGCGCTGTGCGTCGTGGTGGCCAAAGGTCTTGCGCCCGCCAAGCCAATCGCCGGTCGGCGTCGACGCGCGTGCCAGCTGTTCCGGCCGTCCCTCAAACAGCACGCGTCCACCGGCTTTGCCAGGGCCAGGCCCGATGTCGACGATATGGTCGGCCGCCAGTAGGATTTGCGGGTCGTGCTCGACGACGACGAGTGAATTGCCAGCATCGCGCAATCGGCGCATGACCGTAACAATGCGTTGCAGATCGCGCGGGTGCAGGCCAATCGACGGCTCGTCGAGGACAAACAAGGTTTGCGTGAGCGAGGTGCCGAGCGCAGTCGTGAGATGGATGCGCTGCACTTCGCCGCCCGAGAGAGTGCGGCTTTGCCGGTCGAGCGTTAAGTAACCCAGACCCACGGCCTGCAAGTAGTGCAGTCGGCTGCGGATTTCAGCGATCAGTAAGCCGGTGGCCTCCTCGAGCGATGCGGGTAGCTTGAGCTCGGAAAACAGCGGTGCCAGCCGATCGATCGGCATCTGCATCAACTCGTGGATGGTCCGCTCGGCGATCCGCCAGTGGCTGGCTTGGGGCTTCAGGCGCGTTCCGCCGCAGGCAGCACAGGGCGTGTACGCGCGATAGCGCGACAACAGCACCCGGATGTGCATCTTGTAGGCCTTGCCTTCGAGCCACTCGAAAAACCGGCTTGCGCCGTACCACTCTCGTTTCCAGTCGCCGCTGAAATTGTGCGCGCCTTGCAATACCCAGGCGCGCGCGTCGGCGGGCAGATCGCCCCAGGCAATGTCGGTCGCTACGCCGGCACCTTTGGCCAAGCGCATCAGGTCCTGCTGACAATCGGCAAACGAGGGGGATTGCCAAACCTTGATGGCGCCCTGAGCCAAGCTCAGTCGCGGATCGGGGACAACGAGACCCCAGTCCACGCCGATGACGCGCCCAAAGCCACGGCACGTCTCGCAAGCGCCCAGGGGGGAGTTGAAGGAAAACAGTCCGGGGCTGGCGGGCTCGTACTCGATGGCACACGTGGCGCAGGTGAGCGCGTTGGAGAAACGCAGGGGGGCTTGCTCGACGCCCTCAAAGTAAACCGCCGCCTCGCCTTGACCGAGCCGAAACGCGGCTTCAAAGGCCTCGCTGACGCGCGCGCGATCCGCCCCCAACAATCGCAAACGGTCTTGCACGACGTGCCAGCGCTGCTCGCCCGAGCGTGTCTGCTCACGCCCGTGGATGCGCGTGTAGCCCTGGGCTTGCAGGGCGTTCTGCACTTCTTCTTCGCTGAAGTTCAGCGGCAAGGGGACGGGGAAGGTGACGATTGCGCGCGCGCTCGTGGACTCGCTCGCCCGTTCGAGCAGCGCTTGCGTCGCCGATTGTGGTGAGTCGCGCCGCACCACCGCCGCGCATTGTCGACAGCGCAGCGTGCCCGCACGCGCGTAGAGTAGTTTTAGGTGGTCATTGATCTGCGTCATCGTGCCGACCGTGGAGCGCGAGTTGCGCACCGTGTTGGTCTGGTCGATGGCGATTGCGGCGGGTACCCCGTCGATGTGGTCGACCTGGGGCTTGTCCATGCGGTCGAGAAATTGCCGCGCGTAAGCCGAGAACGTTTCGATGTAACGGCGTTGCCCTTCGGCGTACAGCGTATCGAAGACGAGAGAAGACTTGCCCGATCCCGAGACCCCGGTCACTACGACGAGCTGGTTGGTCGGCAGGTCGAGGTCGACGTTCTGAAGATTATTTTGCCGCGCACCGCGGATTCGAATCACAACGTCCCCATGCGGTGGGGAGTTGTTGCGCTGGGTCGTCGTTTCATCCGCCCAGCATCCCGCGCATGCCTCGCATCAGATTCTTTAAGCCGCCCTTTTGTACTTTCTTCATCATCGTCGCCATCTGATCGTACTGGTTCAGAAGACGGTTGACCTCTTGCACTTGAACCCCGGCGCCGGCGGCGATACGACGTTTGCGGCTCGCCTTCAGGAGCTCGGGCTTGGTGCGTTCGAGCGGCGTCATCGATTGAATGATCGCGCTCATGCGGCGCATCTCGCGTTCGGCCTTATTCATGTCGGCGCCTGCCGCGGCTTGCTGAAATTGCGAGGGCAGCTTGTCGACCAGGGACGATAGCCCTCCCATCTTGTTCATCTGCTGCAGTTGGGACAAAAAGTCCGACAAGTCAAAGCGCTGGCCGCCCTTGAGCTTGGTGGCGAGCTTTTCCGCGGCGGCCTGGTCGATCCCTTTTTGGGCTTCTTCGACCAACGCAACGATGTCGCCCATGCCGAGGATGCGCTGCGCCATCCGGTCGGGGTGAAAGACGTCGAGTCCGTCGAGCTTTTCGCCGACGCCGACGAACTTGATCGGTTGGCCGGTCACGTGGCGCACGGAAAGGGCCGCGCCCCCACGCGAATCGCCGTCTAGTTTGGTCAGAACAACGCCCGTCAGCGGCAGCGCTGCCCCAAACGCTCGCGCCGTATTGACGGCGTCCTGCCCTTGCATGGCGTCGACGACGAAGAGGGTCTCGATGGGTTTGATCGCCTCGTGCAGGGCTTGGATCTCGGCCATCATCTGGTCATCGATCCCCAAGCGCCCGGCGGTGTCGACCAAGACGACGTCGTAGTAGTGCGTGCGCGCCCAATGCAGCGCGGCTCGGGCGATGTCGACCGGTTTTTCCGCCGTGTTCGAGGGAAACCAATCGGCCTCGACCTGCGCCGTGACCGTTTTCAGTTGTTCGATGGCGGCGGGCCGGTAGACGTCGCATGAGACGGTGAGTACTTTGCGTTTTTGCGCGCGCAATCGTTTTGCGAGCTTGCCCACCGTGGTGGTTTTGCCCGCGCCTTGCAGCCCCGCCATCAGGATCACCGCGGGCGGGGCGGTCGCGAGGTTTAGTTCGGCGGTCGCGCCGCCCATCAGCTCGGTCAATTCACGATGCACAACGCCGACCAAGGCCTGGCCTGGGGTGAGGCTTTGCAAAACCTCCTGGCCGAGCGCCTTGGCTTTGACTTTGCTGATGAAATCGCGCACGACCGCGAGCGCGACATCGGCCTCGAGCAGCGCGATGCGAATTTCGCGCAGCATCGCGTCGGTGTTCGTTTCGGTGAGTCGGGCCTCGCCCTTGATGGTTTTGACGACGCGGGCGAGTCGTTGGGACAGCGTGTCGAACATGAGCGGTAGACTGATGAAATGAAGATCTTACTGTATGGCTCGCCGGTGCTTTTGTACGCGCTCGCCTGGTGGCAGGCCTTGGGAAGCCGCGAGCAGGCCGCGCGTCCGGTGCGGGCCATGATCCTGGTTGCTTTGTTGCTGCACGGCGTCGCGTTGGTCTTGCCGGTGGCCCAGCCGGAGCCGAATTTCGGTTTTGCGCACGTGCTCTCCGCCGCCCTCTGGCTGGCGGTCGGTATTCTTTGGCTGGAGAGCTTGACGTCCCGCTTAGACGCACTCTGGTTCTTGGTGTTGCCTGCGGCCGTCGCGGTCGCCTGGCTGCCCGCGCTCTACCCGGGTGCCCCGCTGGCCCCGCCGCTGGCCCCGCTGTTCGTGCCGCACCTGTTGCTCGGTGTGGGCGCTTATTCCTTCATGACCTTGGCGGCGCTGCAGTCGATTTTGATGGCCCTGGCAGAGCGTGCATTGCATGACCCGGCGCGTCTGAGCGTCGCGGGCGTCGATGCGGGGGCGCCGACGGCGACGCCTTGGTCGCGTTGGATCGATCGGCTGCCGCCTTTGATGACGCTGGAGCGTTTGCTGTTTCGCCTCATCGGCGCCGGCTTCGTTTTTCTAAGTCTCACCGTTCTGACCGGCGTGGTGTTCTCCGAGTTGGCGTTCGGACGTCCTTTCCGCCTCGATCACAAAACGGTTTTCACGCTATTGGCGTGGTCGCTGTTCGCCACGTTGTTGATCGGGCGCCGGCTCCAAGGCTGGCGCGGTGCGACGGCGTTGCGCTTTACCCTGGGCGGCTTTGTTTTACTGATGCTGGCGTATGCCGGCAGTCGCTTTGTTTTTGAAGCTGTGTTGGGCCCGGTGCCGGGTGCTTAAGCTGCCGCCCTGGATTGCCCTCGGCGCGTTGGGCTTGTTGGCGTGGAAAACGTTCGCTGGGCTCGCGCGGGCGCGCCGTCAAGCCGGGCCGGGCCCCAGCGCGCCGACGCCGGCCCCCGGTGCATTGCGAGGGGGCGAGGAAGTGATGGTTCGATGCCAAACTTGCGGCGTGCATTGCCCCGCGTCGGAGGCAGTTCGTGACGCGCGCGGGACGTTCTGTAGCGCGGCACATCGTGATGCGGGTTGACGCCCAGGGCTGGATTCCGACCCTGCGACAGTTGCGTTCGCCGCACGCCGACGCTCGTCCAGCACCGGGTTTGGTGGATCTGCTACTGATTCATCACATCAGCCTGCCGCCTGGTACGTTTGCGGGCGACGCCATCGAGCGATTGTTTTTGGGCACCCTGGATCCGCACGCGCATCCTGCTTTCGCAGTGCTCGAGGGGGTGCGGGTGTCAGCGCATTTTTTGATTCGCCGCGATGGGCGCACCACGCAATTTGTTTCGTGTGCTGACCGTGCCTGGCACGCCGGGGCCTCGCACTTTCTCGGACGCGAGCGCTGCAACGATTTTTCGCTCGGTGTCGAACTCGAGGGGACTGGGGATATCCCGTACACGGTACGTCAGTACGCATCGCTTGGGCGCCTCCTGCGGTGCCTTTGCGGGGCCTATCCGCTCGCCTGGATCGCCGGCCACAGCGACGTGGCGCCGGGTCGAAAGGTCGATCCGGGGCCCTCGTTTGATTGGGATCGACTGGCGCCGCAACTGCTTGAACTGGGCCTGCAGCGACCGTTTTAGAACGTTGTTTTGGGCTCAAGCGGGGCCTTGATTTCGCTTGCGAGTTATGACCCCGCAGCGCTAGACTTAGGGTATCGACCCAAGTCACGCCACTACAGATAGTGCATCGAGGGGTTGGCGAAGTCCTCGCCAATGGCCTCGACACGTGGCTTAAGTGCGGGAATCTATTCACTTTTTTTCGACGAGAGAATTCTCCAAATGCAGAGCGTCAGCGGGTCACACCAAGGTGAGCGTCTTCCGGGTCATGGCGGTCGCGCGAGCGCGACCGTCGCCACCGCGCCGGGGGCGCTGGCCGGGCTGGCCGAGCCGCTACAAGTGCAAGACTTTGGCGTGATTCGGCGTAACGGCGCGGTGGTTCCGTTTGAGCCTTCGAAAATCGCGATTGCGATGACGAAGGCCTTCATTGCCGTGGCCGGCGGGCATGGCGCCGCGAGCGCTCGTATCCGTGAGCTGGTCGAGCAGATGACGCGTGGGGTGGTGGCTTCGTTGGTCCGCAACAAGCCGGCCGGCGGCAGTTTTCACATCGAAGACATCCAGGACCAGGTCGAACTGGCGTTGATGCGCTCGGGCGAGCACGAGGTCGCGCGGGCCTATGTGTTGTACCGGGAAAAGCGCGCCCAGGAGCGTGCGGCACGCAGCACCACGGCCACCGAGATTGCCCACCCCGCGCTGCATGTACTGGACGGGGGTGCCCGACGCCCTCTCGATTTGGTCGAATTGCAGGCCCTCATCGACGCGGCCTGTCTCGGCTTTGGCGAAGTGGTGGACGCGCAGGCGATTCTGGCCGAGACGGTGAAAAACCTTTACGACGGCGTGCCGATCGAGGAAGTGCACAAGTCGGTGGTGTTGGCGGCGCGTGCGCGAATCGAACTCGATCCGGCCTACTCGCAGGTAAGCGCCCGCTTGTTGTTGCATTCGATCCGCAGGGAGGTGCTTGCAGAGGAGGTGGCGCAGGGCGCCATGGCCCAGCGCTACAGCGAATACTTTCCGCAGTTTGTGCGTCGCGGGATCGCAGCGGGCTTGCTCAACGAGGAGCTTGGGCGGTTCGACCTTGCTCGTCTTGGTGCGGCTTTACGCGCGGAGCGCGATCTGCAATTCACTTACCTCGGGTTGCAAACGCTCTACGACCGCTATTTCCTGCACGTGCAGGACGTTCGGATCGAGCTGCCGCAGGCGTTCTTCATGCGCGTGGCGATGGGCCTCGCACTGAATGAAATCGATCGTGAAGCGCGGGCTATCGAGTTTTACGAATTGCTCTCCTCGTTTGACTTCATGTCGAGCACGCCCACGCTCTTCAATTCGGGAACCCAACGATCGCAGCTGTCGAGCTGTTATCTGACGACGGTCGCCGACGATCTCGACGGGATTTACGAGGCCATCAAAGAGAACGCATTGCTGTCCAAGTTCGCCGGCGGGCTTGGCAACGACTGGACCGCGGTGCGTGCCCTGGGTAGTCATATCAAGGGCACCAATGGCAAAAGTCAGGGGGTGGTGCCGTTTCTGAAGGTGGTGAACGACACTGCGGTTGCCGTCAACCAGGGCGGTAAGCGCAAGGGCGCGGTGTGCGCTTATCTTGAGACTTGGCACCTCGACATCGAGGAGTTCCTCGAGCTGCGCAAGAACACGGGCGACGACCGACGCCGCACCCACGACATGAACACCGCGAACTGGATTCCGGATTTGTTCATGAAACGGGTGATGGAGAACCAGGACTGGACGCTATTTTCGCCAAGCGACTGTCCGGATCTGCACGATCTCGTCGGCCAGGCGTTCGAAACGGCTTACTGCGCCCATGAGGCAAGAGCAGAGCGCGGCGAACTCAAGCTGTTTCGCAAAATTCCAGCGGTTCAGCTGTGGCGGCGCATGTTGAGCATGTTGTTCGAGACGGGGCACCCCTGGATCACCTTTAAGGATCCGTGCAACGTGCGCTCGCCGCAACAGCACGTGGGCGTGGTCCATTCCAGCAACCTTTGCACCGAGATCACGCTCAATACGAGCCCGACCGAGATCGCCGTCTGTAACCTCGGTTCGGTGAATTTGACCGCCCATCTGCGCCAGACCGGGGTTGATGCGGACGGGTTGCCGCTGTTTGAGCTCGATCACGAAAAGCTCGCTCGCACGATCCGCATCGCCATGCGGATGCTCGACAACGTGATCGACATCAACTACTACGCAGTGGCCAAGGCACGGCAGTCGAATCTCAAGCATCGGCCCGTTGGCCTTGGGGTGATGGGCTTCCAGGACTGTTTGCACCTGTTGCGGATCCCGTACGCGAGTACGGCCGCAGTCGAGTTTTCCGACCACTCGATGGAAGCGGTCTGCTACCACGCGTACTGGGCAAGTACCGAATTGGCAGCGGAGCGCGGCCGCTATGCAAGCTACCGTGGGTCTTTGTGGGATCAGGGGATCCTGCCGCAGGACTCGCTCGATCTCCTGGCCCAGCACCGCGGTGGCTATCTTGAGGTTGACCGTTCCAGCACGCTCGACTGGGACCGTCTGCGGGCGCGGATTCGCGAACACGGCATGCGCAACAGCAACTGCGTCGCGATCGCGCCTACCGCAACCATTAGCAACATCATCGGCGTATCGGCTTGTATTGAGCCGACGTTCGAAAATCTTTACGTAAAATCGAACCTGTCGGGCGAGTTCACGGTGGTCAATGAGTACCTCGTGCGGGATCTGAAACGTCTCGGACTTTGGGACGAGGTGATGGTTTCCGATCTGAAGTATTTCGACGGTTCGTTGGCCAAGATTGATCGGGTTCCCGAGTCGCTCAAGCGTTTGTACGCAACGGCGTTTGAAGTCGATTCGAGCTGGCTGGTCGAGTGTGCTTCGCGGCGGCAAAAGTGGATCGATCAGGCGCAGTCGCTGAACATCTACATGGCCGGAGCGTCGGGCAAAAAACTCGATGACACGTACAAGATGGCGTGGTTGCGCGGTCTGAAGACGACGTATTACTTGCGGACGATGGCGGCCACCTCGGCCGAGAAATCGACCGGGGACCGCGTCGGACAGTTGAACGCAGTCTCCGCACAACCGGGTGGACACGCCGGGTTTTCCTACGGTCAGGCTGACACGGGGGCCTCCTCGGCGGCTGGCGCGACTTCGCTTGCGCAGTCCGCAGCAGCGGGTGCCGTCAGCGTATTGACGATTCCCAGAGAGGACGCCATCGCGCCTAAGTTTTGCGCGATTGACGACCCCACTTGTGAAGCCTGCCAGTAATTTCCCGTTCGCTCGCGAATTGCTGCCGGAGGGCCTTGCCAAAGCGGGCCCCTGCAGTCAGCTGTCAGACCGGTTTTTTCGTATCGTTATCGTATAAGGCTATTTCATGCTCTCCTGGGACGACGCTCTTCCCGCTGGTCCTGCGGCCAAGCTGCCGCTGCCGAGAACCGGGGCACTCGGTGCCCACTTTGGCGCTGATACCGATCGGGTGCCGGGGTCTTTGTTGGGTGGCACCGCGAGCGCACCGGCGTTGCCGATGTTCCCCGCTGAGCCACCGAGCATGGCGGGAGGTTCAATCCTCGGTCAGGCCAGCGAGCTTGCGCGCCGCGTACGCGTTGACGACAAGCGTGTGATCAACGGCGGCGCCGACGTCAACCAGTTAGTGCCGTTCAAGTACAAGTGGGCCTGGGACAAGTATCTCGCGGGGTGTGCCAATCACTGGATGCCGCAAGAGATCAACATGAGCCGCGATATTGCGCTTTGGAAAGATCCCAACGGCCTGACGGAAGACGAGCGGCTGATCGTACGGCGTAATCTGGGGTTCTTTGTGACGGCGGATTCGCTGGCCGCCAATAACATCGTGCTCGGTACCTATCGGCACATCACGGCGCCCGAGTGTCGTCAGTTCTTGTTGCGCCAAGCCTTTGAAGAGGCGATTCATACGCACGCTTATCAGTACATTGTCGAGTCGCTGGGCCTCGATGAGGGCGAGATTTTCAACGCCTACCACGAGGTGACCTCGATACGCGACAAGGATGAGTTTCTGATCCCGTTTATCGATACCCTAACCGACCCGCACTTCAAGACCGGGACGCTTGAGAATGACCAGGCACTCCTTAAGAGCCTGATCGTGTTTTCGTGCCTAATGGAAGGACTGTTCTTTTACGTAGGATTTGTACAAATTTTGGCGCTTGGGCGGCAAAACAAAATGACCGGAGCGGCTGAGCAGTACATGTACATCCTGCGCGATGAGTCGATGCACTGTAATTTCGGAATCGATCTCGTCAATACCATCAAACTCGAGAATCCGAATCTGTGGACAGCCGCTTTTAAGGAAGAGATCCGCGCGCTCTTTTTGCGGGCTGTTGAGCTTGAGTACCGCTACGCTGAAGACACCATGCCGCGTGGTGTGCTGGGGCTCAACGCGCCGATGTTTAAAGGTTATCTGCGCTTTATCGCCAATCGGCGTGCGCAACAGATTGGCCTCGAGCCGATGTTTGCCAGCGAGGAAAACCCGTTCCCTTGGATGAGTGAAATGATTGATTTGAAAAAGGAACGCAACTTTTTCGAAACTCGTGTGATCGAGTATCAAACCGGAGGCGCCCTCAGTTGGGATTGAGCCCAGGTCTCGCGCTCAAGGGTGCCAAACAAGATGGGTAAAGAGATGGCAACGGCTAAAACAAAATCAGTCGAAAAGGAAATGGCGGTAGAACCAGCCAAAGCCGAAAAAGCGACGCAAAAAAGCGAAACCAAAGCAGCGCCAGCAGAGTCCGTCGCCGCGGGGGAATCGGGCAAGAGCAGGGCTTCCAAAAAGAAGACTTCGGTCGCTGGGCTGTGGCCGTTCCCGACGGGTGCGCGACCTTAACGGGCGCGGATGCCGGTCAGGTTTGCGACGCCGCGGTGCCCAATCACGCTCCCGCGTGCCCCCGCCCCTTAGGCTCCGGCGCTGGCTTGAGCGCGTTCTGTAGAGAGGCTTAAACCTTGTTTTCGAGTGCGCTTTGGGTGGTCATCGAAACCGTGGGCGGACTGTTGGCGAGCGCCTGCGTGCTGCGCGTTTGGGGGCGTTGGGCCAGGGTTCATCCGCGCGATCCGCTGCTGGTATTTGCCTCTGCCCTGACCGACTGGCTGGTACAGCCGTTCCAACGGGTTGTACCTTCGGTGCGCGGGGTCGATTGGGCGAGCGCGCTGGCGGCGCTCTTGCTCGCAATGCTGTTGTTGCTGATCCAGTATTTGTTGTTTGGCGATCTCGAACACCCCGAGCGCGCGCCCGCTTTGGGCACCATCCTGATCGCGGCCATTCTGCGCCTGGCGCGATGGCTTTTGGTCATGTTGCTCGTCACAACGATCGTGCAGGCAGTCCTGTCGTGGGTGAACCCCTATTCGCCCTTCGCGCCGGCACTGGGCCAGCTGACCCGGCCCTTTTTGGAACCGATTCGGCGTCGTTTACCGCTGATCGGAGGGGTTGACCTCGCCCCACTCGTACTGATTTTGCTCGTGCAGTTTTTACTAACGCTGATCGATCGAACCTTGCCCTTACTCGGACTCGCCTGAGGCCGGCGCGCCGCCCGCCAGGCGAGCCGGGCGGGTTCAAGCCCAGTGGTGGTCCGAGTGGTCGTCTTCGTCGTCGCTGGCGTCTTCGGCTTCGCTCCAGGGACGTTCACCGTAGGCGTCCAAGTAACGCAGGGCAATGCTCTTACGCTCCACCGGATGCGACTGCGCGCCGGAATGTTCAATTTTGATCGCGCCCATCACCGACCCGAGACGCGCGCTTTCGAGCCAAGATTTACCATTCGCTCGGCCATATAGGAGGCCGGCGCGGAACGCATCGCCGCAGCCCGTTGGGTCGACCGCTTTGGCAATCGGCGTCGCTGCGATGGTGTGGGCTTCGCCGTCCACCCAAACCGAACAGCCTTCGCCACCCCGAGTCACAATGAGCGTCGGAACGCGCAGCGCGATCTGCGCTTCGGTGAGGCCCGTTTTTTGGGTAATCAGTCCGCATTCGTAGTCGTTTACGGTGATCGCGACGGCGCCTTCCATCATGGCGTAGAGATCATCGGCGTCAAACATCGGCAATGCTTGGCCCGGATCGAAAATGAAAGGAACGTCATTCACCCGGTAGCCGGCGGCGTGCTCGATCATCGCCTGCCGACCATTCGGTGAAATGATTCCGATCGCAGCGGGCAAGTGGCCCGCAACTTTGACCTCGTGCGCGTGCATCATCGCGCCCGGGTGGAAGGCTGTGATCTGGTTGTCGTCAAGATCGGTCGTGATGTAGGCCTGCGCGGTCCAGTGATCTTCAAATTGCTGGATGCCCGAGATATCCACGCCGAGGGACTTCATCCGCTTGAGTTGGTCGCTTCCGTCGCGCCCCACTGCACCGAGGACAACCGGTTGCGCGCCCAGCTTGGCGAGCGTGAAGGCGATATTGGCTCCGGTACCACCGTACTGTCGCTCGAGCCGTGGCGCCAAAAACGCTACGTTCAGCATATGGACTTTGTCGGGCAGGATGTGGTCGCGAAAGTGCCCCTCGAACACCAGGATGGTGTCGTAGGCGATCGATCCGCTGATGAGAATCCGCGGTTTGCTCCAGGATTTATGCCATTGAAAACTCATGGGGCATCAAACTCGTTGGTGGGGGGTTAAAAACTTGTGTGGGGGCGTCGACCGACCAGGCAGACCCAGTCCTCGCAGGTGGACGCGACGGTAAGGGCGATGGCCGGTGCATAGGCGCTCGCCACCTCGGCCGCCTGTCGTTCTAAAACTCCGGAAAGTACCAGAGTGCCGCCGGGTTCGAGCAAACTTGTGAGCACGGGGGCAAGGAGTTTGAGCGGCATCGAGAGGATGTTGGCAATCACAATCTGTGCCGGCTGCAGGTCCGGAGTATCGGCACCGCCGACACAGATTACGGCGTCGGTGGGTGGATTCGCGAGCGCGTTGGCGCGGGTCGACTGCAAGGCCTGCGGGTCGATGTCAAGCGCAAATACACTGCGGGCACCCAGACGAGCGGCTGCAATGGCGAGGATCCCCGAGCCGCAGCCGTAATCGATCACGGTCTCGCCGCCGTTCAGCTTCGCTTCGAGCCACTCCAAGCAGAGTCGGGTGGTTGGGTGGCTACCCGTCCCAAAGGCAAGCCCGGGGTCGAGTTCAATCACCAGACGTCCGGCAAACTCGCCCTCGCGTGCGCTTTGAGCGTGCCAGGAAGGTGCGATGAGCAGACGCGTGCCGATGGGAATCGGATTGAATTGCGACTGCGTCAAGCGCACCCAATCTTGCTCCACGAGGCGCCGGATGCGGTAGCCGTCGGGGGCCTCGAGGGCAAGCGCATCGGCAATCTCGCTCACCCAAACAGCCGGGTCGGTAGCTGCGTTCCAGAGCGAAGTGAGGCGGGTGCGCTGCCAACCGCTGGCCGCCGGGGCTAACCCCGGTTCGCCATACAGGGGGATCTCGTCGAGCGAATCGGCGTCGGCATCTTGGGCATCAACCGACAACGCGCCGGCTTCCAGGAGTGCGTCGCTCCAGGAATCGACCGCTGCCAACGGAACTTCAAACTGAAGTTCAAGCCAGCTTACCTCGGGTTCAATGGCCGCTGCGTTGGGCAAGCCGCTGTTCCAGGTAGTGGATCGAGGTGCCCCCGGTGATGAAGCGGGCATCGGTCATCAGCTCGCGGTGCAGCGCGATATTCGTTTGAATCCCTTCGACGACCATCTCCGAAAGCGCGACCCGCATGCGCGCGATGGCTTGCTCGCGGGTGTCGCCGAAGGCAATCACCTTGGCGATCAGCGAATCGTAATGCGGTGGAATCACGCACCCAGAATACACATGCGAGTCGACGCGGATCCCGGGCCCTCCCGGCGGATGCCAGCCGACGATGCGTCCCGGGCTCGGGGTGAATTTGAAAGGGTCCTCGGCATTGATACGGCACTCGATGGCGTGGCCATGGGGCGCGAGGTCGCGCTGGCGAATCCCCAAACGCTCGCCGAAGGCGATGCGAATCTGCTGTTGAACGATGTCAATCCCAGTAATCAGTTCAGTGACAGGATGTTCGACCTGAACCCGCGTGTTCATTTCGATAAAGTAGAACTCACCGTTTTCGAATAAGAATTCGAAGGTGCCGGCGCCGCGATAGCCGATTTTTTTACAGGCCTCGGCACAGCGCGCACCGATGCGGTCGATCAGCCGACGGCTGATGCCGGGGGCGGGCGCCTCCTCGATGACCTTTTGGTGGCGTCTCTGCATCGAGCAGTCGCGCTCGCCGAGGTGGATCGCATTGCGATGCTCGTCTGCCAGCACTTGGATCTCGACGTGACGAGGGTTCTCGAGAAACTTTTCCAGGTAAACGGCGGGGTTGCCGAACGCGGTTCCAGCTTCCTGCCGCGTGGTGTTGACCGCATTCACCAACGCGGCTTCGGTGTGGACCACGCGCATGCCGCGACCGCCACCGCCGCCACTGGCCTTGATGATGACGGGGTAGCCGACGGCGCGCGCGATCCGAATGATTTCGCGCGGGTCCTCGGGGAGTGCCCCATCGCTACCGGCAACGACCGGCACGCCGGCCTTTTTCATCGCATCTTTGGCGCTGACCTTGTCACCCATGATGCGGATCGATTCCGGACGCGGGCCGATGAAGACAAAGCCGCTTTTCTCCACGCGCTCGGCAAAATCGGCGTTCTCGGAAAGAAAGCCATAGCCTGGGTGAATCGCTTCCGCGTCGGTGACCTCGGCCGCCGAAATGATGGCGGGAATATTCAGGTAGCTATCGCGCGAGGCCGCCGGGCCAATACAGACCGATTCGTCGGCGAGCTTGACGTACTTGGCGTCGGTATCGACATCCGAATGGACAACGACGGTTTTGATACCCAGCTCGCGGCAGGCGCGCTGAATGCGCAGCGCGATTTCGCCACGATTGGCGATCAGGATCTTTTCGAACATCTGCGCTGGGCTATTCGAGTTCGAACAGCGGTTGGCCGTACTCAACCGGCTGGCCATTCTCCACCAGGATCGCTTTCACGGTCCCGCTGAAATCGCTTTCGATTTCATTGAGCAACTTCATCGCCTCAATGATGCACAGGGCATCGCCCACTTTGACCGTGCTGCCCACTTCCACAAAAGGGTCGGCCCCCGGGCTGGAGGCACGGTAGAAGGTGCCCACCATGGGCGACTTGACGATCGGGCCCGGTGTTGCTTCGACGCGCTCGGGTTCGATGGGGGCGGCGATCACGTTCGGTGCGGTGGGGGCGCTGGGCGGGTAGTAGCCCATTGCCTGCGGCATCGGCGCCGACAGCGTCGGCATCGGCCCGAATCCGCCGTTCGAGGCTGCCTTGACGATGCGGACCTTGTCTTCGCCTTCGGTAATTTCGAGCTCTGAAATCCCTGACTCAGCGACGAGGTCGATCAGGGTTTTAATCTTGCGCAGATCCACGCGGGTCTCCTTGCAACGAGGGCAATATTCGGAGCTCGGCCGGACGAGGGCCGCCTCCACTCAAATCAATGGGAGGGCGGACCCTTCG
>Ga0114963_10001336_pt1 | contig 17062 bp, 20 predicted proteins | sample C_131016_EF_Meta_FD_87019 | JGI IMG/M metagenome (GOLD analysis project Ga0114963, IMG submission 87019) | Freshwater microbial communities from Lake Croche, Canada to study carbon cycling - C_131016_EF_MetaG | ecosystem: Environmental > Aquatic > Freshwater > Lake | place: Lake Croche, Canada...
AAACCATACTCACATTCTTTTGGGATGAAAGCGCGGGAAAACCAGAAGTACTCCTCAAGTTCCAAAACAAAATATGCGGTGGTTTATACGGAGTTCCACAAACCCGCACACCTGTTTCCGCATACAATGTTTCAATCTTCTTATACAAGGTATCCGTATCTACTCTATTACCCTCTGCCTGATCCATCTGCATATCGGAAAATATCGCCAAAGTCAACCCCGAAATATCTTCCTGTGTCAATCCCTTTTCAACAATTGCATCCAAGATAACCTTCAACGCATTATAAAATTTCGTTGAATATCCAACCTCACCACGTTGAAGTTCCTTGACACAGTCCACGAAATTTTCACAGTTCTCCAAACTATGCCATGTTGGATTATCACTGAATGACAATACACGCTTTCCCAAAACAGACTTTTCGGCAACACGAATACCGAGCGCAAACGCACAATCCCTTGGATCACCATCCATACTTCCAGAAAAGTCGACCATTGGAATCATGGCCTTCAACGCCACGGTTTGAGTCGCATTATCTCGCCACTGTGCGTTCAACAAGTCAATTTGTTGTTGAACGGATTCACTTGGTGTCTGTCTCAAAAGTTCCATCGCATGAACGGTAAAGTTGTTCAGTCCAACCCGCTTCCCCTTCATAGAGACCTTACCTTCCGTAGCAAGACGAATACGATTCTTGAACGCTTCTGCACATTGGATCCGATCTTCCATTTCGGAACGCTGTGTTCCATCCTTTTTTACATTGAGAAACGCCCGCTTTTGTTTTGCAATCGTAATAGACGTTGTCTTGGAATGGTCAATGACCGCCCAAGTCTTGGCGCACTGCTTGATTTGCACGGTGTCCAAGAACGCATTATTCCTTGACACAATCTTACGATATTCCATGAAACATTTCTTATGTGCACGTTGAATAGATACAAATGTTAAACCAGTTGTCAAATAATGTGAAAAATAATGAAGCGCTAACTCCTTGAACAACCAACCGAATCGCCTACACTTTTCTCGAGGAATCCACTTTGCGCACAAGGATTTCTTATCGACAGACAGGTCATCCTTCGCCAACTGCTCGTTTGTAATTTTGACTGCGTATTGAATCAAAGGATGACTAATTTCGGCACCTTGAATACGACAATATTCACAAAAATACTTGATATCTTTCCAAGAACCGTATGGATGCACATCATCCGCAAAAGTAACACACTTCAAGAGTGCAAACTTGGCCAACTCTGGCCAAAAGTCATACCATAAAAAAATTTGCATATAAGTGAGGTCATACTCACCCTTACCATCCACAATATCTCGTGTGTGAGCACAAATTTTATACATAATAGTAAGAAACTCACTCTTTAAGTTCCCGTTTTCACATTTTGAAAGAGTTGTCAAAATTTCGCGTAACTTCCAAGCAAGTTCATTTCTAGTCTCTTTTGTAGTTCTCACAACCTGAAAACTGAATTGTAGAATTTTCTCTTTGATATTAGTAGACCAAGTATATTCTGCGTGTCCCTTTTCACCATGTTGAATTGGGTGATCATTCAAGAAAGTGTTATTGGAGTCAATCGCTTTGATAAGTGCGGCCATTTTCCACGACTATATATAACTGTGACGGACGCTTTAAGTCATTTTCTTATATGTTTTTTTCCGAGGTTGAAAAACCACACGTTTGGTTTGTTTATTGCTACTACCTATACCTCTTGAACCATTCAACCCACTATGCATTTTATTTTTCTCGATAAATACAAAAATAATACTATTCAAATCATTAAACATGCGAATTGTCTTTTTGAAAGATATTGTATCTATATTGGTATGTTTTGTCAAGAAGTTAGTATCGGTACTAGCATCAGCACCGGCACAGGTATTAGAACAAGAATTAGCGTTCAAAAAAGATTTTACATGAACTGGTTCTATATCAATATTATACTTCAATATAGATAACAAAGTATATCTTTTATTATTATGATAACTTTTATTCAAAAGTAAATTAAACAACTCATCTCTCGTCAATTCATTCAACACACTCATTTTATATTTATCTTGTTTCATGTTTTGAATTTCATTTGAATTATTTACATAAATAGATTGTATTTTAATAGAGGAAACATCTTCTTTATAGAAGTGACTATAATACTTATCATCTTTTTCAAATTCGTCAATCCATGAAGTATCTAATTTTTCATCATTATCCATATTACCAAAAGTTATCTACGTCTATTATTTACAAACATAAATAATGGACATTTTTTACGCCCGTGTTTCTTCCAAAATCTGATAATACTCTTGGACTTTTCTATTCACTTTAATACGCTGGACATCCATATCCTTCAAATAAAGTCCATCCAAACTTCTCACTCGAGAGAGCGCAACATATGTTTGCCCGCATTCAAATATTCCACTCCCAATATCCACCTCAGCAATATCCAATGTTGAACCTTGTGACTTATGAATGGTTAACGCCCACGCAAGTATCAACGGAACTTGTGAAACACCAATTCCGGGTATCTTATCACTCAACCATACATGTTTCACCATGATTCTTTCCATCCCATTATTGAATAAGACCCTTGGAGCACCCGTTAACTCACAAAAACCTGTCACAATTCCCTGACTTCCATTACAAATAGTTACATTTCTATCATCATCTTGAATATTGATAACACACATCACTTGTGCGCCAATCTTCAGTTTCACTTCTTTATCGCATAATAAATTACCTGCCAAATAATCCAGTTCAGTCTTTATCATCATCTCACTAAATGACGAACGTAACATTTTTTCAATCGTCGTCATTTTCCCATCTGTCAAATAATCAATCACATATTTTCTCTCTTCACCATCTAATAAAGACATATTTTGGGTATTGATATTATCTACCTTATTTTTTGTTGGATATAGTTTCGTCGGTTCCATGATTAAATCCGGTGAGCGTTCTCTCCCAACATACTGTAATAAAATCTCATAGGACTTTCTCGAAATCTTTCCTTTACGTATTTGATTCAATATTTTGGAATAGATTTCATCGGTTTGTCGAAAAATACGCACAAGTTGAATTTGACATTCACTTGGAAAAACAATATTCCATTCACTTGACTCAAAACAAAACCGCATTGTATCCGGTTCCTCACGATTACCGACTGGAGGTAGTTGATAAAAGTCCCCTGAAAACACAAGTTGAATACCACCAAAGGGACGACTGTTTTTACGAATAGCCTTTCCAATATGATTCAATGTTTCAAATAAGGAAAGAGACATCATACTCACTTCGTCAACCACTAATATTTCCGTACCTTTCCACATATTTTTTGAATAGCGGTTGTTTTTGACCTTATTTATCAGTTGTTCTATTGAACCTTCTCCTCTTCCAATACCAGACCATGAATGAATGGTTTTGGCTTTACAACCGAGTAATACTGCAGCACAACCTGTTAGAGCGCAAACTTGAATTTTTCGATCACGTAACATTGCACTTGAATAAATCATCTTGATTACTGCCGATTTTCCTGTCCCACCTGGTCCCGTTATAAATATATTATTTCCCGTAATATATTTATGAAATGCTAACTTTTGTTCGTCAGATAACTCGTCTACGCATAACATTTCAACACTATTTACTTGTCTATTAAGTATATATTGTGTTTTTTAAGTCAATTTTTTAGTAATTACTAGTCGACCCAATTATCGTATTCATCTTCGTCATCATCTTGTGATTGTTCATCTTCACCATTTGTGTCATCCGAATATTTATCATCTTGATAACTCCCACCCATTTCATAAATTTTTTCATATGCACCCTCGCCATATAATGAGTTGTAAAATTTTTTATAGTTATTCCATCGGTGAATCATATTTGAAAAAACAACAGACGCTTCCTCTTGAAATGTAATTTGTTCCTGTTCTTGTTCTTGTTCTTTCAACAAATTATAGTCTTTATTATATTCATATTTAATTTTCCTATTTTTATCATAGGATAGTTTTACCCAACCAGGAGGCACTTCATTTTCAATATTATCCATTGGTTCCACTTCCTTTGGTTTCGCCAACGCTGAAGAATAAAAAAAATCTGTTTGTGATTCGTCTTTTGTATTATTTATATTTTTATTCCCTAGTTCAGGAAATGACTCTTTTGAAAAATCAATTTGTGTAATAGGTTCTTTGCGTGTTGTCAAACGATTTTTATTATTATTACCGTTGCCATTACGCTTATTTGGTGGAACATATTTCTTATTAGAACTCATATTGATTTGTCTGTTATTGTTGTTGTTATATGTGTTATCTACTTGACTATAGTATTAATGTTTTAAGTTGTTTTTTAAATATCATCAATATTCAAGTCACCTGCAAACGTATGTTGCTCACCATCCTCAGTCCCATCCAACGCAAGATCCACCGCAACACGATTCGTTACAGTTGATTCATCATTCATTAGACGATAATAGTCATCTTCTGTGGCAGTACTAAAGACAAAGTCTTCATTATCCATGCGACCGGACGAACTAGAACCACCAATATTTGAACTCGCAATGTCATTCGCAACAAACTGTGCGAAGACACTTCTTTGACCGGGAAGTGTCTTCAACTTTTCTTTATCCACATCATTATACACCTCCAACAAATCACATTTATCCAATACCTTATCACTCGCACTTTCACTCGCCCACTCACGGGTGCCAACCAAAACCCATGTACCACGCGTAACAAAATTATCCCTCTTACCCCGCCCCCGAAACTTTCCACGAATGACACACATACGTGTTTTACCGTCGGCGCAAGTAACATGGCACACACCCCCGCCCATAATAGCGGTAACTTGAGCGTATACCTCCGACTCATCCATAGATAGTCGTGTTTTGGCAGCAACTTTTCCAGAAGTAGCAAATTTACGCGCTTGACTCTTATGTCCACTTCCACCTTTTGTATTCTTGACCATTTTACTTATAGTGTTATACTCTGATTATTGTCTTTATTTTGTTTGTTGTTTTATGTGTTTTTAATTCAATTTTTTATTGAATCCTTCACGTCTTTCAAAGTAGGGGGAACCCCCGGTTCCCCCTTGCCCCCTCCCCGCCCTTCGGGGAATTCTAATTCAGTACCTTTTCCCATCACAAGATTTCTTGATGAAAAACTGTTGTAATCTTCCGGGGTTCCCGGTGGATAATGCTGTTTCAAAGTAATTGATTTACTATTTAATTGTAATACTAATGATGTTGTGGATACAACTAGATTTATAAGAGGTAATATTTTATAAATATTATGTGACGGCATTTATTAGGTATATGACATATAAAATTTTAACCAAAAAAAATTGATAACTTTTTCTCTCAACTCTTCAACAATACAACCCAACCACCAAATGAAAGTCATTGAACATTTGAATATTGTTTATAGGATTGGCGCAAACGCACAAGATAACTTTGATATTATCGACCAGTCCAACCCCCAAGATATATGGTTTCATGTAGAAGGAAGACCTTCTTGTCATGTCATTGCGTCGGTTCCAGATAACATGACGATGACCATGACCAAAAAGGAAAAACATAAACTCATTAAAAAAGGCGCGGAACTATGTAAAATACACTCTAAATACAAGTCTGAAAAAAACCTTAAAATTATCTATACAAAGGTGGAAAATATAACCAAAACCGAAACATTGGGTAGTGTTCTCCTTTCTAATGAAAAAATCATTGAAATTTAACCCTCATATGAATGGTCGCCACTGGAACACACAACAATCCCAAAAAACCAAACCAAACCAGCATGTCCACCGGTATCCCAAAATTATGATTTTTAGAGAATAATAAAAATTTTTAGAATAAAGTTTAAAATATCATTACGATTTTTCGAGTGAGACTTAAAAATTATACAAATACTCGGTTAACAGGAGGGGTCGCAGGGGCAGCTACGCATTCCTGGGTTCCCTGCTAGGTTAAAACACAGTCTTTGAATTATATTTGAAAGACGATGACGAAAACAACCCCAATCCTTTTCCCCCAAACTTTTCATAAAACATTGTCCATGTTTTATTATTCACCAAGAGTTGTATACTTTTTCTTTGAATTTCCATTTTTTGCTCATCGGGTTCATAGTTATAATTTTTATAAAACTCTTCTTCTTCATCGGAACCATCCTCAAAAATTACCCGTTTTCTCTCTTCATTTAAAACCCCGCCGTATTTTTCTATTCGTTCTTTCCAAACAGGAGAGAAAGATGCGTAATATTCCCAATGATACCAATAACAATCCCGGATATTTTCTACTCGGTTTCTCTCCAAAGGAAAGAGTGAAAGATAGTTTTCCTCATCAATGGAATATTTATATACAAGTGGAAGTATCTTATACGCACGATAAGTTGTTCTTTCATCCATATACAACATGGTTTCATATACACTCAAATCTTCCTCTTCTCTTTGACCCAAGAACATATTTTTCCCCATTGTCAAACCTTGTTTGAGAGAAAGAATATGAATCACATACGCACACGCAATAACTCTCATTCTATCAATATTTGTAACAGAAGTTGACGCCTGTTTCCATTTTTTCAAATAATGTGACTTCTTTGAGTCATCTAGAAAACAGTCTTGTAAAAAGGAGACTACCATATTATCTATACTTTTACAAGTCTTGGAAAGTAATATAACTTGAATGGTCTCACCATAATCGGCGTCAAAGTTGCTTTGATGAAAGGATGTCATATAAAACACATCACAATTTGAGGGACGATACATCAAATTTTCAATAATTACGCTAATGAGTTTAGGAACACCACACACTTCCTTTTCGGTCTGTTTCTTCATAAAATACTCTTGAAACCCTGGATTCAAGGTGAAATAAAACATATAATATATTTTCCATAACAAGTCAAATAACTCATCCTCAAAACCCGAATAATAAAGTTCAAACCCCCAAAAGAGGGCGCTTTCACTTTGATTCAAGAGAGAAATAAGTAATGCAATTCGAACTTCATCATAAATATACAAATATCTTGTAAAAATAAGTCCACTTTTAGTCATGCCCTTGTCACAGTCCCAGTTCAACACAGTCACTTAATTGTTTTTACTCTTAAACAATTTAAAGAAAAACACTTCAATTTTTTGTTCCCAAACGGGGTTATTTTCTATGATAAATATATAATTGAACTATGGCAGGATGGGTTGAAACCGTAAAACGCGTTTATGAAGAAAACCGTGCGAAAAACCCGTCTTATAAATACAAACAGGCAATGGTGGATGCGAAAAAGGTATACAAGTCTTCGGCGTCTGACAGTTCTACACCATCATCATCATCATCATCCGTTTCTGCCAAAGGAACAAAAACTAGCAAAAAATCCAAGAAGACTGCCAAAAAATCCAAGAAAACCTCCAAAAAATCAAAAACCTCCAAAAGAAAAACCAAAAAGGCTGGAAAAAAGAGACGCGGAAAAAAGGGAGGTAAAAAAGGTGGAAATGATGATGAGGAAATGGAAGATGAAGAAATCGAGTCACCCAAAGAGGGTGAAGACATGAATGAATAGAATCACTACCATTGTTCTCTCTTCAACCCATAAATAAATGTATCAAAGTCTACCATCAGTTTTTGTAAACTACTTCTTTGAAATGGTGGTTCTTCTATCTTCTCTTTTAAAAAAAGAGAGAAACCTCGGAAAAATACATCACGACCTCCAGTTCTCTCCATAAAAAAATAATACAAAACACATAGACCGTATGAATTCCATGTGTTTGACATTTCCAGAATCCGTTCAACAATCACTTCTCTGGTTTGATTGACGAGAGAAAGGAACCCGCCTCTAAGTTCATCAAATATATGTTTATTTTCCGGACTTAAAGACGAAAACTCGGCACCTAACCAAGACAATATTACCTCTTCTATATCTCTCACGGATAAACTCGCGCGTTCATTTTCATTCATAAAACCAAGTAACTTTTGCTCAATTGTATAACCATTCAAATCGTATCCTTGAATTGAATTACTTTTTCTCTCATCATTATTATCTTTCTTCATTAAAAGAGTTTTGTTCAAGTTTCCCAACAAGATGTCACCCGTTAAATTATTAATATGTATACAATCAACAGTTATCCTTGGATAAACAATTCGTTCTTCTTCCAACACCAACATGGCACACAATAAATTTTTGAAAGAGTTTATGATGTTATATTTATAACGTCGAGAGATATTAGTATTTGAAAAAAAGGTGTCAAAATTAACAAAATTATCATCTAGACTCGGATACATCATAATAACATGATAGTCTTCTGCGTTTTTATAGGTTTTATTCATAAATTGAACTCGTTTGACTTTTTCTAATAAATGAAAAAACTTTTTCTCTCGTTTTCTCTCTTTTAAAACAGACGTTACTTTTATTTCATTCGTACAACTTGTGTCAAACTTTCTCAACTTTGTAATATCCTTTTTTTCTTGTTTTTCCTCATCGGCAATAGGTCGGGGTTTTGTTGGATCAACTATAAATATTCCACAGTCTTTTGCGTTTAATTTCATTATCAAATAATATGAATGGTATTTTACAGTATAACAGATATAATAAATTCATGGGTTTATCTTAGCGAAGTTCAACCGTGCTTAGAAAATAACGATTTTTATAAGTCTTTTTAATTTTGTCTTGAATAAAATCAACATCATGAATATTCATTTCATGAAAATGAAGAACTTCCTTTTGTAAAACAACTTTATTTACAGGGTCATTACAAAAGTTCAAAAATGCGATGGAAGGTTTATAATCGGCGTTTTCAATACAATGTTGAATATGCGCATCCATACTTTCGAGTAAATCCTTTCCTACACAAATATAGTCGCGTCTTTCCTTGGGTTTCTTTTTATCCGTTGTCTTTTTTCTAAAATAGTAACGAGCACTTTTAAACATCTTATCCATTACATCACCCCTATACCCCATCATATTCAATCGTTCCGTCTCTTCAGCGATGATTTCCCCATTTTCATCCGTCCAAGTTTTCCACGCTTCCTTGAAATCCTTTCGATTATCGTACTGATGGACTTTGGAAAACTCGAAAAGTAAATCCATAAAGTCTTGTGTAAACTTGAAACGAAAGATATCGATTTCTCTCGGTTCATTGACTTCGTCAAATTCGTAATTTTTTTCCATTCCACTGTTTTCACCGTTTTTGCTCATTTTCAATTAAAGTTTATTTATTATCTTACCTATTCCAATCATAATTTCTTTCAATTTTTTTGATAACTTTAAACAACGCTATCACTACTTTGTATACTCAGTGTAAAGAACAATCCCCTTACAATTTTTATCATCGTTATATTGATTTATCTTGAGATACTCATTCGAAAGTGTGTTTTGTAATATACTACTCAACATATATTTTGTATCATTTTCTTTCAATTCACAAGAAAAGGTTTTGAAATTACAAAGATACCTAGACGCGCGTTCATCATAATAACACATCATGTTTTTTCTTCCTTTACATTCAATAAAGGATTTCATCATGTGTTCGCAGTCTTTATTCATAACTTTGAATAACACTTAAAATATATTTAAACCTTTTATCATGAATTCGCATTTGATTCAACGATTTTCTATAAAAATTGAACTTATTGTATTTATTCTACTATGCCAGAATAAATAAAATGGAAAACGAAATGGAACAACAACAACACCAACAACAATTAGAAAAAGAAGTGGAACCTACCACCATTTTAACAGAAGAAGAACAATATATCCTTGAACTGGATGATATTCAACGAAAAGCATTCCTAATCGCCAAAGAACACTTGGGAACTTCCTTTAATATATTGAGAAGTAACGGGTTTAAAGAATGGAAAAAGTCAAAAAAGCAAAATTGACTCAGTGTCTTTTCCTTCTAGTATTACCTTTTCGTTTGCGTTTTGTCAAGTTTCGCTGTTTTGTTCTCTCTTTGGCAATAAAAATAGAATCAACAATATCTCGTCCACGAATTATATTTGTATTTTTAAAGTCTTCTATCGCATTTAATGTTCTATGTTTTATTTTTTTAGTTTGATTGATAATATTTTCTCTCTTTTTTAAATTATCTTTCTTTGAACCACCAACCTTTGGTCCATGTATTGGAACAGAAGGAATAGACGGAACCAAAGAATTTAAATGACTATCAATTTTATCACTTACACGCTGACCCATGTCATCTATTTTTGAAGTAACATGACTTGAAACCATATCACCAACATTACCAATTGAACCCTTCGCAAGATTTGCGGTTTGGCTAACTTCATCATTCACCTTATCTATCAAGTCTCTCGACGCTTGCACGGTTTCTTTTACCATATCCAAGATTTGATGTGTTGCACGAGAACCATCATTCAAAAGTCTCACTATCGCAACCCCTGGTATTACATCTGCTGCGTCCGACATACTAGAAAAAATCGACTGAAAAAGTTTTGGAGATTTTTCTTCAATAATTGTTTGAATTTTTTCAAACATTTCATTCAACGGAATATCACTATTCAATACTTTATCCAGCGCAAGCATAACTGTTGGATTATTCAAAATTATGTTTTTGATTTGTTGTATTTTATCATCTAAAAAACGTTCCCCTATTCCTACAATTTTGTTTTTTATAGTATTCAGTTCATCGCCAATTTCACCTTCTATACGTTGAATTAGACCTTTTGTAGGTTGTTCTTGTTCTTGATACACACTCATTACTTATAATATACTTATATTATAGCGGGAAACCACGCCTTATGTAGCGGCGGACCCTGCCAGGAACTCCTTTTTAAAATCACTAAAACTATAACCCAAATTTTTATCCAACACCTTTTTATCCACCTTTTTCAAAAAAGAATAATTCACCAATTTACCCTCACATGAATAATGATTTGCATGTTCTTTTATAATCATAGGTTCCTTCTCCGTCTTTTTGGAAGAATTATTTTGGTTTGGTTGTGCACCTCCTCCCTTTTTGATATCTACAACCACCGCACTTTTAGTCACTGTATTATAATTTTTGAATTTGGTAAATACACTCTTTTTATCCTTATCCTTATCATTATTTTTGTCGGTGTTATTGTCCTTATCATTGGTTATCGTCGCAGATATATCCGGTTTATTATCTTCAACAACAACCGTCGTCGGGTTCTCAACAGAAGCACTTGCTCGTTTTAATTCTTCATCCATATCCACAAATAACGACTTACAATTATTCATAATAACATACTTACGTCCAACTACTTCTAAATAACGATAAGGAATAGAAGTATCAGAAAAATATGTGAATGTTTCTCTGTCATGATTATAATACATAATCACATTTCCATGTGGTGTATGCTCCATAACAATCGAATTCTTGAAATTTTTGAGTTGTTCTTCCGTTAAATCCACCTTTTCCATGGAACGAAACTTTTCCAAATATTTGTCCTCGTATTTTATTTCTGGTTTCTCTTCCTTTTCATCTTCCTCTTCCGTTTTTTCAACCTTTATCTCATCATCAATAAAAAAACGGTCAAACCATAACATTGTTTTGGTTACCAAAAATAAAAACAAAAAACAGGTAAATACAACACAGTAATTATAATATGTTTCAGTTTGTTCGCATTCCTCATCCATTATATGATAATGTTCATAATCAACTTGTTCTATACTACCATCCAAATATAAATTAACTTCTTCGTTCATTACATTCCTTTTTATGTAATTTTTATATCTTTTTACAATAATAGTTGTTTACGTTGGTTCTCACTTTTTTTGTATATTCACTGCCCTCAAATCAAACAATGTCTGTATCTCTTCACTCAAGTCACAACATTTAATCAAGTCATAGGTTCGTCTCTTATTATTTGGATGTAAGCGAACCAAATAGAGCGCCGTAATAGTTTTACCATACTTTCTCTCCAAAACTGCCTTATAGGTATTCAATTGGAGAGAATAATGCCAATAGTTGGAGTCGGGTAAATGACTAATTTCTTCTGTAATGGCGTACTTATCAAAACCAGCACCTTTACTAATATCCTTTGCACGCTTCCAGTCATAAATCATCAATGTACCATCCGGGTTTTCATAGACCATATCAATTGAACCAGCCAACTTCAACTCCTCATCATAAATCATCCATTCTGTTCTATACGGTTTTAAGTCAGGGAAAGTCCTCACAAATTCAAGAAAATACTGCCATTCATCGGTTGCGTTCGGAGGAAGAACCCCCGCCGCCATTTTTTCATTATAATTCCGCAACAAGTCCGCGTGAGTATAACCAGGGGGTAGATCGGGTTCATTCATAAAACACTCAATATCAAAGTGTAAGTTGGTTCCCGCCCCACTCACACTTTCCGCGTTGGCCTTCCATTGCGCCTTGATTTCCTCCGCAGTTTTCCCCCAATACTTGTTTTCAGGGTTCCAGTTTTTTCCCGCCATCATCCCAGCAATGACCGCGTCTGCGTCAAAATGAGAGAAATGACTATGATTCCATGTAGTCACCGATGTATAACTACTATCTGGGTCTGTAGTAATGGTATATTTATGTGTGGGCTCATCAAACACAAGATGAGAGTCACGCTCATGCGTATTAATACCAGATAAAACGGGTAGTAATACGGAAGGTTGTATAAGTGGGTTTTCCATTATAACGCTCTTTTATTTGTAGTTATGTCTTTAAATAGAAAATATAATCAATTTTTAATTCAAAATTTAAGGGTTTTCTTGATTCGGATAGTAAATATATACCTTCACTCCTTGATTCGCACCAGAATTGGGATTTGTTTGAACGAGTGAACTATCCAACACTCTGAGAGAACAAGTCGCGCAGTAAGCAACACCACTACCAAACGGAGCAATAAATTGTATTTCCGCAAAACTGGAACCTCCTCGTAAATATGCATAGTTCGCATTGGTTGAACCAGAGTTTGTTGTATTATAACACCAATACTGCCGACCATGAGGTGCATAACCAGAACTTGTTGAATTATAGTTTGTCAACCCTGTATAACTATTCAAAACATCGGCAGTAACATTCGGATAATAAACACCCCAATATTGCACAAAACGTTTTGGAAACAACTTAATCACACCCGAACACTCACCATACAAGTTTGACGGTGTTATTGTCGAAGGACAGTTATCAAAGAATATCTTATATTCCACTGATATACTATCATTATATGTGCTTATACTACCTTCTGGAAATGATTGTAAATCTATCCATAAATTGATAGACGAGTATGTAACGTTTGAAAAATACTGACCTGCATAACCTCCCGTATTATATGGGTTTGTCAACCCCGCATTTGGACATGGTGCTAATTGTGTATTCACCACAAAACTATTCGCAGACGAACTCGCTGAACCAGCTGCACTATATTGTTTCGTTCCATCTGGAAATTCCAAATAATTTGTTCCAGATGTTCCACTCATCACAATATTTCCACACACATCCATGTTTCCCAATGTGTCTATCCCCAAAACTTGGTTTCCTGTATTTTGATACGACCAACCTAATGATGTATTCGGTTCAACATCAAAAACCATACAATCCGATAATACCGAATAATAAACTAGTCCTAATGCATCTCCTGTGGAAGATAACCATTGTACTGAATTCGAACTCGTTCCATCTGTAGTAAAGTTAATATTATTTACACATGATAAAATTCCATAATTATCAATCGCAAATACTTGTGTGTTATTTGTTCCCACAAAAGACCAACCATTGGTTGTATATGAATCCGTTGAAAAATACATGGTACTACTTTCACATGTAATAGAACCCAAAGTTGTCGTAGTTGTTCCATCCGTATAAGTCCAATATAAAAAGTTATTACTTCCTGATATTGGCGTATCTGTGTTCAAAGTCAAGTTCCCATTTGAGGTAACATTTGTATTAACGTATAATGAACCACCAACATTTGTATTTCCATCATTATCAATCCCAAATACTTGTCCTGTTTGGTTCAAAAAACTCCACCCATCGGTATTATCTTGATTCGTAAAACACATTTTATTATTTCCACAACCGATATAACCTAATACATCGGTCAATGTTGGTCCCGTCCAACTTATAGAAGTATTTGTTACGGGTGTAGCAGCGTTCAATGTGAAACTACCATTGGTTTCAATCCCCTGATCCACTGTTAAAAACCCACCAATACTTAAATTTCCAGAAAAGGACAAGTCTCCGCTGAAATTTATTGAACCATCCACTGTTAATGATCCAGTGACCTCTAAGTCACCTGTATATACTCCATTTACCAATTCATCGCCATTTTGAAAATAAACTCCACCTAAATTCAAGATTGAACTTCCACTCAAATCCAAATGACTATTGGATACAATCTTACTATTGAGTAGTCCTAAAGTATTTGAAATTGTGGAGTTATCTATATTGGAGTAATGACTTCGCGTAATATTATTTCTAGGTGCGTAGTTCAATCCTCCAAATTTTCGAAATGATGACATAATAATAATAATAATTATATAAAATTCATAATTATTATTTTTAGCAGAGAACCCAAACCCGGTTTATTTATAAGCAACATTATCCACCGGGAACCCAGTAATGTTATAACAGTTTTTCATCAAGAAATCTTATCATGGGAAAAGGTGAGGAATTAGGATTCCCCCAGCATTATCCACCGGGAACCCAGGAATATTACAACAGTTTTTCATCAAGAAATCTTGTCATGGGAAAAGGTAAGGAATTAGAATTCCCCGAAGGGCGGGGAGGGGGCAAGGGGGAACCCCCGGTTCCCCCTATTTATAAGATGTTGGATAAACTCGTAGACCCATTTCCCTACTAAGTTGAGAACTTGTTATACAAGTTTGGTTTACCATTCTTGTCAATGTCTTCACTTGATTTTCAAGACTTTGTATTCGCTCTATATATTCACTCTCTTTGGAACCATCATGATAATAGACATTCGCAACATTCATTAAAGAAGTTCCGCCAATATCCAAGTGACTTTGAGAAACAATTTTGGAATTCAAGTCTCCAAAAGTATTTGTAATATATTGTTTATCCGCAATACTTGTTCCATTTCTTACAATATTATTCTTAGCATTTCTACCCAATCCTCCATATTTTCGGAAAGACATCTTATATACAGTCGTGAATATTATTTATGATATTACACATTTGATTGAATGTTATATTATTGGTAAACATTACACGGTGTAAACTTTACTTATTTGAATAACGAAGTTGGATAACAATGATAGAAATCACTTTGAATATTATCCTTTACGAATCAAAATAAACTAACAAAAAATAATATTTATCATTATTATAAAATGTCAAACGGAGGGAAAACAATTTACTATGGTGGAGGAGATTTAAATAGTAATAGTTATACATCAACTTGTGGAGTTATTTTAGAAAACAAAGCACAATTAATATTTGATCCATTAAACACTAGTAAAGGTATTGTTTTTGCGGATGGAACTACTCTTTCATCCGCAAACGGTGCGGTCGGTCCTACAGGTCCTGCTGGTTCTCAGGGTTCTGCTGGCGCAAAAGGTGATACGGGTCCCGCTGGTCCTGCTGGTTCTCAGGGTCCTGCGGGTCCTGCAGGTTCTGCGGGTTCTGCGGGTTCTGCGGGTTCTGCCGGCGCAAAAGGAGACACGGGTCCCGCTGGTCCTGCAGGTCCTGCGGGTTCTACGAGTGCAAAAGGTGATACTGGTTCGGTGGGTCCAACTGGTTCTGCTGGTGCAAAAGGTGACACAGGTCTAGCAGGTCCAACCGGCGCAAAAGGTGACACCGGTATGGCAGGTCCAACGGGCGCAAAAGGTGACACTGGTCTAGCAGGTCCCACGGGTTCCGCAGGTCCCGCTGGTTCTCAAGGTCTAGCAGGTTCTCAAGGTTCTACCGGCGCAAAAGGTGATACGGGTCCAATTGGTCCAGCTGGATCTGCCAAACTGTCAGGCAATGTAGTTATAGATTCACCCACAACATTTGATGTTAGTGGTGTTTCTTTAAATTTTAACACAAATAGTAATTATGGTAGTTTAATTTATTTTATAAGTCCAAAAACAGGTTCAAATGACAAACCAACCGTTGTTTTTAACTGTAACGTTCAATTTAATGGATACATAGTTTCTGGCGCAAGTAAATGCGTTGGTTCAAGTAGTACCGACACTGCTTTAAACATTATTGGTGACATAAATACAAGTGGTGTTATGAATTCGGAAGTTTCATGGAAAACGTAAATAAGTAAAAAAAAATAATGTTACTATGCTGAATGAACAAGTGTAAGAAAATAATTAATTATGAAATTGCGTAAAAATATATTTTATAAATATATAATATTGTATATTTATAAAAAATGACGTTACAAATTATGTTATTGGGAAGCAACGGAAATGTTGGTTATGTTTCAAAGAGCGCTGTTTATAAAAGAATGATCCGTAGGTATGCGTTAGCAAATCAAAATGCTAACGCAGGAAACTGTAACTGCACAAGCACTAGTTCAACTGTTCAAGTTGGTAAAACAACCACTTTACCATATAGTTCAGGAGTTCAAGCATCAGTAACTAATTCAGGAACAAGTACAAATGCCATTTTTAATTTTTCCATTCCACAAGGCGAACCTGGAAATAGTTCAGAATCTGGTATTATCAACGGAACAAGTTTGACAATTAACGGTTCCGCCAATAAAATTGGAATTGATGGCGATACTATGTATGACGTGTTAACAATACAAGGTAATATGACAACAACGGGTAATATTACGACAACGGATATTAATCAACTTTCGGATTTTCGTTTAAAAACCAACATTAAAGACTTATCTTGCGATTATACTTTAGACCATTTTGAACCGAAAGAATATGAATTTAAAAGTGATGAAACAAAGAGAAAACGATGGGGATTTATCGCACAAGATGTGGAAAAACACTATCCTCATTTAGTTCAACAAAATAAGGAAACTGGTATGTTAAGTGTGAACTATACAGAAGTTATACCACTTATTGTGAAAGAAATCAATGACATTAAGAAACAATTAAAAAGTTTGAAGTAACTTTTTTTGTTATAGGTATATATAAATACATGTCTTCTTCCAGTTCTAATCGGATTACAGTTACGTCTAATAGCACAAATAACACAGTTTGTGA
>Ga0114963_10001338_pt1 | contig 17030 bp, 12 predicted proteins | sample C_131016_EF_Meta_FD_87019 | JGI IMG/M metagenome (GOLD analysis project Ga0114963, IMG submission 87019) | Freshwater microbial communities from Lake Croche, Canada to study carbon cycling - C_131016_EF_MetaG | ecosystem: Environmental > Aquatic > Freshwater > Lake | place: Lake Croche, Canada...
GGAAATGCGCATTGACCGTGATCCGCCCGCGAGCGTCGAGTTCGACGCCCGCGCGCTCAAGGCCGAGCTCGGCAGTGGCCCCTGTGCGCCCAATGGCATACAGAGCCGCCTCTGCATGGAGCGTCTTAGCACTGCGCAGGCGCACCTCGACTGGCGCACGCGCGTCCTCGATGACCGACACGCCGGCAACTTCCTCGCCGAGCCGCATCGTGATGCGATTCTGTTGTGCGATGTAGGTCAGTGCTGCCGAAATCTCGTGGTCGAGAAAGGGCAACAAGGTCTGGCGTTTGTCGACGATCGTGACCCTTGTGCCGAGCGCTGCGAACATGGTGGCGTACTCAACGCCGATCACTCCGGCGCCGATTACGATCAAAGAACGCGGAATGGTTTTAAGTTGCAGAATGTCATCGCTGACCAAAATCCGTTGGCCATCAAACGTGATGTGCGAGTCGCGCGTTGCGTTCGTACCACACGCGATGACGACTCGATCGGTCTGGATGATGCGCTCGTCGCCACTGCCATCGTCGAGTCGGATGTGATGCGCGTCGACGAAAGACGCAGTCGCCTCAACCAGCTCGATCCGGTTGCGCGCCAACTGGTTTCGAATGACATCAATCTCGCTGCGGATAACTTGTTCTACCCGAAACAATAGATCTTCGATCTGAATGTCGTGTTTGACCGTGTAAGACGAGCCGTAAATGCCGCGTTCACGGAAACCCGAGAGGTGCAGAACCGCCTCCCGAAAGGTTTTCGAGGGGATCGTTCCGGTATTCACACAAACCCCACCGACCACGCGGCGGCGCTCGACGACGACGACCCGTTTGCCTAATTTGGCGGCTTGAATGGCGGCACGTTGGCCCGAAGGGCCAGAGCCGATGACAACCAGGTCGTGATGCATAGCGGAGATTTCCTCAGTTCGATCCAGGGCCGATGAAGCCCGGATCGTCCCGTCGATGACGCGATTCGTCAACGGCTCTAGCATCTTTTGCGGCGGCCGGCGTACAATGCACGAGTGGCAAAGTGCAGCCTTCGCTGTTTGTCCCGCTTTGCAGACCCAGCGCGTAAGGTCTGTTTATCCCACGACGATGATTCCAGACCTCGCGACCGATCCCGCGACCGCCGGCGCTGATCCGGCCGAGATTACATTTGCAGATTTCTCCCTCGCCGAGCCGATCCAACGGGCGGTCGCGCAGATGGGTTATCGGGTGCCGACGCCGGTGCAGGCCGCGGCGATTCCGATCGTAATGTCCGGCCGCGACGTAATGGCTGCGGCGCAAACGGGCACTGGTAAGACGGCGGGCTTTGCTTTGCCAATCCTGCAGCGTCTGCTGCCGCTTGCGAGCGCCAGCCCTTCGCCGGCGCGGCATCCCGTGCGCGCCTTGATCCTGGCGCCGACACGTGAACTTGCCGATCAGATCTTTGTCAACGTTCGGGATTACGCGCAGTTCACCTCCTTACGCTCAGCCTGTGTGTACGGCGGCGTCGATATCCAGCCGCAGATCGCCCAGTTGCGGCTCGGTTGCGAGGTGCTGATCGCGACCCCGGGGCGTTTGCTGGACCACGTCGGGCAGAAAAACGTTAACCTCAGTCAGGTGCAGATACTGGTACTGGATGAGGCTGACCGCATGCTTGACATGGGTTTCATGCCCGATCTGCAGCGCATTCTTGCGCTCTTGCCGCCGGTTCGACAGAACCTGATGTTTTCTGCAACCTTTTCGGAAGACATCAAAAAGCTTGCCGGCAGTTTTCTTAAATTGCCCCATTTGGTTGAAGTCGCCCGTCGCAATGCGACCGCAGAAAACGTTTCGCAGGAGGTCTTCCGGGTCGATCGCAGCGATACCAAGCGCAGTGCAGTCGCGCACCTCGTGAAGTCGCGCGGGCTCAAACAAGTGATCGTATTTTCAAATACGAAAATTGGTTGCGGTCGGCTTGCCCGTGAGCTCCAGCGCGATGGACTGAACGCGGAGGCAATCCACGGCGACAAGTCGCAGCAGGATCGTCAAAAGACACTCGACGCGTTCAAGGCCGGCGAGACCACCATACTGGTGGCCACTGACGTTGCCGCGCGCGGGCTCGACATTGCGGAGCTGCCTGCGGTGATCAACTATGACTTGCCGTATTCGCCGGAGGATTATGTCCACCGGATCGGCCGTACCGGGCGTGCGGGTGCGAGTGGTATGGCGCTTAGTTTGATGGTGCCCGGCGACGAGCGTTTGCTGGAACAAATCGAAAAGCTGATCGGCCGCAAATTGCCGCCTCATGCGCTCGAGGGTCTTCCCGAGCGGGCGCGCGGTGGGGCCGATGCTGAGGCGAACTACGAAGCGCGAGCGCCGCGCTCGCGATATGCAGAGTCCGATGCGACGACGGGATCGGAGCGCGCGCCACGGGGGCCTCGCCCCTCACGTCCGAGCTTTGAATCGCGGGTGCGCTCGAATCTACCGGGGTGCTCGAGCGATCGTTTCTTTTTTCAGCCTTACGAGCCTTCGGCAGCGGCGCTCGCAGCTGCACAGGCAATGGCAAGCGACGCCTCAGCTGCGGCCCTCAGTGGCCGCAACGCCAGCCCGAGAGCGGGGTCGCAGCGACGGCCCGCGAGTGGCTTGGCGGCATTGCTCGGAGGTAAGCCAGCGCTGTCGAACGCGGCTGCTGCGGCACCGGCCCCGGACGCTTAAGCAGCCAGCCAGCGCACGGCCCACGCCGCGGTCGCCCATGACCAGAAATCCTTGATTAGCCGCTCCGACGCATTGGCGTCGGTGTCGAGTGCGGCGCGTAGAGGCTCGGGCGGATGGCCTAATTGCAGATGGCGAGCGGCCAGGAACAAGGAGCGCAACGGGCGTTCGAGCGCGAGGGCACTTGCGCCGCTCTGCTTCGACAACTTCTGGCCCGTCGCGTCGCGCAAAACCGGCACATGCAGCGTGCGCGGGTGTGTCAAGCCGAGCGCGCGCTGCAAGACTCGCTGACGCGCGGTGGCCATCAGCAAGTCGTCGCCTCGGACAACATCGGTGACGGCGTCGGCGGCATCGTCGACGACGATCGCTAAGTGGTATGACCACTGGCCATCGGCGCGTCGCAAAACAAAGTCGCCGACCTCATCGGCAACACATTGGACAACGTCGCCGACGGCTCGATCGACCCAGCGTTCAATCCCGATCGGGACCACGAAGCGCCAAGCCGGCGCTTGGCGTTGTTGTGTCGAATCGTTTGCGCTGTCGAAAGGGGCTCGGGTTGCGCACGACTCTGGCGCGAGCGACGGCCTTGCTTTGCTTGCTGCTGACGGCCGACAGGTGCCGGGGTAGACGCGCTCTTGCCCCGTTGCGGTGGGGATGCCCTGCTGCATCCAATACCTTGCGATGTCGTTGCGGCTGCAACGGCAGGCGTAGGCCCGATCCTGCGTCTCGAGACGCGCGAAGGCGGCCTCGTGACGCGCGCCGTGCTGGGTCGTTCGCTCAAGCGGTCCGTCCCAGTGCACCCCGTGGGCAGCCAGAGCGTGCACAATTGCGTCCGCGGCACCGGGGACCACGCGGGTGCTATCCACATCGTCGATGCGGAGTCGTAGTCGTCCTTGGTGCGCGCGCGCATCGAGCGAGGCCGCCATCGCCGCCACCAGCGAACCGAGATGCAGGGGGCCGGTGGGCGACGGAGCGAAGCGGCCGACGTAAGGATGAGGCGCTGGCATGGGACTCGAACGGGGAAGCCTCGCCGTAGCGGGGAGAGCGAGCAGTCGCTATTCTGGAGGAAAATACAATGCTGATAAAACGTTTGGCGCGAGAGCGCGGGCATGGCCAACATGGTTGGTTGGATTCCTGGCACAGCTTCTCGTTCGCCGATTATCACGACCCTGCGCACATGGGCTTCGGGCCTTTGCGTGTCATCAACGAGGACCGCATCGCACCGGGCTCTGGCTTTGGCACCCACGGCCACCGCGACATGGAAATTCTCAGTTGGGTGCTGGCGGGTGCGCTGGCGCACCGCGATTCCATGGGCAACGGCTCAGTGATCGTGCCAGGGGATTTGCAGCGCATGAGTGCAGGGCGGGGCGTCCAGCACTCTGAGTTCAACCATGACGCGCAGCAGACCACCCATTTTTTACAGATTTGGATCGAACCCGCGGCGCGTGCGACCGAACCTGGATATGCGCAGAAGCACTTCCCCGTCGCGCAAAGAAGGGGTCGACTGTGTACCGTGGCAAGCGGCGACGGTCGTGAAGACTCGGTCCCGATGGGCCAAGACGCGCTCTTGCTCGCGGGACTTTTCGATGGTGAAGAGCAGGCCACTTGGCCGCTGCCCGTGGGCCGGCGCGCTTATGTGCACTTGGCGCGCGGCGAGCTCACCGTCAACGGCGAACGTTTGCAAGCGGGAGACGCGCTCAAATTGACCGAAGAGGCCGAGGTCGTGCTGAGCCACGGCGTCGACGCCGAGGTATTGGTGTTCGAGTTGGCGTAGGCACCCGGGCCGCTCAAACGCGCTCGGCAACCCCAAGCGGCCCGATCGTCGGGGTGCTTGGCGCAAAGGGGCTCAGGCACCACGGGGGGTAGAATCGGGGTCCCATTTCGCACAGTTGCATGGTCGATCCCGCCTTTATTCACCTGCGCGTCCATACCGAGTATTCGGTCGTCGATTCGATTGTGCGGATCGACTCGCTTGTGGCGGCGGCCAAAAGCGACGGACAACCCGCCGTCGCGATCACGGACCTGGGCAACCTGTTCGGCTGGATCAAGTTCTATAAGGCGGCCCGCGCCGCTGGGGTTCAACCGATCCTGGGCGCCGACGTTTGGATCACGAACGACGCCGATCGTGATCAAGCAACGCGCTTGTTATTGATCGCGGCCAATAGCGCTGGCTACGCGAGACTTTGCGAGTTGCTCTCGCGCGCGTGGCTCGAGAATGCTTGGCGCGATCGCGGTGAGATTCGACGCGAGTGGCTTGAGCCGGTTGCTGGCGACGATCCCGCGGGCGGCTTGATTGCGCTCTCGGGGGCCGCGAGCGGCGATATTGGCGAGGCCTTGCTGGCTGGCCGCACCCATCAGGCAGAGGCGCTGGCGCGCGACTGGGCGCGTTGTTTTCCCGGGTCTTTTTATTTGGAATTGCAGCGCGCTGGCCGGGAGAACGATGAGACCCACGTGCGCTTGGCGGCAGCGCTTGCCGTGCGTTGTGGCTTACCGGTGGTGGCGACCCATCCGGTACAGTTCGTGCGCGCGGAGGAGTTCGCCGCGCACGAAGCGCGCGTCTGTATTGCAGAATCCGAACTCTTAGCCAACCCGCGCCGAGCCAAGCGTTTTACGGAACCGATGTGGTTCCGTTCGCAGTCCGAGATGCAGACGCTGTTTTCGGATCTGCCGCAGGCTTTGACCAATGCCGTGGAGATCGCACGCCGTTGCCACCTCAGCATGCAACTCGGCAAGGCGCGCCTGCCGGACTTTCCGGTACCGGCGGGCTGGAATTTGGACGACTGGTTGCGCGCCGAATCGCGGCAAGGTCTCGAGCAACGCTTCGAGGTTCGCTTCCCGCCTGAAGTCGTAACGACCGAGGAGCGCGATCGTCGATGGGCTCAGTATGAGGCCAGGATCGAGTACGAGTGCAACACGATCGTCCAGATGGGTTTTAGCGGCTACTTTTTAATCGTCGCGGATTTCATCAACTGGGCAAAGCGCAACGCGGTACCGGTCGGTCCAGGGCGAGGCTCGGGCGCCGGTTCGCTGGTGGCCTATGCGCTTGGCATCACCGATATCGACCCGATCCCTTACGCCTTGTTGTTTGAACGATTTCTAAATCCAGAACGGGTTTCGATGCCCGACTTTGATATCGACTTTTGTCAGGACCAGCGATGGCGCGTCATTGAGTACGTGCGTGACAAGTATGGGGCGCAGGCCGTCAGTCAGATCGCCACCTTTGGCACGATGGCCTCGAAGGCCGTGATCCGCGACGCCGGACGGGTGTTGGATCTGCCGTACAACTTTTGTGATCAGCTCTCCAAGCTGATTCCGGTGGTGCAGAACAAGCCCTTGTCACTGGCCAAGGCACGCGAAGCGGAGCCCTTGTTGCGGGAGCGTGAGGCACAGGAGGAGGACGTGCGCGGCTTGCTCGAGATTGCCGGTCCGCTGGAGGATCTCGTACGGAACGTCGGTATGCATGCGGGTGGGGTCTTGATCGCGCCGGGGCAGTTGACAGACTTTTGCCCACTTTACAAAGCGCCTGGAACCGATGCGGTGATCAGCCAATTCGACAAGGACGATGTCGAAGCGGTGGGCCTGGTGAAGTTTGACTTTCTTGGGCTACGTAACCTCACCATCCTAGACCTCGCCGTGCAGTACGTACGCGAAGCGCAAGCGATGGCGGGGCTGCCCGCGGAGCAACAGCTCGATCTGACAACGCTCGAATTCGACGATCCGCGCGCCTATCAAGTCCTCAAGGAAGCCAATACGACGGCGATCTTCCAACTCGAAAGCGAGGGCATGAAGAAGCTGTTGAAGAAGCTCGCGCCCGACCGTTTCGAGGACATCATCGCCGTGCTGGCGCTCTATCGACCTGGCCCACTTGGCTCTGGCATGGTCGATGATTTTATTTTGCGCAAGAAAGGCCAGCAGCCGATCGATTTTTTCCACCCGGACCTGAAAGCGACGCTAGAGCCAACGTACGGCGTGATCGTCTATCAGGAACAGGTCATGCAGATTTCGCAAATCATTGGGGGCTATACGCTGGGTGGTGCCGATCTGTTGCGGCGCGCCATGGGCAAGAAAAAGCCCGAGGAGATGGCGAAGTACAAAGGCACCTTTCTGGCAGGCGCGCAGTCCAAGGGCTATGGCGCTGCGTTGGCCGAGAAATTGTTCGACCTGATGGCGATGTTCGCCGAGTACGGCTTCAATAAATCGCATACCGCAGCGTACGCGGTCGTCACTTACCACACGGCCTGGCTGAAGGCGCACTGGCCGGCCGAATTCATGGCGGCGACCCTGTCCTCTGACATGGACGACACCGACAAAGTGATGCTGTTTGTGCAGGATGCGCGCGCAAATGGCCTCACCGTCCTCGGGCCCGATCTGAATCAATCCGTTTGGCGTTTTGTCCCCGTCGGGGGCGATGGTGCGCCGGCCCGGACGATCCGCTACGGCCTGGGCGGGGTTAAGGGAGTGGGCGAACAAGCCGTACAGCATCTGATCGAGCGTCGCACCGTTGGCGGTGCGTTCACCGATTTGTTTGATTTTGTGGCGCGCGTCGACCGCCGAATCTGTAACCGCCGAGCGATGGAAGCGCTGATCCGAGCCGGTGCACTCGATACGCTCAGCAGCCCGGAGACGGTTTCAAGCGAGCGCGGTGACACGTCCTCGCCAGCGCCGACAACAGCGCCGACAACAGCGCTCGCAAGCCGCGCCATGCTGTTGGCGACCTTGCCCCATGCCGTCGAGGCCGCCGAACAAAGCGAGGCGGCGGCTGGCCAGGCCTCCTTGTTCGGTGGGTTCGACGCGAACTTCGACGCGCCGCGTCAGTGGGTTTCTGTTTTGCCCTGGGGCGAGCGTCAGCGTTTGCGTGAAGAAAAGGCGGCGCTTGGCTTCTACTTCAGCGGCCATCTCTTTGATGCCTACCGAACTGAGGCGCAGCAGATGGTTCGCACGGGCTTGGCGGAACTCAGCGCTGCACGCGAACCGCAGTACCTCGTGGGCATCATCGCCGCCATGCGCACGCAAATGTCGCGGCGCGGAAAGATGCAAATCGTGACCCTCGATGACGGTTGCGCGAAGGTTGACGTGGTGGTGTTTGCCGAACTCTACGAGGCGCACCGCGCCATCGTTCGGGAGGACGAATTTTTGCTGGTTTACGGCCGCGTTAGTCACGACGAATACGCGGGCGGCTTGCGCGTCACGGCCGATCGTGTGTTGGATCTAACGGCTGCAAGGATGCAGTTCGCGCGCCGTTTACGCATCAGCCTGAACGGGCAGAGCGATGCCGACCGATTGCGCGGTCTGCTTTCGCCTTTTCTGGAGGCGCCCCAGGCGTCCGTTGCGGGATGTCCTGTTGAGATTGACTATCACACCAAAGAGGCCCAGTGCCGGCTGCTGCTCGGGGAATCGTGGCGGGTGCGTCCCGACGACGCCTTGCTGGTTGCATTGCGCCAGTGGTTGAGCGCCGACAGTGCAGCGCTTCTCTATGAGTGAGGGCAGGTTGGAGCATTCAGGCCTGGTGACCTGGGCCCGGCTGTTGCGTTACTCGCGTCCTTGGGCCAGCCGACTCGTTCTGGGTTTTGTTTGCATGATTTTCGCAGCGGCTACCGAACCGCTGTTCCCTGCGCTGATGAAACCGTTGCTCGATCACGGTTTTGGCGGCGAGCGAACGTTTTCACTTTGGATTGTCCCGGTTGCGGTGATTGGGATTTTTGTCGTTCGAGGAGCGTCCGTCTTCGTCGGAAACTACGTGTTGAAGTGGGTCGCACAGCAGGTTTTGCGCGAGTTGCAACGACAGATGTTTGCCCATCTGATGCGGCTGCGTCCCGCAGTGATGGGATCGACCGGGGCCTTAATCACAAGGATTGCGGTTGAACCCAATCAGGTGACGGCGGCTGCCACTACGGTGTTGTCTGTGGTCTTACGAAATGTGCTGGTGATCGCAGGTTTGCTGGGTTGGTTGCTGTGGCTGAACTGGAAGTTGACACTGGTTGCAATTGCGCTCATTCCAGTGATCGCAGGGGCCGTACGCGCATTCGCCCGGCGAGTTCGGGTGATCGCGGCTCGCCAAATCGACAATTTGGGTGCACTGAGCGGACTGGTCGAAGAAGCTGTGCGCGGTTGGCAAACGATCCGGGCCTTCGGTGGCCAGTTGCGCCAGCAAAACCGATTTAATGCGATGGCTGAAACAATGTTTCGCGCGGAGATGCGGATGGAGGTCGCGACCGGGGGTTTGGTTCCGGTGACCCAGCTCGCTGCCGCTCTGGCGGTGTCGGTCGTGGTCACGATCGCGCTCGTTCAGGCAGACGGCGACCGCAATTCAGTGGGGAGCTTCGTTTCGTTTATTACCGCGATGCTAATGCTGATGTCTCCCATGAAGCAGTTGGCCGACATTGGCGGGGTCTTGCAGCGGGGGCTCACCGCGGCTGAAGCGTTGTTTGAACTTTTGGATCGTCCTGCAGAGCTCGATACAGGGACTTACTCGGTCCCGCGGGCGAACGGAATTCTGAGCTTCGAAGCAGTTCGGGTGCGCTATCCAGGGTCTGACCATGAGGCGATCGCCGGCATTGATTTGGCTATTCAGGCGGGCGAAATCATTGCTCTCGTCGGCGCATCAGGCGGAGGGAAAACAACCTTACTCAACTTGCTGCCTCGTTTTGTCGAGCCCTCGCACGGTGTCATCCGCCTCGACGGCGTGGCACTCAAGGAGTGGTCGCTCGCCTCGTTGCGGTCGCAGATTGCGCTGGTGAGTCAGGATGCGATGGTGTTCGACGACACGATTCGGGCCAACGTCGCGTACGGTCGCGAACAGCCAACCCAGGATGCTGACGTTTGGGCCGCCTTGGAATCCGCGGCGTTGGCCGACTATGTTCGGGAGCTGCCGCAAGGTCTGGACTCGCGGGTCGGCGAGCGTGGACAGTCACTGTCCGGGGGGCAGCGTCAGCGCCTCGCAATTGCACGGGCGTTGCTCAAGGACGCTCCCATTTTGTTACTCGATGAAGCCACTTCGGCGCTCGACAATGAGACCGAGCGTCTGGTCCAGCAGGCGTTGATGCGATCGATGGAGGGCCGCACGGTGTTGGTCATCGCGCACCGGCTCTCCACCATCGAAAGGGCTGACCGCATCGCCGTTTTAGACCAGGGAAAACTGCTGGAAATCGGCAGTCATCACGAGTTGATTGCCAAAAACGGGCCCTATGCGCAGCTACAGCGGGCAGGGTTGGCGGTGGAGCTCGCGCATGAACCTGTTAGCGGAACCCACATTTAGACTGCGGCCAAGACAAGAAGAAACTTGGATCGGTGGGAGGGTTCAAAGTATCGACAACCCTGAGCGCCGGTCTTTTCAAGGGCTGACTGAGCGTCTGGTGCCCTTGCGTTCGAGCATGTGGCTATTTTTTTTTCGGTTCCGCGTACGCCGTGGGCCGATCTAGACGCGCTTGGCGGTGCAAGGCGTCAAGCTTGAGATACTTATAGTAAGTTGATTCAGCGTTGTAGATTGCAAGCATGAGACCGTAGCGTCCGTCGAGAAAACCAGCGCGTAGGATCCAAGTGCGCACAAAGGCCCAGAATCCCCGAAAAATGGCCTTGCGCAGAGACGATTGGACTCCACGCCGGAATGCATCTTTTGCATTGCCACTGGCGTAACGGTTCAGTTTCTCAAGAACATCATCCAGATCTCGGTAACTTTCATGGATCAGGCTGGTCTTGAGGTCGCCGCGGGTTCCATCAACTGTCATGTGGGCGTGTAAAAAGTCGTCTGTAAAGCCTGCTTTAGCGGTACGCACCAGGCGCAGGGTGTAGTCGGGGCGCCAACCTGAGTGATGGATAAACTGGCCACAAAAGCTCGACAGTCGCGGCAGACGGTAGCCGTCGAACTGGGGGGCCCTCAGCACCGATTGGATTTCCGCCTGCAAGGCGGTCGGAATGCGTTCGTCGGCATCGAGCGAGAGCACCCAGTCCGATTGCGCAAGCGCGATCGCACGCTGTTGCTGTGGTCCGTACCCCGGCCAATCGGTTTGTATGACCTTGGCGCCGGCTGCTTGGGCGATGGCAACGGTGGCGTCGGTGCTGCCGGAGTCGAGTACGATGACCTCGTTCGCGAATGCTGCGCTTTTGACGCAGTCTTCAATATGGTGGGCTTCGTTTTTTGCAACGATGACGACGCTCAGGGTGCTCATGGACGGATGGGATGAGGATTGCTGTTCTGAGTCGGAATTTTTCCACCTCAGCGGGGGGCGCTGAGAGATACGCAATCGCGATTGTTGATGAAATGGTGCCCCAGCACGAGGTACACGTTTTTTGTCAAACGCGCGATTACGAACGACCGAATGTGGTGTACCGCAAGGTACCTCGTTTTTTTGCCCGCCCCCGTTGGCTGAATCAACTGTTTTTTTCGGCCTACACGTGGGTTCTGACGCACAAGCAGTTTGATGTCGTGCACTCGCATGAAAACACCTGGCACGGCGATGTCCAGACCGCTCACGTGCTTCCAGTGCGAACCAACCGCTTTGCCAGACTTCGGGGTTGGCGGCGGTGGGCGCGCTGGCTTCAAACGCTGAGCAGTCCACGACTGCTGGCTTACCTTTGGCTTGAAACGCGCCGTTTCGCCGTGCATCGCCAACGCTGTGTTGTTTGCGTCTCCAGGTCCTTGCTTGAAGTGATGCAGCAGGCATTTCCTGCCGCAGCAGCGAGTATGCAGGTCCTCGCGCCTGGTTTGCGGGACATCCCGGGGCAGGCGTCAGCCACAGAGAGGCTCGCCGCGCGGCGGACCTTGGGCGTCCCAGAAAATGTTTATTGTTTGTTATTTATCGGGCGGCAAATTCGCAAGAAAGGCTTGCCCGCGCTGCTGCAGGCTTTGCAGACGCTGGGCCCAAGGTTCTACCTATTGGCGATCGGTTCTGTAGAACACGAAAGTTTGATGCATGACTGGGTCAGTGCAGCAGCCCTGGAGGGGCGTGTGCGGATTCTGGGGTCGCTCTCACAAATTGAACTGGCCTATCGAGCGGCAGATTGCCTCGTCCACCCCACGCTTGAAGACACCTATGCGATGGTGGTTTTGGAGGCGATGTCCCACGGTTTGCCAGTGATTGTTAGTTCTGCCCAGTATTGCGGAATCAGTGCCGAGCTGGAAGACGGCGTAAACGCGTTGATCTTGACAAAACCGCAGTCCGCGCTCGAGTTAACCAAGGGTATCGAGCGTGTGGCTGGCGACCCTGCGCTCGGTGACGCACTTGGGCGAGCTGGGCTTACGTTTGCTAGCCAGCGCTCTTGGAAAAAGGTGGCTGCAGATTACCAATTGATCTATCAACGAATCTTTGAATCGCGCTACGGCTCCCAGCAGAGCCGCTGATCCCCGATAAATCCTTTAAATCCTTCGTATCGGCGGACAGTCCAGCGATGCCCTTCATCACGCCACCGAAAAGAGTCCTGATGATCAAGGCGCACAGCATGGGTATTGGCGATATCTTGCGTAGCAGTGCGGCGTGGCGGGTAATGAAGGATCGATGGCCCGGCGTCGAGTTGCATTTGCTGTTCCTCAGTCGCCACGCTGGTTATCCCAGCGAGGAATTGATCAGGCAGCATCACCTACTGAACAGCGCTACGTTTTTGTCGATTCGCGAAGGGGTTCCCTACGCTGACCATGTTCGGAAGATATCCAATTTGAAAATTTGGACTCAGGTCTGGCAATTGTCCAAGCGAATTCGCCCGGATTTGATCATTGACTTTGAATGGGCCGGAACCCGGACTTCGCTGGTGGCTTGCGTAGCGAAAGTAGCCAGCGGCGGAAAAAGTGTGGGCGTCGCCCAGTTTCCATTACGCCGTTGTTTTTATAATTTGGCGTCTCCGTCCAGCGCCGCTTTCGCCAAGCAACAAGGATTGCGCGAACCCTTTGATTACACTTGGCGTGACTTTGTTGCAATCAGAGCCCTTGGGTTGGAGCGTGGGCAGACTGCAATCGAGTTGAGGTCGTCCGCCGAAGCGTTTCAAACGGTGGAGAATCTATTGCCGGCTCGGATAAACGCCCTGCGAGTCGGGGTGAACATTGGTTGCGCCACCTTTGGGGCGAGCCACAAGAGGATGTCACTGCCTTTGTTGGCTCAGTATTTCAAGTCATGGATGGTCACTGAACCGTTGGAACTCCTCTTGACAGGCGCTCCCGACGAACATCCCATTAATGAAGAGTTCATTGGTGAAATGCTGGCCATTGGCGCTCGACCGGCCCGGATGATCAACATGGCCGGCCAGACCGACATCAGCGTTTTGCCCGCACTAATCGACCTTTGCGATCTGTTCGTCTCAACCGACTCGGGGCCCTATCATATGGCCGTCGCATTACGTAAACCGACCCTTTGCTGGCTAACCTACCCGGAAGTGACCTCGTATCATCAGCATCCTTGGGTACGTTGTCTCGTCAACCCTTCCGAGGACCTCTTTATGAAGATGGTAGGCGAATTGTCAGAATGCGCAAGACAGCGGGCGGTCATTGGTAACGATCTACCCGAGGTTTAATCACACGCCATCGCAATACCATTTCGCGAATGACTCCAGCTTCACGATGTTCTCGGGAAAAGAATGTTGCAAGTCTGTTCTGACGATCTTGGTATTAGGCGTAAAAATATTGAGCCTGTTTTCGATTGCTTTTTTTATAAATTCTTCGTCGTTAAGGCTGGGTCCATTGAGTTCGGTATGAGAAAAAGAATTTATCTTTTCAATAATCTTGTTGGGGGGCATAAGGTAAGAGAAGTGCCAGCCTCCATCCTGAATAAGTTGGTGGTTTTTTTTGTGAATCAGCCTCTTGACGGATCTGAACCAGCCGGGGAATTTTTCGATTCTTAGGCTTTCCATTTCCTTATAAAATCGCCTGAAGTTCCCTACCGTTGAGATCTTGGGCTTCCCCCACAAAAACGGGGTACCGTCCAGGTTAACAACCTGATAATTCAGCTTGAAGTAGTATAGATTTTGGACCAGGGAGGCGCTCAAGTATTCTGCAGGATTGTATGACTTGATTGCGCTTGGATTGGGTATTTCGTCAATATCAGAAAGGATAAATAAGGTATTGTCGTTATTTTCGGAGATTGCGTCGAAGATTGAATTCCGCTGAATCCGTTCGTTCTGCCATGCGGATTGAGGCTTTTGGCTTAGCGTGTCGATAAAGTAATATGAAATTTTGGCCTTGTATTGGCTGAACAAGTCCGCGTTGAACTTCTTGGTCTTGTGCTTGCCTGTGAAGGTTTTGTCGGCCTCAACGATTACAAATCGGTCGATATGGTCGTAGAGTAGCTCCAGTCTAATTCGAAGTAAGTCATCCTCGCCGTTGTATGTAAACGCATCAATAATCATTTTCTCGAGGATTTGTTGATTTTGGGGGAATGGCTTGGCGCTTTGCGGCAGGCTCAGAAGGCCGTGCGTATGTTCATTGGGTTTAATGTTTTACGAGTCCCCCGGATTTTTTTCCGTGTGGTCGCGCGTGATTTTGTTTGTTGTGAGGGTCCAAAACAGTCTTTTTAATAAGCTTTTTGGGGTATCTTTTTTTAATGCATCGACTCGAATCTGCTTTCGGATTCTTATTGGGCCGTTTTCTGTTGTTTCGTTGGAATAGGGTGGATTTTTAAGTACGATAAGATTGCATACTCTGGCATGCAAGAACTTTGCTTTCGGGTGTCTTTGGACCAGTGTTTTCTTATTCCGTCTGATGAGTTGTTTCAGGCGGTTTGACTGGCAAAAGGTCGCGCTTCCCTGATGATAGATGAAGACGTCCTCCGTAATCGATTGCTCGTGGCCGGCCTGCCGTAGTCGAAGGCTGAAGTCAAAGTCTTCGTAATAACCGGGGCCAAACGCGGTGTCCAAGCCGTTCAGTTGCACCCAGACGGAGCGTCGAATGGCAATACAGAAAAAATCGCAACGGTAGGTCGGAATTAAGACGTTTGTTGGATTTTGATGGAGCCAGGCGCCCAAATCTAACCATTGCTGCTTGGTTTTGCTCGGGTCATAAAGCCTTTGGCCGTTTCCAGCTGAATTGGTAACGGGTCCGATCATCCCAATCTCGGGTTCGGCAGTATGCAGCACGTGCTTTAGTGCGTCCAGAGCGGCCGCGGGGAATTCGGTGTCGTTATTGACTAGATATAGCCATTCTCCGGATGCAAATTTCGCTGCTGCGTTCATGCCTCCGGCATACCCCAGATTGGTCGTTCCCTCTACGAATTTAATTGCGGGAAATCTTTCACACCATTTCTTGGTTTTCTCGCGACTGCCATCAGGGGAGTCGTTATCGTAGACGATAAATTCGATATACGGATCGCCGTACCACGGGCGCAGGCTATCCAAGCATGGTCGGGTCGTTTGTTCGAATTGATTGTAAGTCAGCACGACCACGCTGATTAAAGGAACCTTCATCGATTAGCACTGTTAATCGCCTCGGCCCAGACAAGCAGTTGTTGGGTCGACGAGACTGTTGTGTAGGGGGTTCGTCTGCCATTGTCCGGTAAGCCTTGGCGTTTCCAGTGCGTCCACGCCTCAATGAGCGCGTCGGCGAGCACTGGCGAGGTGGCGGTACTCTCGCCTCCGTTGTGCAAAGAACATTCTGCGACCTGGTGGCCTTGATCTCGGATCAGTTGTGCCATCTGCGGATTGTCGTGTACGGTGGCCAGTATTGGGCGTTGCATCCAGAGGTACTCGTATAGTTTGGAGGGAATGTATTCGGCGCACATTGCATCCTCACCATGAACTAAGGCCAGCACGTCACACTGGCGCATCCTTTCTAAGACCTGATCCCTTCCGCTGAGTCCCGTAACGGCGTCAGTTTCGACTCGGCCAAAGATTTTGATTCGGTCCCAGACGCCCATTTCCTTTGCCGTCTGCGAAGAGGGCTCGTCCAGCGCGCCGCCGTAGATGTGCACTTCAAGATCGCGATAGACCTGAGGCGATTTTGATTTGATCAGCGCTAGCGAGTGAATAAAGGGCAGGAATGTGCGCGTCTTTGACAATGAGCCGAAATGTCCGAGGACCATTTTGTTCGTGGGCACATAGTGTGGGGGTGTGACCCGGAATGGATTGTCGACGCCGGGCAACAACGACCGTCCTTTTCGTCCTAACGTGGGGTTGCGATGTTTTGCGCTCGCCAACGCTTGCTCGGTGAACCAGATGGCGAGATCCGCTGCCGTGCAGATGAGCCGCTCAACCTCAGCGTAGGCTTTTTGGCGCCGCGTTTTGGGTTCGCTGCCGGGCAGCACCATAGGGTCATGAATCTCGGCTAACCACGGAGTCTTCAGCCAGGTTTGGAGGGTATGCGCGGCCACGTGGGCAGCAAAAGGCCCTCCAGTCGAGTAAATGAGGTCGAAAGGCTTTTGCTTTGCCAGACGCTGACCGAGTCGCGCGGCACTGAGACACCAGCTCCAGGAACTTTCGACTGGTTTGAATGCGCGTTCTATTACGATAAAAGGCAATAACAGGCTGCTAATTAGCAGCATGATCGAGCGATAGGCTACCCGTGATTTCAGCTTCTCTCGCAGTACGTGGCGCAGTTCAAACTTGAACCCCGACGGTCCGATGGACCAGACCTGGTGGTGCTCGAAACGGCTATCCTCCTGACCCGTTACGCCGCTAATTACGACAACCTCAATGCCGGCTGCCAGCAGGTGTGGAATTTTGTCGGTAATGGTATGGCTTGCAGCCCGGCCGTCCATATTAAAAGGGTGCGACAGGATTAACCAGCGTCGATTCCCTGGGGTGCTTGCGAGCGACGGGTCGGGGACGGACTGCTTCATTGATCAACGTGGTGAGTTGTTAACGAGGAATCGAGCGACGTCCTCACTTAAAACTGCGTCCTGGTTATCTGGGCGATCACGCCGCCCGGTTTCTTCCGCTGAAGCCGGATCGGTGATTCAAGAAGTCGGGCCAAATTCGTCGGCGGAGGGTTGTCTCGTATCGTCCGCGGGCACTGCCAGACCACAGGACTGGATGCGTGAATTCAACTTTGCGGATGTAGCGCAGGTGCAGCTGGCCGTCCATCCGCGGAAAGGCTGCGATCCGAAATCTTCAGCTTGTAGAACAAAAACGGCAGGGTCTTGCGCCCCTCTGGGGATCAAGCTGAGCGGCGTCCGATGCCGTGATGCTCCAATCCTTTGTGCGCCAATGCTTGCGGTGAGTAGAGATTACGTCCGTCAAAGACGATTGGCTCCGCAAGAAGGTCACGAATACGGTCAAAGTCCGGGCTTCGAAACTGCCGCCATTCCGTCACAACAAAAAGAGCGCTCGCCTGATCAAGCGCTTTGTAGGGCTCGTTCACCAGCTCTAGCCCGGGCCGCGCGCCAAAGGCGGCTTGGGCTGTTTCGTGCGCCTCTGGGTCGAAAGCGCGGACCGTCGCGCCTGCATCTAAGA
>Ga0114963_10001340_pt1 | contig 17023 bp, 14 predicted proteins | sample C_131016_EF_Meta_FD_87019 | JGI IMG/M metagenome (GOLD analysis project Ga0114963, IMG submission 87019) | Freshwater microbial communities from Lake Croche, Canada to study carbon cycling - C_131016_EF_MetaG | ecosystem: Environmental > Aquatic > Freshwater > Lake | place: Lake Croche, Canada...
AGGAGGGTGAATTATTCTAAACTCTTCTTCCTTCTCCTCTGCGTCAGTATCCCTGACGATTTTAATACAACCACAGGCAATTTCTTTACATTTGGATTTATACGCCATACTACAGAGTTTAATGACCATTCCTGAAATAGTCGTAATAAAAGCAACCCAAAATACTTCACTTAACATATAATATTTGCGGAGATTTTAAAGTTGATTATATCCATACACCACCGCCCTTAAAGTGAAATTATTACCTGAACCGAGAGAGGATTGTTGAATTGTTAAACCAGTAATCGTCGCACCACTTAAAGAAGAGCAAGAAATTGTCCTATCACTCGCACCACTCACGCCTGGATTACCATATACCGATTTACACATTAAAGAAACTTGTTGTGTTTGAGTGTTCGCAAATCCTACATTTTGAATATCAAAGATTACCTCTTTGTTCGGTATGGAAGAAACGGCAAAGACCAAAGGAGCAGACGACAAAGTTGCCCCAGAAGTATAAACTGGTGAAACGGACGAAGTAGCAGTAGAAACCATTTCAAACCCATACAAAGAAGCAATTGTAGGTAGTGTTCCAGTTCCTAAGAATGCTTGAAGAGAATAACTCGCGTATGTAGTGGTGAATGATACTTGTGTTGTTGGTTCTAAAATAATTCGGTAATTTTTATAAGAAGAATTGAAGAGATTTGCGAAGGATAGATTTTGAGCAGAAGCAGAACCAGTAATCGCTACAGAAACCGAACCGATTTTAACCAAACCGACTTGACCCAATCTTGACGCTTGATTTGCGGTTGTTGGGGCATTTGATAATGTGACTGAGTTGGTTGTTGTCACACCAGTATTATCCACCGAAAAATAAGTGGAAGAAAGAGCAGTTGGATTAGGTGTTCCAAAAGCGTATGTTCCAGCAGTTCCAATACCATACTTCAAGTTGCCGTTCCCGTCCAATCGTAAAATATAAGGTGAAGTTCCACTATAAGTGTCTGGATTATAGAACATATCAGCATATCCATTATTATCACCAATACTGGATTGAAATCCAACAGCAACATTACTCTCACTTCCGTTTGGAACTAATTGCGTCGCCATATTACAACAAGACCCAAGCATATTAAAATAACCTTGTGAGTAAGGTGTTCCTGCTGGTAATGGAGTAAAGAAACTGCTATATAAACTCCAAGAAGGAAAAGCAGTAATTCCAGTTCCACCAGTTCCACTTCCAGCATATCTAATATCGTAAATACTACTACTTGAATTACCTGTATTTGTAGTTTGAATACTTAAACTATTATTTGTTGCCCCAGTAGTGTTTGTTGTGGATATTGTTTTTGAACCAACCCCGCCAGTAGAAATAAGTAATCCACCAGTAGAAGAGGTTTCAGTCCCGTCGCTTACCAAAAAATTAGGATTTTGAAGAACATTTGTAGAAGGATTATATTGTAGATATAAACTATCTATACGCAGAACATTATTAGAAGAAGAAGTGGATACGAATGTTGGGTAATAAGTTCCAGCAGTAGTAGTTGTATTTGTAATATTAATGAGGGTCGCTGAACTTGCGTTGCCGACAAACGAAGTTGCTGTCAAAGCACCTGTGCTTGGATTATAAGTAAGAGGGGTGGTTGTATCGTCAATAAAAAGACCCTTATTACCTGCCCCACTCGTTTTTACGAAAGTAGGATAAACAAGTGTAGAAGCATTATCTAAACCAATCACAGCATTCGTGGCGTTCGTTGCCGTTCCACTCAAAAGACCATTAAAGGTATTTGCTGTTATAGTATTTGAAGAAGGATTGTAAGTCATTGTTCCAACTAAATTAGGGTAGTTCCCACTTGTATTATTAGAAACAAAAACAGGGTAATAAGTCCCAGCGGTGGTTGTTAAAGTCGTTGAAGTATTTATAGCATTTGTAGCATTCGTAGCAGTTACAGCATTCCCACTTAAATCTCCTATAAAATTAGTTGTTGTAACACTTGTGGGGGTTATTGTAGTCGTGTTTGTTCCATTTGTGCTTGTAATTGTTCCCTGCTTAATTTTGGCACTATTTGCGGAAGCACCTGTTCCACTCTCTTTAAAAACAACTCCGCCTTGTCCTGCTGTCGTTAGAATAGATAAGTCATTCAAACTTGCGTCGTAGTAATTTAAACCGAATATTTGACCGACTTGCGTAGGGTCTCCTGCTTGGGTGGTTATTGTTTTAGTAGGACTGATTTTAGTATTTTGAACTATTACTGAATTGGATAAATTCAAAGCAGTATTTGTCACATTATTACTTACAGCAGATAGATTTAAGGGGTCTATATAAGTCCCGTTTATTACAAATCCATTGGCATTCACATAGAGGGTTTTCCCGAGTGTTGGGTTATTTACTTCCAATCCACCTGTAGTAAGAGTTGAATATTTATCTGTTGTAGTTGCCATTATATATTATAATTAGATAATTTTTTTTCTAAATAACTGGAACAAGCATTATCCTTTGATTTAATCCACCCGCTGGGGTAAAAGCATTATTGAACCTCATAAAAATATTTATATACCAATCATACCCGTTTTGGACATTAATTGTAGAGTAATATGAAACATTTACTTCAGGATAGGCACTCGTTGTTCCAAAAGAATATCCCCAAGCATTATAGGTTGTTCCACCATAGATAAAACTTATATTCTCTCTTGTAACAAGAGAAGAAGCAGTTTGACCTCCTATAATGGTGGGTGTGGCAATACTGGTATATTGCGCTTGGTCTCCATATGGAAGCGTTTGCGTTCCTCCTACTTGATAAATATATACTTGATAAGCAGAAGCAGTAAGAGCAGAATTGCTAAATGACCAGCGGAAAGTATATGGATTTGGTGAAGCAACTGCTCCGTCTTGATAAATTGGATTATATGTATTCCCTGTTCCATTACTTGCGGAGGTTATTTGACCTGCGGAATTGACTGAAATAGTCGCATTTGTATAAGTCCCTGCTGTCGGTGCTGGACTTGGAAGCGAATATGCTGTCCCTGCGGTAATAGAAGTTATTTGACCTGCGGAATTGACTGAAACTGCTGAAGGAGCAGTGTAGTCACCAGAGGTGGGTGCTGGACTTGGAAGCGAATATGCTGTCCCTGCGGTAATAGAAGTTATTTGACCTGCGGAATTGACTGAAACTGCTGAAGGGGCAGTGTAGTCACCAGAGGTGGGTGCTGGACTTGGAAGGGTATAGGTTGTTCCAGCAGTTGCGGAAGTAACCTGTCCATAGGAATTAACAACCACAGAAGAAGGTGTCGTATAAGTTCCTGCGGGGTTAGGAGACAAAGGGGTTAAAGCATTTGACTTTACAAAGGCAGTGGTTGCTATACTTGTATCGTTTGAAGTGCTGACTGGAGTGGGTGCTGTGCCTGAACTGGAAATCGCCAAATTGGGGATTGTTTCTAAACCTGATTGAGCATAGGGAAACTGGAGGAACTTTGTCTTCAAATTATCTATGGTGAGGTCGCTGTTGTTTCCAAATAACCCACTATCAAATATGGGTAGGTTTTCACTTGGCGGTGGATATGCGGACATTCTGTATATAATTAAGAAGATATTTTTTTTTATAAATCTATGCTATTTGAATATATTGAATTACCCCATAACATTCAAAACTAATGCTTGGGTTTCTTACATATGCTGAGTAAGCAACTGAAATAGGGTATGTTAATGAAGTTGAAAGATTTAGAATAGAAGACACTGAAGAAGTCATTATCACCCCATAAGTAGCAGGGGCAGATAAAGCAGAAGCGAAATTTCCACCGAAATTAATATTAACTGAATTACTATAACCAGTCCATTGAAATCCATTCCAAGTCATTGCTGAAGCAGTTTGACTTTGAGCAGTCATATTTCCTATTACTAACCATATTCCAGCATTGGGAATGGAAGTTGTTGCTGTAAAAAGTTGGGCATTTTGATTACCAGCAGAAAAGGTGAGGGTCGCTAAATTTGTTGTTAAAATTTGACTTATATTTGGTCTGCTGGTTGCGGAGGTTATTTGACCTGCGGAATTAATAACCAAAGGAGAAGGATTTGTATATGTTCCTTGCGGAGAAGGAGACAAAGGGGTAAGGGCATTGCCTGTAGTAGTTGTAGTATTGAATTCGTTGCTACTAAATATAGGTGTGAAAAACGCTGGGGGTGGGTAGGTTGCCATTATATAATTAAGGTGATAAAAAAATTAGAATTTTCTATTCAAATTATTATCTCCTCTTAATTTATACTTATATGCCTCGCAAGAAGAAAGAAGAAGACCCATTGCCTTCGCAAGGAGGAGTTATTAATTGGTATGAGAAAATGCCGAAAGATTTTTTAGACAAAGCAGAAAACCCAAACCACCACCTACACGGGATTAACCTGCCCTTCCGCATGTGTGTGTCCGCCCCAAGTGGGTCAGGTAAATCCAACTTTTTAGTAAATCTCATTCACTTATTTAGCACAGGTGGAAAGGGGACTTTCGCAGATATTACCATTATAACAAGAAACAAAGACGAACCCATTTATAACTATCTCACTTCAAAATGCGACCAAATCATTATCAAAGAAGGACTACAGAATATTCCACCTTTAGATAAAATGGATAAGAAAGTTAATCACTTGGTATGTTTTGACGACCTCATACTTGCGAAAGACCAATCTCAAATTATCAACTATTATATCCGCGCAAGAAAGTTAAACTGCTCTGTGGTCTATCTTAGTCAAAGTTTCTTTGATATTCCCAGCATTATCCGTAAGAACTGCTCTTATATGGTTTTCCTCAAAATCGGCGGGTTGAGAGAAATCAAAACCATTCTGCGTGATTTTGCTCTCAATTGCTCCAAACAGCAACTAATCGGTATGTATGACTTTGCCACAGAGGAGAAACTCTCTCCGTTCATTATTGATATAGAGGAGAAAGACCGAACTCACAAGTTCCGCAAAGGTTTCAATATGTATTTAAATCCTGCGGACTATGGTGAGGACGAGGATAAGAAATAAAGTGTTTAGGTGAAATTTACCTATTGCGAAATTTGCGAAAAATTTGAAAAATTTTTCAAAAGTTTTTTCACCTATTGAAATTCCAAGTGCCAAGTGCCGTCAGTAGGTAGAAGGGTTTGCCCCTTACACGAAAGGTTCTTGAAAAGTTCTTCGTTTTTTCGCTTTTTCGCAATAGGTCTTTTTTACCTTAACAATAAAAAAATATACAATATATACATATTTACAGGACTTGGGAAACTTACCTTACACCTTCTCTGCCTGACGCCTTGCCTTCTCCTTCTTTGCCTTTGCGATACGCTTCTTTTCTTTCTCTTGACGCTCTTGTTCAGCACGGATTTTCGCACACCTTATCTGCTCTTTTTCAAATTCTGCCTTCTGTTGTGCTTTGGACTGCTTTGCCTTGTTCGCCTTGCGAGTTCGTTCCTTTTCCTCGTCAGCAGAAGAGCGACTTGTGGAAGAGGTTTCACTTGGAGTGTCTGCCTCCACAAGGCGGTCGGTAATCCTCTTGCGTTCTTCCTCCTCTGCGTCATAGAATTCACGCTGAAGCAAAACCCATTTGAGGAACAGGTCTTTAATATCGTTTTTGTGAAATTCATTGCCGATAATAACTTCCGTCATAAAGCAAATATCCTCTACACTCGTGGTAGAGTGACAACGGATAGAGCGATTAATTCGTGCTTCAATAAAGCGGTCGGCAATTTCCAAGACACAAGTGCGAATAATGTTGATTTTCTTTTGGTTTGCGAAAAAGCGTTTCTTAACTTCAGTCATAGCAGGACTGAAATTAAAATCTGAGTTGAGGCAAGGCAAGAACTTACCCCATTCAGGGTGTGCTTCTTTGGTTTTTGCTTCAATAGTGTTAAGTTGCTTCTTCACAAAATTCATACAACCCTTTTTTAAATATTCCTTCTCTTCAGGATTGTTCTTGAGGAGTTGGGTGTTGATAAGACCCTTCATTCTCGCAGGAATAACCTTTGAGGCATTACAGGAATTACAGCACTTTCCGTCTTCCGCAAGTGGATATGGATTGTGTCCGTAAGGGCAGTCGCAGAGGTTTCCGCAAAGGCAACAGGTAGGTTTGGATTTGAGGTCTTGAATGCGTTGATACATTTCCTTTCCTGCTTTTCCGTAAAGGTAAGGAGGCATAGGTTTTCGCTCACTGACTGCTTCAAATACCCAATCACGCAGAGTTTCGTTCTCAAATGCGTATGTGTATCCTGCGACCATTACTCCAAAGAGCATTAGCGACAAACACCCTCTGGGATTTTTGGGTGCGTCCAACTCTCCGTCGGGTAGGCATACTTGGAGGACACAAACCCACCACTCTTTGCCGTCAGGTGTCTCCACCTTTCGGTTGTTGTAGTCGTAGCATTTAAGTTCTGGGTCGTTAATCCAATCCTCCACTTGGATTTTGAGTTCTTCGTAATTAAAGACCCCTACCCTGCCCTTTGCCTCCGCCCAAGTAAATCCTATGTCAGTAGGACTTTTAAGGCGTTGGGTGTGGAAATACTCGCTTTCAACTTGTTCTCTTGTAATAAAACTCATTTTGATTAGTCAGTAGTAGTCGCTTGGTGTTAATGTGCTTTCTACCTAAACAAGAAAAAAGATTTCAATTTTTTTTAAAAAACTAATTAATTCCTTTATTTGGGCAATTTAAGTCGCCCTGCGGAGGATAAAAAAATATACAATATATACAGGATATTTTTTTATAATTTTAATTTTATATTTTTTATCATTTTAAATTTTTATTTGAAATCAAAAGGGACTTACCTTTACGCCTCCTCCTCCTCCTCCTCGCTTTCCTCTTGGATTACAAGAGCATTCTTGGGTTTGTTCTTTGCTCCTTTGGGTCGTCCGCCTCCACGCTTCTTGGGTTCAGGGATAATCTCCTGACAAATGACTACATTCTCAGGTTCTTCCTCGTCTTCGCTCTCCTCGCCAAAGATTTCCTCCATTAGTTCCTCTGTATCCTCCTGCGTCATTACAGGAACACACAAACGATATTCGTGAAACTGCTCAATCCTTTCCGCCATATTGGCAGGTGCTTTGCGGAGCAGGTAATCACGCTGAATGACCTGTCCCGCAAGGAAGAAAGGGTGATTGGTGGATTTGGCGAACTTTCCAACTTTCTCCCTCTCTGTCTTGGTAAGACGAGAGGCAATCATTTTGGAATTCCAAATGGTATTACAGCGTTCGCTACGCAGGTGCTTTGCCTTTCCAGATTTTTTATTAAAATTATCGCACCTCGCACAGAAGAAATACAGGGGGTTTTGAGATTTGTCCTGAACTGGTTTAGGTTTTGCTCTCGCTGGACGATTAGCAGAGGCAACCAGTTGAACATACACCTCGTCCTTTTTGAAATCCTTACCGAAGTCGTGGAGTTGCTTCACAAGATTAGCAAACTCAAGGTATTCACCTTCAGTCATAGGAGTAGGACGATTGAGTGCCTCAATCCTCTCAAATAGCATAGCAAGTTTATCGGCAAATGCCTTTCTTGCTTCATAAGTAGTTTTACTTCCACCAATAGTTGCCATTGTGTTATAGTTATACTTGCGTCAAATGTTTAAGTGCTTTTCATATAAACATTAAAAAAGATTTCAATTTTATTTCTTTTTCTAAACAAATCCCTTATTTGGTCAATTTAAGTCGCCCTGCGGAGGGTAAAAAAATATACAATATATACAGGACTTTTTATCATTTATCATTTTATATTTTTTATAATTTTAAATTTTTATTTCAAATCAAAAGGGGACTTACCTTAAGACCCAAGTCCAAGAACAACCTCTCCGTTCTCGTCAGGAAGAGGAAGAAACTCCAAAAAGTAGTGATTACAGCATTTCCAGTTGCTCTTAACGATTGCCTCACAACAATCTCGTCTGGTAATCGGTTTGCCCTCGTAGGGAACAGGAATGGTCTTGATTTCAGGTTGAGGAAGGAAACCAACAGGAGGAGCAGAGTAGCAATAGCAATTGGTCTCCTGACGCAAGACGATTGCCTTGTCTTTGGAAAGAACCCCCTCCATTTCGGCATTGTTAAAGCAAATACGGAGTTTGGTTTTGTTTTCTTCAATCCTCTCTTCGTATTGCTCTTCAAATGCTCTTGAGATAGAGTATTGTGCTTCGTCGTCCTCCTCGTCCTCACTCTCCTCTTGGATTACAGGAGGAGGAGACGAAGGCGGAGTAATAGGGTTTCCAGTCAGGCAACAGATTTTCGTTCTTTCAGGGTCTTCACAAGAGGCACTGATTTTACAAAGTTCTAACACTTTGATAATCTCTTCGTGATTTCCGCTCCACGACAAGTATAACATACTTGAGTTTTCCTTCAAGCAATCTGTGTCTTGCCAGTGATAAAACACAACCTTGTCACTTGCGTCTTCAGGAATTTCTGCCCACCCGCAGGAATTACAGCAAGTATGGTTCTGCTTACACAAGTAACCTAACAATCTCAGCATTTTAAATGCGAGAGTGAGGTTTGATTTGAATTGACGAGTAGTTGAGTTCATTCTTGATTATTAGCAATTAGTGTTTAAGTGCTTTCTATCTAAACAAGAAAAAAGATTTCAATTTTTTAGGATTTCCTTAACAATTCCTTTATTTGAGCAATTTAAGTCGCCTTGCGGAGGATAAAAAAATATACAATATATACAGGACTTTTTATCATTTATCATTTTATATTTTTTATAATTTTAAATTTTTTTTTCAAATCAAAAGGGTCTTACCTGTCTTCTGCCTCGTCCAACTTTCCAATCATATCGTAGATAGATTTGAGGTCGTGCGCCTTATTCAAATAATCGCCTTCGCAGAGGTTTTCCTCAGGGTTTTGGGTTGCTTCTGTGAGTTTGTCCATAATGTCTGCTATATCGTCTTGGAGTTTCAATTTCGTCGTCATTTCCATATGGATAAGTTCGCGAATGCTGTTGGGACAGACACTTGCTTTCCTTTTGAGTTTGGCAAGGCAAAGCACCTTTAGACCTTGATTTAAGTGTAATAATAAGGAATAGTAGGAACGACAGCATTCACAAGTGGTTTCAGCATTGTCCTTCCTCACTTCCTTATCATATTTCTCAATGGAGGTAAGTAGTTGCTTTAAGCAGTTGATACACATTCTTAAGATAGTATTGGACAGGAGTTAATGTGCTTTCAATCTAAACAAAAAAAAGATTTCAATTTTATTTTAAAAATACGATTAATGCTATTTTAGGGCAAAATAAAATATGGAGATATTGTATAATATGACTGCTTGGACAGAACATATCAAAGAGTTCGCAAAGACGCACGGCATTACCTATGGGGTTGCTATGAAATCACCTGAATGTAAATCCTCATATAAAAAGGGCATAGAAGTTCCTTCCTCAGTTCCTGACCCTGCTCCTACTCAGGAAACAAAGAAGCGAGGAAGACCTAAGAAGGTTGTCGCACCTGCGGAGGGTGAGGATAATATCAAAATGGTTGTTGCTGAGAAGAAACCAAGAGGCAGACCTAAGAAGGTTGTCGCACCTGCGGAGGAAGGAAGTGGTTTAGTATCCAAAGACACTCTTAAGAAACTGGTCGCCAAATTGAGAGCAGATATTAAACACCACAAGGGAGAGGGTCGTCCTGTGGATTACTTACAGGCGTGTATCAAAATGCTTCAAGGGAAAATGAGAGGTGGGGCAACTGCTCTACAAAAGGGTCTCTGTGCTGAGATTAGAACCTATATTGAGGGAGATAAGGAATTATATGACCAATTATCCTTTATTGTCCATTCAGGAGATAAAAATCCTAACAAATATGGAGAGAACCCCTACGCAGACCCTTTGAATAATCCAGACGAGTATGCTCAAAGCACAATAGAATTCGCAAAGGATAAATTAAAAAGACAAGGGAACGCAAAGCGACCAGCATACCCACAAGCAACCACTTTGAAAAAGGCAAGGTCTGTCAGTCCTGAAACAGGAGCAAAACACGCCACCGCAAGTATGAGTGCCTTAAAGAGCGACGCTCCTGTTTTTATACCAAAAGAGTTTGTCAAAGGAAAAGGTCTTGCTACAACACCCAGCGGTTCTAAAATCTACCCTCTTACTTTAGGACAAGTAGCAAAATTAGCACGAGGAATGAAATAAAAAAAAATAAAAAATTGATTTAAACTTTAGGATAAAAAGCATATAAACATTATCTCGTATTATAATATAAACAAATGGAAACCCAAACGACTACTAATAATCGCCGTGATTATATGCGTGATTACCAGCGTCAGCGATACAATGCCGACCTTGAGAAAGCAAGGTCATATCAGCAGTCACTCAAACTCAAAAAGAGAATGAATATTAGCGACGCTATGTGGGATAAATATAAGCACCACCTTGCGGACATTTTGAAACTCACTAAGATTTTAGAACACCTACCTGCGGAACTCATACAGGAAGTTCTACAGAACCCTCCGCAAATCTTAGCACAGGCGGTTGTTTAGGTGAAATTTACCTATTGCGAAATTTGCGAAAAATTTGATAAAGTTTCTACAATTTTTTTCATTGTAGAAACTACCAAGTGCCAAGTGCCGTCAGCAGGTAGAAAGGTTCTCCCCTTACACGAAAGTTTATTAAAAAGTTCTTCGTTTTTTCGCTTTTTCGCAATTTGGGCAAATTAAGGAATTGTTTAAATTTAAAAAAAAAATTGATTTATTTATTTAGGTAAATATGATATAAACATTATCCCCCTATATATTATACAATGGAAAACCAAACCGATAATACGACTGCTGTTACTATTAACGCCCTACCCCTTTCGCTAAGCAAACGCTCTTCCGTCTTGGACGGATTGACTTTGTTTGAGAAAATTCCTGCCGAAAGGATTAAGGCGTTATTGAAAAGTGATTTGTTGCTCCTCCTTTGGAGTGAGGATTACGGATATGACACTCACAAGAAACAGATTGCCGAGAATTATGCGAATGAGAAAGTCCAACTTCAAAAGTATTTCAATTTTTATAATACTGCCATTGGTGGAACTTTGGTGAAATACGGAAAACCAAAGCACAAATGGGGTCGTGCCTTTCCATACAAATCGCTCGGTCTGTCTTGTTTTAGAAAGGTGGTTCGCAATACCCTTATCAATGACCTATACTACGATTTTGATTTGCGGAACGCCCAACCCGAAATCATAAGGTTATTGTGCGAAAGTAACAATATTCCCTGCTCCAAAATCCAACGCTATTGTGCTGACCGAACAACCCTCCTTGCGGAAGTTCAAGAGCATTACGGCGTAAGCAGAGATATTGCGAAAGGGTTGTTTATCCGCTTGTGTTTCTTCGGGTCTTTCATAGGTTGGTGTATTGAAAACAAGATTTCCAACAGGAAACCTTTGGAGTTCATTACTGACTTTGAAAGAGAAATCCAAGATATTGCTGAAAGGATAAAAAAGGAGAATACCTCTCTTTGGGAAACCGCAAGGAAGAAGAAGGAGGACGCAGGGGTCAATCAGGAAAAAAAAGTGCTTGGGTCATTCTTTGGTTTATATAATCAGGAATACGAAAGCAGGATTGTTGAGGCGGTGCTGTGCTATTTAATTAATCACACCGACCTAATGAACCTGCCGAACACTTCTACCAAATGCGGTGCTTACGAATATGACGGCATTAAACTCTTGAAGGATAATGTTGATTTATTTGAAGGCGGATTAGACGGCGTTTTGGAATTGTTGAATGAGAAAACATTTGAATTGACTGGATTTCGCTTGGAATGGACGAACAAACCCTTTGAGGAGGTTTTTGATTTGGACGAATGGATAGACCAAGTAGTTGCCGACCAAACACCGAATGAAGATATGGTTGCCGACTTGGATAAGATTACAAAGGCGATTAATGATAGTGATTGCGGAATTATTGAGACCATTATGGAAATCTTACCAAATCACTTTATCTACTCTGTGGAAAAGACAGACGGAAGTAAAGGAGAATGGTATGGTTGGAACGGAACTCGTTGGGAACAGAGTGACGCTCCTCTTCGCAGGGCGATTATGTATGAAGTGAAGAAATATTGGGACAGCATATTAGAACCTTACACCAAGATATATGAGGGAATGACCTTTGAAGAAGACGAAGAACCTGATTGTAATTACGAATTGTGGGAACAAACAATGAAGAGTGCTAATAATAGGATATTCGCCCTCAAATCGGCAAATGGTATTCAATCTTGCGTAAGCGTCGCTAAAACTCTAATGACAAACTATACTTTGGAGTTTGACGCAAAGGAAGACCTGTTTGGTTGCGAGAATGGTGTGATTGACTTTGAGGAAGAATGTTTCCGTCCTTATCGTTTTGACGACTTTATCACCTTCTCGTGTGGATACGATTTTACACCTGCCTTAATTGGGTTCAAGGTATTTGATAAGGAAGGCAACTGCCGTGAGGTTTCGGCAGAAGATTTGACGGAAGAATTTACTGCCTCCTTTAATATGATAATGGATACATACAAACAAATCTTTCCAGACGAAGAACTCCGCAACTATTTCTTCAAAATCATATCTCTTGGAATTTCAGGCAGAGCAATTGAGAAGTTCTTTGTCTTCAACGGAGCAGGAAGAAATGGGAAGGGTCTAACCAACGAGTTCCTTGAAAAGGTCTTTGGTTCTTACTTTGTGAATGTGTCTCCTATAATTTTCAGCGAAGACCCCAAGAAAAAGTCGTCTGCGGGTGCTAATCCTGAAATTGCCAAGTTAGATAAGAAACGATATATCGTCAGCAAAGAACCACAGAAAGACGCTCCTCTTCACAATAATATTGTGAAGGATTTGACTGGTGGTGGTAATACTTCTGCTCGTATGCTTTATTCGTCAAAATCAAAAGTAAAGATATGCGGAATATTTGTAATGGAGTGTAATGCTAAACCGCCATTCAACGAAGCACCCATAGACGCAGACGCAGAACGCATTGACGATATTCTGTTTGTTAGTAAGTTTTGTGCTACGAAAGAAGAATGGGACGAAAATACAGGAGAGACCAACCATATCTATCCATTGGACGCAGGGTTGAAGGAAAAGTTCAAGAACTCTATCTTAAACAGAAATACTATGTTGAATATATTATTACACAATTTATTAATGGTAAAGGAACAAGGGTATAATTTGGGTTTCTTCACACCTGAAAGCGTGAAACAACGCTCCCTTGCCTACTTACAAAACTCGTATGATATTCACAACATTTTCCAAACGCTATTTGAGAAGCGTGTGGAGAAGAAAGCAAGTGAGTATTTGAACGCAAAGGGTGAAGTGGAAGATAAGGACTGGACGCTTCCTAAAATCGCACAAGCAATCCGCAATTCAAAGGAGTTTTACGAGTTGCCGAAATCCAAACAAAAAGAATACAAAGCAGATATGATTGTGGATTTCTTTGTGAAAAACAATGTCTATAAAAGTTCGTGCTACAAAAACAGCAACAAACACGCTTGGTTTGTGCGAGATTGGCGTTTGAAACCTGCGGAAGAGGACAGCGACGACGATTGTTAGGGTGTTAAGGTAAATATCATATAAACTTGGCACTTGGCACTTGAGGGTTGCCCGTTTGTTTAGGTAAAAAGGACATATTGCGAAAAAGCGAAAAAACGAAGAACTTTTCAATAATCTTTCGCGTAGGGGGCGAACCCTTCTACCTGCTGACGGCACTTGGCACTTGGATTTTCAATAGGTGGAAAAACTTTTGAAAAATTTTTCAAATTTTTCGCAAATTTCGCAATTAGGTAAATTTCACCTAAACATATAAAAATTTTTTTACCGAACTACCGAAAAAATCCAAAATTAATTTCTCCATTAATATTATAATGCCAAAGTTTAGCAAAGAGGATTTCACCCCTGAAAACGCCACTCGTCTTTCAGTTATAATAATGCCTAAGATAGGTAAGAACCCACTTACCAGTTTCAAAACTCTTCCTACTTCGCAAAGAACCAAGTTCAACCGCCTAATGAATGAATATATAGCAAGTTTAGGGGAAAACTGGGAAGACACTCTTTTAGCAGATTTCAATACGATAGTGAATGAGGATATTTTGAACGAGGATTTTGACCCTACCAAGCAGTTTGTTCCTGAACTCACCACAGGAAACACACTGATACTGAGTGAGGAACAGAAGGAGTTTTTCGCAGATAAACCTGACGAATTGGAGAAAATAACTGGTAAGGCATAGAAATAAAATATCCATAAATAGTATAATGAACCCACCTGCGAACGCACCGACAGACAGAGCAAAGTATAGGGAGCAATACCTTTCCAATTTAGCACTACAAGCGTCTAACAATCAAAAAAACTTGAATGCTAATTTGATTTTCAGGCAGACAGGGCAAACACCCTCACAACCAACAGATTTCCGCACCACCACCGAGAAGGCAAGTGATATAGAAGGACTACGCAGAGAGGTCAGGTCATTTATTGCCTCCGCAGGATTTACCAATTCTACGAATGCGAATGAGGTTGCTCAAATGCTACACCCTGACGAGTTGTTATTTGTCGTCCAATACAAACTGCTTATTAGCACAGATTTCAAAGGGCGTGGTGTCCCTGCGGAGGTCTTTATTGCCTATCTCCGCAAGTTGAAAATGAAGACAGAGCAAGTCAAGGGGGTAGAATTTGGATTACAACAGGAAACAGGAGAGGCAATTTTAATGTCCAATCAGCAAATCGTAAATCTCTTACCCGACGAGGCAACTTTTAGAGCACTTCAAATGGGTTTGACTGCTATAAGGCAGTCAGGAAACTTAAACGCAAGAAATATACAAGACCTTTTGGCAAGGATAGAATTTGAAATGGGACAAATGAGAGAGGCAATTCCAACCCCAGCAGATTTAGCAGGTATAAATCAATTGCCTCCTAATGCCTTAGCACAAATACAGCAAATTTTGAATGACGCTTTGAGAGAAGTGCCTTCAAGAGCAGAACTCGCAAAGGAATTACAAGATTTATACCAAGCACTCCAAGCAGGAGACGAACAGAGAACAAGAGCAGTTTTGATTTCTATGAGGGATAGTTTGGATATGAATAATGCGACACTTGCGGAACTTGCTGAAATCAAAGTCCTTATAGCACAAGCAGTGTCTCAAATGAAAGAAGAAAAGGCAGAGGTAGTAGGCAGTCCTATTCCTCCAGCGAGAGCAGAGGTAATACCTCCGCATAGCGGTAAAAAGAAGAAACCTGACGAAATAGATATGGACGCACCACCCTCCGCAGATTGGGAGAACTGGTTACACAAAACAAAGGTGGCATATTTGATACATAAAATAGAGAAGGGTGAATTAACAGGAGTTCGCCCGTCAAAAATCCACGAAACAAAGCAAAAAAATGACCACGACGGAAGTGATAAGGATATATATGTTATTTTTAATAATTTTAGAAGAGAGGCAGGGAATGCTCCGCAAGAAGGAGAACCAAAGGAAGGGAAAGGTTTGAAAGGGTGCGGATTAGCGAAACCGAAACGAGTTCGCAACTACGCCTCCGCAGGTAAGGTAGAAGGAGAATTAGTGAAACCGAAACCCTATGTGCCTTTTGGTCGCTTTATTATCCACAAACCCAAACTCAATCAGGAAATCCTACAAATCCGCAGAGTGAGCGGTGGTGGTTTGAAGGAAATGCCTACGCAAAGAATAAGCAAAGGTGTAGCACACATACTCAAGTCGGTTTGTGGAGGAGTAATCCCACATATAGACCATATAGCAGGTTTAGGAGCAAAAGACCAAGAACACCTCCACAGGATTTTAAATCACGCTCACATTGACAATGTGCCTGTCCCCACCCCAAAGACAGACGACGCAAAGGCGATAGACCGCTTTGATATTTTGAAGGGAGAAATCCTTGCTGGGAATGATAATAAGACACTCGTGAGAGAGTTTAAAGTCCTGCTAATGAAACTGGTTCAGTCAGGAAGAATACCCCGCAGAGAGGCACACGAGGTTTTAACCGATTTAACTGCTTTGGGATTTTAGAGTATTTATTTTCTCCGCAGATAGTATAAATGAACGGAGTAGCAGGTGATTTCGGTATAACCCACTTTAAAGTGTCGCACCCACATATTTCAAATAATATTCCACCTATGAGAAGTAATGGATTTCAACCCCCTTTTATTGCTGGTGGAAACCAAGTTGCCTACTATTTAGGCATAAAGGGCAATAATATTACTGAACCTGAACCTTGCGGAGAAGGGTGTTATTCAACTTATAAGAAGGTAATTAAGAAACATAGGAAAAAATAATCTCATATAGTATTATATAATGGTCGCCACAATAGTTCTCAATCAAAACAACTTGGTCGCAGACGGCAACAATAATACATTTGTATATAGGTTTCCCAATTCCGTTGCCTTTCCGCACCACGAAATAGCAGTCCAATCGGTTAGTATGTTTTATTCTTGGGCGAATATAGATATAACCCTTGCGAACAACCAATTTACGATTTATTTTCCAACGAACTCCGCAGGGGCAATCAGCACAGGTTCAGGTCAGGTGTCTTCCTATACCATTGTCATACCCACAGGACAATATGAGATTACAGATTTGAATGCCCTTCTTCAGTATTATTGTATCAAGAATGGTTGGTATTTTATCAATGCCTCAGGACAGAATGTCTATTATGTGGAAATGTTTGTGAATGCCACGAGATATGCTGTTCAAATCAACACATTCCCTTTGCCTTTGTCCAGCAATTTCACATACTCCAGCGGAACTGGTATTTGGACTGGTAATGCTGGAACTGCCTACGCAGGTTGGACTACCCCTGTAGCAAATACGCAAACAGGAGTGAGTGCCTTTGGCGGTTTCCCCAATTTCACCGCAGGAGTAGTGAATAGCACCCAATATAACCCTTGTTTAGCAATTCCACCCAAGTTCTCCACTTTGATTGGGTTTGCTAATAATACACAAACAAGAGGTGCTTCCGCAAATGGAGTGGTAAGCACAACCGCACCAGCACTCACAGATTTAGACGCCTCAGGCACAAACAAATCCTTTTTATCCTCTTCTGCTCCGCAAGTCCAACCCAACTCTTCCATTTATTTTAGCATATCCAATATTGAAAACAAAT
>Ga0114963_10001341_pt1 | contig 17008 bp, 16 predicted proteins | sample C_131016_EF_Meta_FD_87019 | JGI IMG/M metagenome (GOLD analysis project Ga0114963, IMG submission 87019) | Freshwater microbial communities from Lake Croche, Canada to study carbon cycling - C_131016_EF_MetaG | ecosystem: Environmental > Aquatic > Freshwater > Lake | place: Lake Croche, Canada...
AATTTATATTATATATATTTTTTTTATTTTATATATATATATATATATATATATATCAAATTTCAATTTTTATGAAAAATTGATGTTATTAATTATGCTATTTATAAAAATTGAATAAAAATATACCAAATATATAGAATCATATATAAAAAAATATTATTAATATATAATTATATATATGTAATTTAAGATGTATTCATTTATAATAAAAAATATAGCTAAATTTAATTTAGAGACAAAATCTAAACAAAAAATAACAGTATATTTATCTGGATCACCTGAATCACATTGTGGTGAAGAATTTTCTAGATATATGAAAGATAAAAATATTACAGATATATTTTGTTTTTGTGAACCAACATATAATATTCAAATATTTAAACAATATAATATAAATTTCCATAATATAATGTTTCCTGATGGAAGCCCACCTACCAAAGATACTCTAAAAACATTTAATATTTTAATAAATAAAATATTAATTAAAAATAAAAATGTTATAATAAATATGCATTGTGTATCAGGTTTAGGTAGAGCTCCAACAATGTTAGCTTATTTAATGATTAAATATTGTAATATTAATAATATTGAGTCTATTATAGAAATTAGAAAAAAAATTAAAGGCTCTATAAATAATAAACAATTAGTTTGGATACAACATGGTGATTTTAATAATGAATCACAATGTTGTATTATTATGTGATAGGAAATATTTTTAATAATAAATCATTATTATGAAAAATTATACAGGTACTTAAATCAATATCTATAAAATTATTAGAAAAATAAGGATGCTTATTTTCATTATCATCAGAATCATAATCATCATATTTGTGTTCATTACAATATGAAACCAATAAATCATAAGTATCAAAAACTCTTATTTTTTCTGTAGAAATTTTCATTTCTTTTTGAATACATTTATATCTGCTTTGAAAATCTACTATCCAAATATTATCGATCCAATGATCTTCAAAAAATTCAATAAATTCATTTTGATTAGAAATTGAATAATTTTGTGATAAAAATAGAGATTTTAAATTTGGAAATATTTTTTTTATTGCATTATTAAATATTTTCCAAGATTGAATACCCCTGTCAAGATTATCAAAATATATACATTGTATATCAGGATAGCATTTTGATATATCAAAGGTTTCATATACATTAAAGTCTGTTATATATGCTCTATTTTGATGAGCATATAAATTCCATATTTTATCGGGAGTATTTTTTTGTAATTCTGGACTATATAAATTTTTAATACAATCACACATTTTTACTTAATATGATCAGAATAATAGAAAGGTATATAGAATACAAATTAAATTCATTTTTTTTATAGTATTTTTATGATTATTTTTTAAAATATATCAAAAATAATAAAAATATTATAAAAGATGTTAAAAATAATAAAAATATTATAAAAGATGTTAAAAATAATAAAAATATTATAAAAGATGTTAAGTTAAAAAATTTTGCATTCCTATTACTTTATGATAAAAAAAATTAGTTATTTTTAAAAAGTATTTTTAAGTAAATATTACTTAATCATCAATCCATTTTCCGTATAAGTTGACATGTTATAGCTATTAAGAAAAAAGTTTTAAAATTATTTAATTTTCTATCATTAATCATGCTTATATGTTTATAAGATCTTTTAAGATTAAAATTAAATCTGTAAAAATAGTGAATATTTAATTTAGAATCTTTAAATTTTTATTCACTAGTGAAAAAGGTTGAAGAGCTAAATTAAACAGTCCCTATATAAATTTAAAAAAATGTCATAAATAATATCATTTAAAATTTTGGCATACATTTGGCCTTTATTATTTAATTCATTTTTTTGTATAAGTTAACATGTTATATCCATTAATAAATTATCATTATAAAATAATATACAATTAGTAGGATCAATTTTTATAAGTTTGGATTGATCAATCCATATACAACAATCTAAACTACAATTATATATTGGTATGCTTGACTTATTTAATAAAAAGTTATCAAAAACTCTAATATTTTCAATAGAAATATTCATTTGTTTTTTTATACATTCAAAACTGCTTTGATTATCTTCTATCCAAATATTTTGTAACCAAGGATCTTCAAAAAACTTTATAAATTCTTTTTCTTTATCTTCATAATGCATTGTATAATCCTGTTTTAACAATAGAGACTTCAAATTAGGAAACCATTTTTTTAGTGCATTATGAAATAATTCCCATGAACGAATACCTCTATCAATATCATAAAAATATATACATTCTATGGATAGATAACATTTTGATATATCAAAAGTACCCCATACATATAATCTTTCTATATAAGCTCTATTTTTTGGAGAATATAAATTCCATAAATCCAATGGATGTATTTTTTGATTTTTTGAACTGTAAAAATTTTTATATGTATCAGTATCTAAATATGCATCAGTATCTAAATCAATATCAGTATCTAAATCAATATCAGTATCTAAATCAATATCAGTATCTAAATCAATATCAGCCATTTTTATATAAGTTATAATTTTATAAGATAAAATAGACAATGATTATTTCAATTTTAAATTATTTTATTGTTTAAATTGAAATAAACAATATCTGTAAAAATTTGAAAAATAAATAATATGATAATTATTTGTTACTAATAAAAAATATTTTACCACACATATATCAATAAATGGAAAAAAGAGTTGATTTTGAATTATCTATGCCAGATGGAAATTTATGTAAATTAAGTGCATATATACAACCTAGTTCTCTAGATTTAAAAGAGATTGATAGGAATGGTGATTATATACATTGTAAAGGTAAATTAGAATGTAATGTTGTCGGAACCATAATAAAAAATCCTTCTCCAAAATATGATTATTCAAAGAGATCAAAACCTATTAGATTTGAAACATACGAAGAATATAAAAAATTATTATTAACTATATCACCAAGAAATACAAATTGGATTGATAATATTTTTAACGGTATTGCAGAACAAGATAAAATTATATTTAAAAATGATGAATTTATTATTATACCAACATCTACATGGGATATAAAAGATGTTCAAAAAATGCATTTACTTGTTTTTTATCAAAATTCAGGTATAAAAACAATTAGAGATATAACCAGTGATGACGTGCCAATATTAAAAAGAGGGGTTGATAAAGCATATGATATTATAAAAGAAAAATTTAATATTGATAGAAGTAGAATTAAATCATATGCACATTATCCACCATCAACATATAGATTACATTTTCATTTTAATTTGTTAGATTATAATTGTTTAGAAACATCAGTAGAAAGAGCACATTTAACTGAATCAGTTTTACAAAATTGTGAATTAATATCAGATTATTATAAACTAATTTCTTTAGCAACTACAACAGAATTGATAAGTTAAATTTATTTATTTTTAAATAAAATATTAATATATATGGATATTAATATTTATGTAATTGTTATAATAATAACTATACTATTATTTATAGTCTATGGATGTTATAATATTATAGATTATTTCAATAAATTGATGACTTTTTTTCCTATAAAATTAGAAAGAAAAGATTATGAATTAATTATCAAAAATTTAGGTGATAAATATAAACCTTTTGAAATTAAAATAGATGTAGATACAAAAATATTTGGAGGATTATATTCTCTAAAAAATGAACATCCGAAATTTACAGATAATATAATTTTATATTCACATGGAAATGGGGGTAATATATCATATTTATTTAATTCAAATAGTATATCTGAATTAGCTTCAAAATATACAGTTGCATTGTATGATTATAGAGAATTCGGATTAAGTACTGGTAAACTTTCTGAAGATGGATTATATGATGATATTTTATCTGTTTGGAATTACTTAATAGAAAATGGAGCAAAACCGGAAAATATAATAGTATATGGAAATTCAATGGGTGGAGCACCATCTACTTATTTAGTACAAAAATTATTAAATGATAATATACATCCTAAAATGTTAATACTTGAATCAACTTTTACATCCCATAAAGATATAGCAGAAGATAAAATAGGAACATATGGTAATTTATCAATATATAATTTTGATAATATAGGAAATATTAAAAAAATAGATCAACAAATACCTGTTCATATTATGCATAGTAGAGATGATGAAATTATACCATATAGACACGGTATAAAATTTAAAAATACAAAAAGATGTTTTTTTCATGAAATATTTGGTACTCATAATAATCCGGATTATAAGGATGTTAGAAATAAAATATTGAAATATAATGATATTAAGTAGTATATTTATAAAATATATCAAAAAATAAAATATGGATCAATCACAATATATGTCAATAACACCATGTAATATGGAAGATTTAGAAATTGGTGATATGGTTTTAGAAATTACTAATCCAATGGGTGATTGGAAAAAAATAAAATCTATTGATGAAAGTACAATTACATTAGAAAATGACAAAATTATACAAAAATCTTTTTTTTGTATGTCATGTTTTGCATATTCTGCTAAAGAATATGCAAAACAAAATAAACTTCGAAAACTTCAAAATAGTTTTTATAAAAATCATGAAGAAACTTTAAATAAGTCTGTAGAAAGATCACCTATAACTGAATATAATTTATATAAAATTAATTGGAATTTAATTGATGATGAATTATATGATTTTAAATTAATTAAATTTATAACTGATGTTATAATAAGTGCAAAAACACCAGAAGAAGCATTAGAAAATGTAAAAAAAATAGGAGGTTTGAATGATATTGATGATGCATTTATGTGGCAAGATAAAAGATATTTAGTATGTGAATTAATTGGAAGATCATATCTTTCTTATAACTGTATTATTTCATATCAAAGACATAATAAATATGAATAAAAACAACTTAAAGATAATATTAATATAAATATGATATATATAAATTAAAAGATGACTACAAAATTAGAAATAAGAAAAAAAGATTATATTGAAACTAATATTTCTATTGAGAGTTTTTTAGAACAGATACCATACATAGAATATCCAAAGGAATATAAAAATAAAGATGAATATATTTTAATATTTGATGAATATACTATTAAATGTAAAATAAAAATTAATTCTGATTTACAGGATCCTGATTTTTTATATTTTATTTATAATAATAAAAATAAATTAGAATATGTTGCATTTAATACAGTTCATCCAGAATTGTTTTACAAGATAGAAAATAACCAAATGACTGAAAATATATTAAATGTATATAATAATAAAAATTACAAAAAAGCAAAAGATTTTGAATTTCATATAAGAGGATATATAGGAAGTTATGAAACAATAAATATGACATTTAATGGAATTATTAGATATATATTATTAAATAAATATACTGAAAAAATATTATGGAATGAAGATATAGAATATAATAAAAGAGGTGATACTACAAAATTATCAACTATAGATTTAATTAGTACAATGACTAATATAATTGATGATGAAGATAGTAAAATATGTTTTTATACAAAATTTTCTAAATCACTAATAAAAATAGAAAATTACAATAATTCATTTATAGTAGATATAAGATATAATGGTGTAATAAATAAAAATATAAATTCATTAAAATCAGATATAAAAAATTATCAAAATAATATGCCGGTCGATATTATATCTATGTTATCTAATTTTAATTTTATAACATTAGATGGAATTTTCTGGGATCCTAAAAATATAAGTATTGAACATTTAAAATTATCAGCATTATTAATAGATACAAATATAATAAATGAGATAGAAAATTTAAAACAAAAGATAATTTCAGTATATGATTTAATAGAAGATGAAGATATAAAATTATATGCTAAAACTATGAAAATTAAATTAGATTTAAATATAAAATTAGATAAAATGGAAAAAAATGGATTTTTTAATAAATTTGAAGATAATATGATAGAATTAATAGCAAATGCGTATGATCAATTTAATACAGATGATTCATGTAAAGAAGATGAAGCTTTATCAAAGGATTGTGCAGCTGAAATAATGAAATTCAAAATAAATGAAATTATTGTAAAAATACATCCTTTTTAGGTAAAAATATTGATAAAAATAGATTTAATTTATAATATATACTATTTATAACATATAATATTATGAATAGTAATTTTTTTAATAAAAAAAAGGTATATAAAAAAAGAAGATACTCTGATGGAAGTATTAATAAACATTCTGATGATTCTATATCTTCAATTGATAGTGATACTAAAAAATTAGAAGAGTATACAGTATCAGAATTATCAAATAAAATTAAAAAATCAATTATTACAAATATACAACAACAGATTTTGATAATAGGAGAATTATCAAATGTAAAAATAAATAATAGTAATTTATTTGCAAATTTAAAAGATGAATCTTCTAGCATTGATGTTAGAATATGGAATATTTCAAATATAACAAAAGAGGTTTTTAATAATGGAGATGTTGTTAAAATGAAGGGCAAAGTTGATTATTATATTAAATTTGGAAATATTAATTTTATTGCAAATACAATCGAAAAAACAGGGATTGGAGATATTAATAATGAAATGGAAAAAATAAAACAGAAATATTTTGAATTAGGTTATTTTACAAATAAAAAACAAAGACCTTCTATTATTAGAAAAATAGGCATAGTAACAGCTCTAACAGGAGCTGCTTTACAAGATATACTTAGAACTTTTAATAAAAATAATTTTAGAGGTGAAATTGTAATTAAAAATTGTTTAGCACAAGGAAATGGCTGTAATAAATCAATATCGAAGGGTATAAACTATCTTGATAATTATAAATTTAACGATGGCTCATCATTTGATACTATTTTGATAACTAGAGGTGGTGGATCATTTGAAGATTTAATGGGATTTTCTGATCCCTTAGTTATTGAAGCTATATATAATTGTAAAATATTCACAATATCTGCTGTTGGACATGAAGTAGATACAATGTTAAGTGATCTTGTAGCTGATTATAGAGAATCAACACCAACAGCAGGAGCAGAATTTTTATGTTCTTGTCAAAAAGATATTGAAGGTATATTAAAATCTTATGATGATAAAATTAGTAGAATATATACCAGTTTTTCAGATAAAATAGATCAGTATTTACATAAATTGTATCATATAAAAGATATTATAAAATCCCCTAATGCATTTTTATTAGATATAGAAACAAAATTAAATACTTATGATAAAATAGTTGATACTAATATATTTGATAAATTATTAAGTTTTACTAATAAAATAAATAATATTACTTCACAAATAGAAGGTAAAAATATAAAAAAGGTGTTGGATATTGGATTTATAATTTTAATTGACGAAGAGAATAAAACAATAAAATCTATTAGTCAAATAAAAAAGAAAAAACAAAAATTAAGGATGATATTGACTGATGGAGAAACTAATGTAATAGTAAAGAAAATAATTGAAGAAGATAATAATGAATAAAATGATTTTACTGTTTAATTTTATAGCAACTTTAATTTATAGGTTTTAATAGTTATATCATATATATCATACTATGTTTTTATATTAAATAATATATTATAGAAATATATATTATAAAAGTATTATATTAGAATAAATAGATCTTTTCAATAGACTTTTTAATGTTTTATATAAAAGGTAATAAGTATAATATATTGTTTTTATATTTTAAGAGAGAATTAGTATTATTTATAAATATATATAGAGAGATTTTAAAGACACACAATTATTGTGTTAAAAAAATATAAATTATAAAACTTTTTATTTTGAATATTTTTTTTATTAACATATTTTATTATATATTATTACTTTTGTTTGTGAAATTTATCTTAAAAATTTCTAAATTTTAAATTTTATATAATTAAAAAAGTAATAAGATGTATATATTAAGATACTTATTACTTTTTAAATTGTAAAAGTATATCATATAACAACATCAAAAAAATATTAAATTTGTAATATTTTTTTATCTTGTCATATGATATACTTAAAAAATAAAATGTAATAAGTATAAAAAATATAAATGAGCAATTGTGAGGAATATATATAGACTAAATATATTAATCAGTGAGTAAAAAATAAATATTTTGGTATATCATGTGACATGAATTTGTATTATTATAAATAATTAATAAATTTTATATCATAATTATCATGTCATATGATATACCAAAATTCAATTTAACTAATTATACATAATATAAAATGTAATTATCATAAAGCAAATAAAATAAATGTATTATGGTATCAAATTTCACTCATTTATAAAAGATTTTTGTATATGATATGACATGATTATAATTTTAAAATTTAATAAATATTTATAATCATGTCATATCATATACAAAAAATACTCGGTTGATAAATATATTATGATATATTAATACATTATGTATTTATAAACTATTATATAGCCTTATTACTTATATATAAATAAGTATAATATATAACAATAAAAAAATATTATGCGTTTTAAAACATAATTTTATAATAGTCTATAAATATATATATATAGAATTATATGAATCATTATTGTAAAATTTGCAAATATTCAACAAATTCATTATATAATTATAAAAGACATATTAATTCAAAAATACATAGAGAAAATGAAATAATGACATTTGAATGTTCTGATTGTGATAAAAAATTTGTATATGAAACAGCATATAATAATCATATTCAAAAATATCATAAAAAAAATGAAATAAATCCAATAAATATTTTAACAAAAATGTTACTTTTAGAACAAGAAAATAAATTTTTAAAAGAGAAAAATGAAATTGAAAATAAACTTTTAAAAGAGAAAACTGAAATACTTATCGAAAAAAATGAATTAGAAGTAAAACTATTAAGAGAAAATAAGAAGGAATTATCAAAAACAAAAGACAAACACATTGAATATCTTCAACAAACAAATATAGAGACTTCTAGGATGGCACATTCATCACAATTATCTGCTATCAATTTTGCATCCATGTATTATAATAAACCTATTGGTATGATAGGAGTTGATAAGAAGGAACAGTATATTGATAAAGGTCTTCGAAAATTACCAGATATGAAAAGATGGATAAAAAACAAACCAGAACTTGCTGATCAGTATGTTGCAGAAAAATTAATTGTTTTATATAGTAATGATAAATTTATTGATTATATTTGTAGTGTTATACATAACGCATATAAAACAGAAGATCCTATTGATCAAACAATATGGTCAACTGATGTATCTAGATTAGTGTATATAGTAAGATCTACTATTGAAAATGAAAATAAACTAGAAAATAAATGGGAATATGATAAGAAAGGAATAAAAATAAAACAATCAATAATAGATCCTCTTTTAGATGAAGTACAAGATATAATAAATAAATATTTAGATGAAATGAATAAATTATCTAAAAGTGATAAGAAATTTGATACATTTGCAAAATTAGAAATGGTAGGAATAGGAAATACAATAATACATGAATTAAAGAATAGATTATCATTAAAAAATCAGATAATAAAATCTATGGCACCTTTATTTTTTCTAGAGAGAACAGTAAAACAGATAGAATATGTAGAATTACCTAAAAATGAAAATAATATAACAAATATTAAATTAGTAAAGAAAAAGAAATAAAAACAAAAATTGAAGATGATATTGGCTGATGGTGAAACTAATGTAATAGTAAAGAAGATAATATAAATGAGTAAGAAAAAAGACAAGGAATCAAAAGATAATATAGAAAGTTTATTTAAATTACAAATTGAAGAAAAAATATCAGATATTAAAGATAGAATAACTAATTTAGATTATTCTAAAGGATTACAAGAGGGCATGACAGAATATGATACATTAGTAACTGAAATAAAGGAGACAGAAAAAGGGATAAAAAAAATTCAAGAATATATTGATAAAAAAAAATTTTTATCAACAGATCAGATATCAATATTAGATGATGGAGAATTTAAGGCACATTTGGATAGTATACCTGAATTAATTAAAGAATTAGAATCTAATACAAATTTAAATGATGCTATAAAAAAATTTGCTATAATAAAAAATATTATTGAATCTTGTAGAAAATATGAAGAAAATATTAAAATGACTATTACTAAAATAGAATAAAAATATTGATTTATTTATTGTTAATACAAATATATTATATAAAAATTATACAAAACAATATGCCAAAAAGAAATAATCCATATGTTATAGATAATATGCCTAATAAAAAAGAAAAACTTATAATAAAAATAGTAAGTGATGTAAATAATAATTTTTATAATAAAATAGAAAAATCTAATAAAGATAATTATTTTCAGTGTCAAAAACCATTTTATAATCCATTTTATTATTAGCAAATATCTATAAAAAAGATTGATTTATTTATATCCAACAAAATAACCTTATATTTGTTTGATATTATTATATTTTAATGTCAAAAAGATTACGATCTGATTCTGATACAAGCTATAAACCAGAAAAAAAGGTTAGACGAGGATCTACGTATAAAGAATCTGAATTATCTGATGAATTATGGAAACCAATGGAAACTATTAGATATACAGAAATAATGGATAATAAATCAGATTCTAATAAATTATGGATAAGTGGAACAGATCCTAAAAATTATCTATTAAGAGATCCTATATTGGATTGGTTTGATGAATATTATGAATTATTGGGATTTAATGAGGATTGTGATAATAATGAATTAACAAAAAAAAATAGAGATTTGACACGAAAATCAGATATTGATAAAGAAAGAGAAACTTTTTCTGCATTATTAAATAATGGTAAAATATTTGAAGATGCTGTAAATCAGAAGATTATTGATAAATTTTCATCTGAACATGTAATAGTAGCAAAAAATGGTAGATCTGATTATGATGATGAACATTTTAAAATGACTATTAATGAAATGATTAAAGGTACTCCTATTATTTTGCAGGGGGTTGTATTTAATGAAAAAAATTATACAAAAGGAATGCCTGACTTAATTGTTCGATCAGATTATTTAAATAAATTAGTTAGAAGACCTGTAATTGGTGATGATGAAATAAATATTAAAGCACCAAATTTATCAGGTAATTATCATTATAGAATTATTGATATTAAATGGACAGGTATGACTTTATGTGCAAATGGATATACTATAAGAAATGAAAAACGATTTCCTGCATATAAAGGACAATTAGCAATTTATAATGTAGCTATTGGAGAGATACAAGGATATATACCTCCAAAGGCATATGTTATGGCAAAATCATATAAAATAGATTGTGCAAATAATAAACGAGAAGGATATAATATATTTGATTTGATGGGAGAAATAGATTATACAGATTTTGATAAAAAATATATTGAAGCAACAGCAGATGCTATTGATTGGATAAGAAAAGTAAGATTTGAAGGTCATAAATGGTCACCAGAAACTCCAAAAATTAAAGAGATGTATCCAAATATGTCAAATACATATGATGCACCATGGACAAAAATAAAACAGGATTTAGCAAAAAGAAATGGTGAAATTACTAGTGTATGGTATGTTGGACCAGCCCAAAGAAATTTTGCATTAGAAAAGGGTATTACAAAAGTTTCAGATATAAGATTAACAACAGAATCAATGAATATGAATCCAGATAAAAAAAGTATTATAATTAATAAAATACTTGATATTAATAGACAAACTGATAGACTTGTTTTACCTGAGAAAATAGAAAATAATTTATCTTGTTGGCAAGAGGAGACTCCAGTAGATTTTTATGTTGATTTTGAAACTCTAACAGATTATTTAAAAAAATTAGATCCAATTGATATATGTCTTGCTGATTCTAGATTAAATAGTGATATTATATTTATGATAGGAATGGGATATAAATTAGATGGAAAATGGAATTATGAATGTTTTAAAATGGATAGTTATTCATTGGAAGAAGAATATAAAGTAATAAATAATTTTGTTAATAGATTTAAACAATTATGTAAAGAATTTAATTCTGATAAAAATAAATATACTCCAAGAATTTTTCACTGGACCGGAGCAGAAGTAACTGTATTTAAATCTGCAAATTTAAGACATAACAATAAATGGGCAACATTTGAATATAATTTTGAATGGGTAGATTTATATAATATTTTTATTTCAGAACCAATAGTTGTATTAGGATCATTTAATTTTAAATTAAAATCAGTTGCAAATGCATTTTATAATAATGGATTAATCGAAACTAAATGGGATTCTACAGGTCCAAGTAACGGATTAACAGCTATGGCAAGTGGTGTTAAATATTATCAGAAATTAGATAATGATAATATAACAGAAGAAGATAAAAATATTTTTGAAATGATTATAAGATATAATGAGGTTGATTGTAAAGTAATGATGGAAATAGTTGACTATTTAAGAGCAAATCATTGTTAATTGTATTTTTCACAATAGTGTTTTTTTATTAATTAGTAAAAAAAATTGATTAAGTAAATATCATAGTAATATATTCCAATACTAATAATATACAATATTTATCAATTATGTCTAATAATAAATATTCTTATGCATCAACAACTGATAAGTCATATTGGACTGATTTTTTGATGAGGTCACTTGATGACGAAGAAAAAAGTTTATTTGATAGTGTAAAAAAGGAGAGATATTTAAATAAAAAAATAGAAAAACTTAATGATGCTGCATTTACACTGGATTTATATATTCCTGTATTAACGAATATGGATGGTAATTGTCTTTTTGAATGTTTAACTTATTTTGACTTATGTGATAGTATTGAAGAAATAAGAATGGCAGTAGCAACTGCATTATACATATTTAAAGATCATCATAATTTTATACCAAATACAGATCTAACATTAAGAGAATTATTTAATTTAAGAAATGAATTTGAATATGTATTTTGCTATAAACAAAAATTATTATATAAATATACTTATGATATTATGTGTATAGATGTTGCAAATTCAAATAGTTGGCAAAGACTTCCAACAGAAATGATATTAAGTGTATTGTCATTTATATATAATTTAAAATTTAATATTTTACATGATAATGGTCATTTAACTGTAATTGATATAATAAGCAATGGTGATACAAAAAATATATATTTGGGTTTACTATCTGAATTTCATTATATTCCATTAGATTTAAGAAAAGGAAAAGAATATGAAAATAAAATACAAAAATATATGGATGCTACTATTGAATTTCATAAATGGGCAAGATCAATGTGTAATTCAATAGATAAAAGTGATAATAATGAAAAAGAAACTAAAAATGTGAAAATAGAACAACCACATATACAATTTAAGCAAATAGAAAAACAGGATATTAATGATAATGAATTAGTTACTTTTGAATAAAAAAAATTGAATAAATAAATATATGATATCTTTAGTATTACAATAGAAATAATAAATATATTTCTATACAGTATGTCAGTATTTCCGCATATTATTGAATCTATAGCTGATAGATGTGGGGTTAAGGAGACAAAGCATTATGCCGTCATCGTTCCAACTGGATGTTTTGAACGAGACGGCCAATGTGAAAAAGTTGGTTTTCGGAATCAATACTGATGGTAATTGTAATGGTATTAGTTCAATACATGCAGAATCAATGGCTTTATCTAAGCTTGTAACAAATCCAAGAATTAAATTACATAAGTGGTTTGATATTTTTGTATTTAGATTATCTAAGTCAAGAAAGATAGGAGAGTCAAGACCATGTAAAAGGTGCATTTGTCATATGATAGATTCTGATGCCAGAATTAGAAATGTTTATTATACTACTGCAGATGGTAATATTGAATGTGAAAGACTAAATAGTATGCTTGAATCTCCTAAAACATATATTACTAGTGGAGATAGAAAGGATAGATGGAATAAGAAGATTTTGAAGAAGAGACCTTCAAGTAAATGATTTTTTTTATAAAAAAATATTATTTATCACATAAAATAGTATTTTCTGGTGTATTTAACATTTTTATAAAAAATATTATTTATCACATAAAATAGTATTTTCTGGTGTATTTAACAATTGAAATACCATAGCAGTTTTTTCCTCTGGAAACAATACACAATCAAGATATGATTTAGCATGATAATATGATTTTTCTTCCTGTTCTGCTATAGTTGTACTTGTAATTAATATTTCTTTTTCATTACCATCATCATCTGTCATTGTTATAGTTTTTATATTTCCATCAGATAAATATTCTAATAATTTTTCTCTTTTATCCAATGGTACCCCCTTTAAAATATACCAACCTATTTCATCATCTATATAATCTTCAATATTAATTTCTTTATCGCTTTCATCATCTTCCTCATTATCTTCTTCATTATCTTCTTCATTATCTTCTTCTTTAATAGATTTATTAATTAAATTATAATGTGCATCTTCTATAGCATTTTCAATATCGTCCATACTTTTCCAAATTAAAAATCTTGAATATTCATTAAATATATTTATTTTTTTTTCTTTTATATTTAATGTTTTAGATATAATTGATTGAACAGCACCACAAGTAATTCTAAATGCAGGTTCTGAACTGGGTAATCTGAGATCAAATCCTGTTATATCTAATCCTACTATATTTAAATTAGATAACATATTAGTTATTTTTGAAAGTTCTGATACTAAAATACCATCTAATTTAAGAGGAGGAATATTATGAGGATTATTTCTTATAGTACATGGACATAATTCAATATTTAAAACAGATGTATCAAATACAATAAAAACAGGTGAATTATCAATTAATGATTTTAAATGTTCCAAAAATTTATCAATTTCCATTTTTCTTATTTTTTGTAATGTATAATATATAATTGAATTTTCTGATAATAACATAGAATCATTGTCAGTCATTAAATTTTCATTTAATCCGACATATATTATTTGGTCAGGATCCACAACTAATTTATGTCCTGTAAATGTTTTATCAGTTGATAATAAATTCCATACAATACTATTTAAAAATTCCGACATATTTGGATTATCTAATTTGGATTTTCTTAAATCAGGTACTGAATCTAAATATATTATTTTCATATTTGATTTATATACTGGTACATTATTTTCAGATGTCAAATACATATATTTTTCATTTATAGCTGTTATTGTAGCTGCAGAAATACTTGAATCAAATGATAATGATATTGGTCTTTTATTTTTTTCTAATTTTAAATAGTAATTATATATGAAATTATATACCATTGGAATATTATTATTTAATTTTTCATATAATTCACTTTTTATAGTATAATCAAATTTGTTCATAATTTTCCCTTTTGGAGATGTATTAACAATAGGACATTCAATATTTACAAAATAGTTTTGCATTTAATGTATATATAAAAAATTGATATTCTAATTATATGATATACTCATTTTATTACTAGATAAATCAACTTTTTTCATATATATAGATTGATAAAAATGTCTCATATCAATACTAATGCATTTCTTTGGGGGAATGTGGATAAAATCACTCTTCCCAAATCTGCATCTTGTATTAGATTGGAGGGACATTCAAGAGCAGCATCAGCTACTATGATTTTCTGTCCAGAACTAAATATTTATCTTGATTGTGGACTTCCTGCAGATGTATCAAAAAAGGGATCTGTATTTTTTATTACACATTGTCATTTGGATCATTTCGGAGGGCTTCATAAGGTATTAATTCAAGCAGAAACATCACAACCAATTATTGTTACACATGGTGCAATTATGAAACAACTACAACAATTTATTACAAGTTCTATGAGTTTAACAAAATCAACAACAAATCCTAAAATTATGGGTCATATTACAATAAATGGGACAAATTATTATGATAAAATTCCAATGGTTTTAAATAAGAAAAAATGTGTTGTAGAAATTATTGAATGTTTTCATTCTGCTCCTTGTAATGGATATGGTTTCTCTGAATATCGTACTAGACTTCGTAAGGATATTGCTGAAAGAAAATTAACACAAGAAGAAATCGGTAAACTAGTTGCAAGTGGTGAAAATGTTAATGAAGAGGTTCTACTTCCATTGTTTTGTTTTCTTGGTGACACAGATCATCGCGTTTTTGAAGATGCAAAAGATATTAATAAACGAACTCTAAAACATCATAAAAAGGGAATGCCTGAACCAAGAATGAGACCGGAAATTCCTAATCCTGTGTTTAACTATCCCGTTATTATTGTTGAATGTACATATATCGATCCTGAACATGAACGTGAAGCAAAAGATGACAAGCATATGCATTGGAAGAATTTGAAACCTGTTGTATTGGCACATCCGGAAATACATTTTATATTGATCCATTTTTCGGCAAGATACAGGTCTGATTATATTGATGATTTTTTTAGGAAACAAAAGATTTCAAATGTACAACCAGCGTTTCACAGAATCGGATCAATTGGATCTGGATCATCATCACCAAAAAAGCTGGTTGATATTAATAACGAAATAATGATTCTGCCACATACAATGAAGGAACATATTACAGAACTAAATGAATTGATCACAGGTTTTGGAATTTTTCCGTTTGATGTTAGATTTTATAAGAAAACATCAGATAGTAGAGATAATGTATCATTGCCAATTACTGCAAAAATTATTGATGAACATATTAGTAAATTTTTTTCTGATAGGGGAATTTATGCTATTATTGAATATCTTATTGGTGAGGACGAATTGATAGATGAATCAGGATCATGTGGATGTGGTGCTGGTGATAGTGATCATCATGATGAATAATTTTTTTATAAATATCAAGGAATATTCATTAAAAAAATCAATTAATTGCAACTTTCTAAATTAATTAATATATAATTTAGTTTTGAATAATTAGTTAAATAATCTTTAGTATAATATTTATTCATTATTTTAATCATATTTTTTATTTCTTACAGACGTGTTTTAATTAGACTTAATTCTTTTTTAATATATACTATTTTTATATTTAATTATACTTTTATTTATATAAAAATATAAAAGCACATTTA
>Ga0114963_10001342_pt1 | contig 17003 bp, 17 predicted proteins | sample C_131016_EF_Meta_FD_87019 | JGI IMG/M metagenome (GOLD analysis project Ga0114963, IMG submission 87019) | Freshwater microbial communities from Lake Croche, Canada to study carbon cycling - C_131016_EF_MetaG | ecosystem: Environmental > Aquatic > Freshwater > Lake | place: Lake Croche, Canada...
AGGGGCAGGGGGATTGCTAAACGAAATATGGCGTCGCCGATGGGCAGGTAATAGATGGCCACCCAAAGCAGACCGGTGCTGGCGGCCATGTAGGCGGTTTCCGTAAGCCGCCGGGCCTGGCGCCGCCGCTGGGCCAACTGCCGATCAGCGGCCATGGGCTGGGGTGGGCCCAGGGCTCGGGCTCGGACTCTGGGCCTGGGCCTGGGCCGCCGGGCTTACCCGCTCGATCGTTTCCACTTCAAAGGGAAGATTGGCGGCCCGCAGGGCCCTGGTGAGGGCCTCCGCCGGGGCGGAAGGATCGGCCATGGGTAAGCGCAACACCACCCGATAGGGCACAGGGGTAACTGGTTTGGTTTCAGCCATGGGCTTGGGCTCCAGCACAGGTTTGGTTAGCTCTACTGGCTTTTGCTGCCCTTGCTTTTGCCCACCTTGCTTTTGCTCACCAGCGGGATTGGTTTCTGGAGTGGGTTTTGGCTGATCCGCGGGCTTTTGTTTGTCTAAGGGTTTGGCTGCTGCCCCAGGGGCTGATTCAGGGGTTGGGCCAAAGCTATTGCCCAACTGCTGGCCCAAGGGGGTGTTGCTGCAGCCGCCCAGCCCCAGGGCCAGCAGCAGGGGCAGGACCGCCCCCAGGCCCTTCGGAAGCAGTGGCAGGCAGCGCCCCATCAGCTGTCGCCGATCCTGCTGACCCGCACGGCACTGGCGCGGGGCCGACCAGTTTTGGTGGTAGCCGGGGGCTTCTTAACGGCAGTGGTTTTTGCTGCCGGCTTCTTGGCTGCAGGTTTCTTGGCTGCAGGCTTCTTATCGGCGCTGGCGGCAGGCTTGCGGCTGCGACCCTTGGCGGTGGCCGCCTTGGCCGCCAGCAGCTCCACGGCCTGCTCCACGGTGATGCTTTCGGCGCTGGCCCCTTCGGGCAGGGAGGCATTCACCTTGCCCTGTTTCACATAGAGGCCATAGGGCCCATCAAACACCTGAATCGACTCCTCGGAGCCCTCTGGGGCCCCCAGGTCCCGCAGGGCAGTGCGGCCCCCCCGGCCCTTCTTCGGAATCGCCAGCAACTCGAGGGCCCGATCGATTTCAACGCTGAGCACATCGTCTTCGGCTTTTAGGGAGCGGTAGTCCTTCTCCCCCTTGCCCTTGTCATGCACCACATAGGCGCCAAAACGGCCTAACCCGGCCTGAATCTTGCCCCCCTCCGGGTGGTCCCCCAGCAGCCGCGGTAATTGCAAGAGGCCACAGGCAGCCTCCAGGCTGAGATCTTCCGGTTTGGTGCCCTTGGGCAAGGAGGCGCGCTTGGGCTTGGGGGTTTCCTCGGTGGCCTGGCCCCGCTGCACATAGGGGCCGTACTGGCCAAACAACAAATAAACCGCTTCACCAGTAGCTGGATCAACCCCAAGGCTTTCCGGCCCCTCCGCCTTCTGTTTCAGCAACAGCTCGGCGTGGTCGGCATCGAGATCAGCGGGGGTGAGGTCCTGGGGCAGGGTGGCTTTGATCAGTTCCTCTTCGCCGTCTTCCCCGGGGCGCTTGGCCTCCAGGTAGGCGCCAAAGCGACCGATGCGCACCACGCAGGGCAGCCCCTCCAGCTCAATGGTGCGGGACACAGTGGGGTCGATATCCCCCTCCCGCTGGGCCACCTGCTGCTCTAGCCCCGCCTCCCCCCGGAAAAACTGGTCGAGATAGGGGAGCCACTGGGCAGAGCCATTGGAGATCTCATCCAGGGTGTTTTCCATCCGGGCCGTGAAGCTCGGATCCACCAAATCGGGGAAGTGCTCCTCCAGCAGGGCCGTCACCGCAAAAGCGGTGAAGCTGGGGGTAAGGGCGTTGTTCTGCAGGGTGGCGTAACCGCGATCGCAGATGGTGCCGATAATCGAGGCATAGGTGGAGGGTCGGCCGATGCCCTCCTTCTCCAGCATTTTCACCAGGGCTGCCTCGCTAAAGCGTGCCGGCGGCTGGGTTTGGTGGCCGAGGGCATCTACGCCCCGGCAGGACGGATGGCCCCCCTGTTTCAGGTGGGGCAGCAGCACCTCTTGGCCCTCGAGGGCGGCATCCGGGTCGTCGCTGCCCTCCACATAGGCCCGGAAGAAACCAGCGAAATCAATCCGCTTTCCAGAGGCCCGGAAGCGGGCGTTCTCCACCTCCAATTGCACCGCCACCAGCGTCAGCCGGGCATCGGCCATCTGGCTGGCCACCGTGCGTTTCCAGATCAACTCATAGAGCGAGAGATCCAGGCCCGCCAGGCCGCTTTCGGCGGGGGTGCGAAAGCTGGAACCCGCCGGCCGAATCGCCTCGTGGGCCTCCTGGGCGTTGCGGCTTTTGGTGGTGTACTGGCGGGGCTGGGGGCTGAGGTGATCGGCGCCGTACTTCTCCTTCACACAGGAGCGGGCCGCCCCGATCGCCTGGTCGCTGAGATGCACCGAATCGGTACGCATGTAGGTGATGAACCCGCGCTCATAGAGCCCCTGGGCCGTGCGCATCGTTTCCCGGGCCGAGAGCCGCAACTTGCGGTTGGCCTCCTGCTGCAGGGTGCTGGTGGTGAAGGGGGGTGCCGGCTTGCGCAGGCTGGGCTTCTCCTCCACTTCAGCCACGGTCCAGGCCTTGCCATCAATCGCCTTCAGCAATCCCTGGGCATCGGCCTCGGTGAGCAGCCGCACCTTGGCGCCCGCCTTGATCGCACCGGTGGCCTCATCGAAATCAGCACCACTGGCTATGCGTTCGCCGGCCAGGTGGCTGAGCTTGGCTTCAAAACTGATTTTGTCCTGTTCCAGCTGGGCTTTGAGGTCCCAATAGCTGCCGCTATGGAAAGCCCGGCGGGCCCGCTCCCGCTGCACCAGCAAGCGCACCGCCACCGACTGCACCCTTCCGGCGGAAAGGCCCCAGGCCACCTTTTTCCAGAGCAACGGCGAGAGGGTGTAACCCACGAGCCGATCAAGGATCCGCCTGGTTTCCTGGGCATGCACCAGCTCCATGTTGAGCTCGCGGGTGTCGTTGAGGGCCCGCTGGATCGCCTCCTCGGTGATTTCGTGGAAGACCATCCGCTTCACCGGCACCTTGGGCTGCAGCAGCTGCAGCAGGTGCCAGCTGATCGATTCCCCCTCCCGGTCTTCGTCCGTGGCCAGCAACAACTGGTCGGCCCCCTTGAGGGCATCCTTCAGCTCTTTAACGATTTTTTTCTTGTCCTTCGGCACCACATAGAGCGGTTCGAAGCCATCGGCGGTGTTCACGCCGAGGTTGGCCCATTTCTCTGCCTTGTGGCTGACAGGGATTTCGCTGGCGTTATTCGGTAGATCGCGCACATGCCCCATGGAGGCCTCCACCCGGAAGGTCCGTGGCAGGAAGCCACGGATCGTGCGGGCCTTGGTGGGGCTCTCAACGATGACAAGGGTGTGGGACACAGGCTGCCGGGGCAGGGGGGTAATTGGGCCTGGAAATGGACCTGGAGTTGGAAGGGTAGATCCGAGGGGCCCTATGGACAGGGCTACCATCCCGCTAAGTACGGCCCAGTGGCCTGCCGCCCCAGCGCTGCCCATGGACACCCTCGCCCAGTCACTCCATGCGGGGGCCATCGCACCGGAGGCGGCCATCCTGATCACCCTGGTGGCCTGTTTACTCGCTGATCTAGCGGGGGAAAAGGCCGCTGCCCGCTTCGTGCCCCCCTTCACATATCTGGGGCTGGGGATCAGTTTGCTGTTGCTGGCCCTGCAGTGGGATCTGCCGGCAGCGCCAGCTTTCTTCGGTTCATTTATTACCGACAACCTTTCCGTGGCCTTCCGGGCGGTGGTGGCCACCTCCACGTTGTTGTCGCTGCTGATCAGCTGGCGCTACGTGGAACGCAGCGGCACCCCTGTGGGCGAATACGCCGCAATCCTGCTGGCGGCCACGGTGGGGGCGATGTTGCTGTGCGGTGCCACCGATCTGGTGAGCATCTTTGTGGCCCTGGAAACCCTCTCGGTTTCCAGCTATCTGCTAGCTGGCTACATGAAACGTGATGCCCGCTCCTCGGAGGCGGCTCTTAAGTATTTGCTGATTGGCTCGGCGGCGGCGGCGGTATTTCTCTATGGCACCTCGTTGCTTTATGGGGTGAGTGGTTCCACCAGCCTGGAGGCGATTGCCACCGCCCTGCAGAGCAGTAACGCCACCCCGTTAACAGCCCTAGCCCTGGTGTTTGTGTTGGCCACGGTGGCCTTCAAGATTTCAGCGGTGCCCTTCCACCAATGGACCCCTGATGTATACGAAGGCTCGCCCACCCCGGTGGTGGCCTTCCTTTCCGTGGGTTCAAAGGCCGCAGGTTTCGCCCTGGCCCTAAGGCTGCTGGTGGGTTGTTTCGGCAGCTTTGAAACCCAATGGCAGTTGCTATTCACTGTGCTGGCGGTGTTAAGCATGACCCTGGGCAACGTGGTAGCGCTGGCCCAAACATCCATGAAACGGATGTTGGCCTACAGCTCCATTGGCCAGGCCGGCTTCGTGATGATTGGCCTGGTATGTGGCACCGAGGAAGGCTTCTCGGCGATGGTGCTTTATATGGCGGCCTACCTGTTTATGAACCTGGGGGCCTTTGCCTGCATCATTCTCTTCTCATTGCGCACCGGCAGTGATCGAATCTCCGACTATTCCGGCCTTTATCAAAAGGATCCATTAATTACCCTCGGCCTGAGTCTATGCCTGCTATCCCTGGGGGGAATTCCGCCGATGTTGGGCTTCTTCGGCAAGATCTATTTGTTCTTTGCTGGCTGGGCCGATGGCCAGTATTTGCTGGTGGTAGTGGGCCTGGTCACCTCTGTTATTTCGATTTACTACTACATCTCAGTGATCAAGATGATGGTAGTGAAAGAACCCCAAGAAGCTTCAGATGTGGTTAAAGCCTATCCAGAAATAACTTGGACTTTGCCTGGGTTGCAGCCCCTACGCGCAGCCCTGCTGGTGTGCCTTTTGATCACAGCCGTGGGTGGGGTGCTCTCAAACCCGTTATTTGCCTGGGCAAACCAAACGGTGGAAGGCACACCGCTACTCAAGGAGGTGATCGCCGCCAGCGGCCGCCTTCCCAGTGGCTGAAATGGCTAATCCCCCAGCGGTGGCTGAACTGCGCCATGTGTCGAAGGTCTATGGATCTGGGGAGACTGAGGTACGGGCCGTAAATGACCTCAGCCTGATCGTGCAACCGGGGGATTACCTGGCGGTGATGGGGGCCTCAGGGTCTGGCAAAAGCACTGCCATGAATATTTTGGGCTGTCTGGACCGACCCAGCAGTGGTGATTACTGGCTCCAAGGCCAATCGGTGGCAGAGCTTAGCGACGACGACCTGGCCAGCCTGCGCAACCGCGAACTCGGTTTTGTATTTCAGCAATTCCATCTGCTGGCCCACCTCAGCGCCCTGGAAAATGTGGAGCTGCCAATGATCTATGCAAATGTGCCAGCGCCAGAAAGGCGCCAGCGGGCCATTGCCGCCTTGGAACGGGTGGGGTTAGGTCAACGGCTACAAAACAAACCAAACCAATTGAGCGGCGGCCAACAACAACGGGTGGCCATTGCCCGGGCGATCATCAATCGCCCCGCCCTGCTGCTGGCCGATGAACCCACCGGCGCCCTTGATTCGGAAACCACCGCAGAGGTGTTGAACATCTTTGATGAATTGCACAGCGAAGGGATCACGCTGATGCTGGTGACCCATGAGGCTGATGTGGCCCAAAGGGCCCAACGCATCCTGCGTTTTCGCGATGGCAGCATCGAAACCGAAGGCTAGAGCTTCTAGCCAGCCTCAGTTTTTCCGGGCCAAACCCTTCAGCAATTGATCAATCAGCACGGCAATCACATCCGCTTGGCCTTGGTCGCCAGGGCTGGGGCTAAGGCTGCCAGGATCAATGGCCACCCAACCATCCCCCTCCGGCCGGCGCACCTCAAAGTGCAGATGGGGCCCCGTACTTAGGCCGGTGCTTCCCACCCGACCAATCACATCCCCCTGGTGCACCTTCTCTCCGGGCTGCACAAACAATTCCGAAAGGTGCCCGTAAAGGGTGCGCCGCAGCGGTCGACGGTGCTCCAATTCCACCGCCAAGCCATAGCCACCGGCCAAACCAGCGCTCATTACTGTGCCATCGAGGGCTGCCACCACCGGTGTCCCCTCGGGCGCCGCCAGATCCCTGCCGGCATGCAAGATCATGCTGCCCAAAATCGGATGGAGCCGCCAGCCAAAGCCACTGGTGGTGATCGCACTGCCGATCAAAGGAAACAGTAAGCCGCGGTTGCCATTACCCACCAAGGGCGCCGGCCGGGGGGTCACCCGCAGCACATTCGCCAGGGAAAAGCTGCCTTCGCCCCCCACCAATAGGGCACTCACCGGCACCGTGAGGGGCGGCAGCGGCAAACCCTCGGCACTCACCCTGAAGGGCCGTCCTTCACTGTCGCGGCCTAAAAATGCCACCCCCTGGGCCCGGGCACATTCCCGCTGGCTCATCACCCCCGTGCGGCAAAGCTCCCGCAGGGGTGCCCCCCCCATGGCTGCCCCCCCTGGGCGCAGGGGGGTTCCCCCTTGCTCCAGCTGCTGACGTTCCCGCAGGGTGATCGCCCCCTGGCGTTCCAACTCCTGCAGCGAACGGTCGAACTGCAAAGGAGGCGCGGCGGCCCGCGGTGGGGGCAAGCTCGGGGCGGCGGGGGCAGGGCTGGCCGGGGCCGGCAACATTGGTGCCGCCGGCAGGGCCCCAGGATCTTCCAGCTGCGCCAACAGCGGTGGCGCCAAGAGCACCAAAGGGATCAGGGGAAGGAACCTAAGCATGGCCATAGTTTTGCAGCAGCAGCGACCACTGGGTACCGATGCCAGCGGCCGAGGCAAAATTCACCAAACAAACCCAGCGAAAACCACTCGGAAGATCCAAATAAACCTTTACACAAACAAAGCTTTTGAAAGCTAAAAATCCCTACGCCGCCATCCAATAAATAGAAAACAAATGGGGCGGGGGTGAAAAGATGATATTCAAAAAGATAGAATTCAAATATATTAATAAATAGATCTAAAAAATGACCGCCGGCGTGAAAATTGAGCTGTGACAAAGATCACAGCCTGCCTTGGCTGGCCTCACAGACGCAGACAGCCACGATCCATAAGGTAACTCCGTAATCGATTTGTTCCTCCAAATCATGCCCACCAACACCGGCCTTCCTGCCAACGCTCCCAAGGAGCCCAACGCTGCTCCCAACACAGCTCCAAACACAGCCCTAAATGCAGCTCCAAACAATGCACCCAATCCCCGGCCAGCTCCCCTGGTGGCAAATCTGATTGGAAGCGACAACGCAGACACCCTCAGCGGTGACAGAAATGACAACAGCTACAGCGCTGGGGCTGGCAACGATTTACTCCTAGCCTCCAGCGGAAACGACAGTTTCAGCGGCGGCAACGGCATCGACATCCTCGATTACTCCGGAGTAAATGCCGATCTCAATCTTGCCCGCGGGGGTGTACTGACAAAATCGAATGGCCTGGGTACCGACACAATCACTGGCTTTGACATTGAAGTGATCCGAGCAAACCCCAATCGGGTCAATACCATTGATGGAACCACCGGCACCACAGCGGCGCTCAATGTAAATCTGGCCACGAAAACTCTCACGATCAACAACCTGCCCCGCATTGGCAGTGCCAGCCTCACAGTGGAAAACTTTCAAAATGTAAATGGCTCAGAAAATGCCGATGTAATAGTTGGTGACGGGCTCGCCAATATACTGAATGGCAATGGGGGCAACGACACAATTAGTGGCGGTGGCGGCGACGACACCTTCATCGGTTCTAGTGGCTCCGACACCTACCGCGGCGAAAGCGGCTTCGACACGCTCAGCTACGAAAATGCCAGTGCTGGTGTGACCCTCGTGCGGGGCGGCACTGTGGTCAAACAAGATGGTTCAATCGACACCATTGCCGACTTCTCTGTGGAAGCAGTGGTGGGCGCCCGGGGGCAAACCAACACCATTGATGGCAGTACTGGTGTTACCGCATCCCTGGCGGTTGACCTGTCAAACGAAAGCCTCACAATCAACAATCTTCCCTTTGTGGGCACCGCCCAGCTTGTTGTTAGAAATTTCACAGATGTGAAGGGATCTGAGAATGCTGATGCGATCACCGGCAGCAATGGCCGCAATGCCCTAAGTGGTGGCGGTGGCAATGATGTCCTTACTGGCTTACGGGGTTCTGATTTGCTCACAGGCGGCGGAGGCAGCGATACCTTTGTGTACAACAGAGGTGATTCTCTCTTAAATGGCTTTGATCGAATCACTGATCTACAGATTGGCACCGATGTGATCGATGGCTTAGTTACAGCTAGCAGCGTTCGTCAGTTTGGCGCTGTTGCCGCACTGACGGGCTCTGATATCAGCCAAGTGCTTACAGAGCAGGGCTTCAGGGCTGGCTCAGCAGCCACATTTACCCTGGGCAGTGGCAGCACCAGCCGCACCTTCCTGGCCATGAACGACAACCAAAACGGCTTCCAAGCCAACTCCGACAATATCGTAGAAATTACTGGCTACAGCGGCCAACTCAGCCAGCTGCAAGTGGTGTAGATCCCCAGATGAAAAGCCATAACCCGAAGCCAAGCGCCTAGGGTTATGGCTTCTTATTTGCTAGCAATATGCAATCACCCCTGCGGTCAGCCGCCAGTCCTGATGGGCCTGGGGCTACCCTCACGTTAATAATTGCCGTGGCAGTAGCCCTGGCGATTCTGTTGAGCCAAACGGTGTTCATTGTGCCAGCAGGCAATGTGGCCGTTGTCACCACCCTTGGCAAAGTCACCGGCAGCCCCCGCAACCCTGGCGCCAACATCAAGGCGCCCCTGGTGCAGAACACATCACTGTTTGATGTGCGCACCCAGGTAAAACCAGAACAATTTTCAACGCTTACCAAAGACCTCCAGGTGATCCAGGCCACAGCCACGGTGAAATACGCCATGAAGCCCAGTGAGGCGGGCCGCATTTACGAAACAATTGCCACCGACGACCAGCAGATTTATCCCCGGGTGATTCAGCCTTCGCTACTGAAGGCCCTCAAATCTGTGTTCTCCCAATACGAGCTGGTTACCATCGCCACCGAATGGAACTCGATTTCAGAATTAGTGCAGGAAAAAGTTGCTGAGGAACTGCGCAAATTTGATTACGTAACAGTGCAAGGCTTGGACCTAACCGGTCTACAGATCGCCGAAGAATACCGTTCGGCGATTGAACAGAAGCAGATCGCCGAACAGCAGTTGTTGCGGGCCCAGACCGAAGTTTTGATTGCCGAACAAGAAGCCAAGCGTTACCAGACCCTCAATTCCAGCCTTGATGACCAGGTGCTTTACAAGCTTTTCCTCGATAAGTGGGATGGTCAAACCTCCGTGGTGCCTGCATTGCCTGGTTCTGCCGGTGGATCAGGCAGCTCAGTAATTGTTAACGGACGGCGTTGAAGAAGCCTCTGGCAACCATGCCAGGGCCCAGGAGGTTGCTGCCTAGGGGGTTCTGGGGAAGGCCAAGGCCAACCCTTGCTGTTGCTGCAGATGTTCTCCGTAGGCCCGCTGCAGATCAAAACGGGTAATGCGATAGCCCAAACGCCTTGCCGCCAGGATCAGCTCCGGCCGGGTACGGCAAGCACGGAGGATTTTGCGGATGCTGCGATCCCCTTCGGCTTCCTCCACCAGACGTTCCAGCTCAGGCAAGCTCATTAACCGACCCAATCGGGCTTGCAACTCTTTCAGCTGGAACCAACAAATATCCGCATCCCAGCACACATCTCAAATGAGACGGGGAATACCACCTCAAAGGTGTTTCAGCTGCGGATAGGCAGTAATCAATTCATCGGCGCTAAGAACATCCCCTGCGGCATCGGGTTGCCAGATCACCTCCAAGGCCAGCAGCTCCGCTGCAGGCACCGCCCCTAGCAAGGCCAAGGCATCACGCAGCTGTTCAGCGTTGTCTACCGATTTGATCGCCAAACGCTTTCGGCTGGCAACTAGCAGCGTTACGGCGATGTAGTCGTTGCTGGCATCGGCATCACCGGCTTTCACGATTGCCGTTTCAGTGTCGTCTCGGCGACGGCCATCCACATTGCTGGTGATCTCACTGCTGAGCTTGCTGCGTTCAGTCATCGAGAGCCGGTTGAAGGTGGCTTCCGCGGCACTGAAAGGCACCTGCCCCAGTTCAACATTGGCGTAAACCCATTGGTCGGGGTGGCGCAGCAGGGTAAGGGTGGCGTCTTGAAGCACCTGCTGCAAACCAGCACTGGTGCCCGTATCGGCCGTGCGCGCATAACGGCGCAGGTCCTGCTGCAGGTCGCGGGCGCTGGCCAGCAAGCCCAGCTGCAGCTGGGCCACGGTCACAGGCCCATCAACACTGCCAGTGGCGAGGGCTGGGCCAGCAGTGGAGCCGCCCATGGCCCCCCGCAGGCCATTCACCAGCACCCCCACCACCGCCATCAGGATCAAAAAGCCAAATAGGCCTGCCCCACCGAAGCCGAAACCCAAGGGGATCAGAAACGGAAACCCAATGCCACCGCCGCCAAAACCACCGCCATAGCCGCTGCGATAACCACCGCCGTAGCCGCCCCCTCCATAACCGCCACCGCCATAGGAGCCGCCCCCGCGGAAGGAGGGGCTGGAGGAACGGAAACTGCCGCCACCAATGCGGCCACCGCTGGCGGCCTCCGCCGCCTGGGGATGGCCAAAGCCCAGCAAGACCGCAGTGAGCAGCGGCAGCAAAGACAACATCAGCAGGCGCATCAGAAAACGGGGACGAAGGAAGGCAGGCAGGGCCAAAGCAAGCATCCCGCTGGGGGACTGAAGCTTGAAAAACTCTAGGAAGCTCCGCTGGCAAACAGGTACGGCCCTCCGCCCCAGGGGCCGGCCTCAACCACCCCCCACGATCGTGACCACCTCCAGCTGGTCGCCATCGCCCACCAACTGCTGGCCCCAGCGCTGGCGGGGCAGGATTTCACCGTTGAATTCCACCACCACCAACTCGGGGCGATAGCCCAAGCTGCGCAGCAAATCCGGCAGGAGAAGCCCAGGGCTGCACTGGGATTGCTCGCCATTCAGCCGTATGACACAGCTGCCGGGGGGCTGGGGAGCAAAGGTGTCAGCCATGGAGCGTCTCCAGCAGGGCACGGCTGGCGGCCCCAGGGTCTGCCGCCTCCATCACCGCCCGCACCACCGCCACCCCGAAACTGCCGGCCGCCACCACAGGCGCCAGGTTGCTGAGCTCCAAACCACCAATGGCATAGAAGGGCACATGGGCCTCCGCCACGGCCTGCTCCAGGTAGGCCAGCCCCACCGGCTCCCGGCCCGGCTTGGTGGGGGTGGCATAGATGGGACCAACCCCCAGGTAATCGCAGCCATCGGCCTGGGCCTGGCGCAATTGTTCAAGCCCATGGGTGCTGCGGCCGATCAAACGATCGGGCCCCAGCAAACGCCGGGCCTGGGCCACGGGCAGATCCCCCTGGCCCAGGTGCACCCCATCGGCCCCCACCGCCAGGGCCAGGTCGACCCGGTCATTAACGATGAAGAGGGCCCCATGGGCGGCACAGAGATCCCGCAGGGCCAGGGCTTCGGCGTAGCGCTCAAGATCTTCAAGGCCCTTGGCCCGGTGCTGCACCAGGCGCACCCCGGCGCCGAGGGCCTGCTCCACCACCGCCAGCAAATGCGGCACCGGGGCGGTGATCAGGTAGAGGCGGGTCTGGCCCAGGCGTTGGCGGCGGTCTTGGTTGGCCAGCAGCTGAATTTCCAAGTCGTAGAGCCGATAGCGACAACGCTCGGCCACCGCCGCCAGCTCCGGGTCGGGGTGGCGGCCAAATTCCTCCAGCACCCGCAGGGCCTCCTGGGCCCGGGCACAGTTGGCCGCCACCACCTGGCGGGGGTTAACCCGGCCCTGCTGGGCGGGATGGGCCAGGCCGGTGGCGCCGTCACTGGCGCTGTGGCGGGCCTGGCGGTAGGCATCGCGGTGGCATTGGCCCAACTGCTGGCGCAGGTCCTTGAGGCCCACCACCAGGTCGCGGCGGTCGAGGCCAAAACGGGCCCAATCTTCCGCCACCCGTAAACCCTCCCGGGCCCGGTCCAGGTTGGCGTCTAGCAACCGCAACACGGTTGCCTCAGCGTTGGGAATGGTCAACAGCCGTGGTGCAGAGCAGCGAATCCTGTTTAGCCTGGGGCCCCATCGGAAAGCGCCCTTGGCCGCCCCGGAAACGGACGACAACAAAAACCTGCCGGGCTTCTCAAGCGCCGACAGCCCCACCCTGGTGCTTATTTCTGGCGCCGTACTGCTGGGCGGCATCGGCGCCTTCATCGCCTGGGGGCTCACCCACGCCTATCCAGCGGCCTGAGCCGCCAACAGATCTGTTGCCTGGCTGGCATCCCGGCTGATCTGGCCGCTGAGCTCCTCCAAAGACCTGAAGGTTTGCTGGCCCCGCAACCAACGCACCGGCTCCACGCCCAAGCTTTCCCCCTCCAGCTGCAGGTCTACCCCGAGCAGATGCACCTCCACCGCGGAGGGGGCCTCGGGATCCACCGTGGGTTGGCGGCCCAGGTTCATTACTGCCGCAAAGCGGTGCCCATCGGCCCGCCGCACCCAGGCGGCATACACCCCCTCCTTGGGCAAACACTTGCGGCCATCCACCTGCAGATTGGCCGTGGGCCAGCCCAGGCCCCGCCCCAATCCCCGGCCGCGCCCCACGAGGCCGCTAAAGCGATAGGGGCGCTGCAAAAGCCGTTGCACCTCCCCCAGATCGGCCTTGGCCAGGGCCGCCCGGATGCGGCTGCTGCTGAGTCGCTGGCCCTGGTCTGCCAGCAGGGGCACCAGGGTTACCGCCATGGCCGCCGCCGCCCCTAGCCGTTGCAAATCCTCGGGCCCGCCACTGCGGTTCACCCCAAAGCGAAAGTTTTCGCCCACGGCGATCGCCCCGGCCCGCAGCTGACCCTGCAGCACCTGGGTCACAAATTGTTCGGGGCTAAGGGCCGCCAGGGCCAGGTCAAAGGGCACAAGCACCAGTTGCTGAATCCCCAGGGGTTCCAGCAACTCCAACTTCTCCTCCGGCAGGTCGAGCCGCAAGCGCGGTTCACCGGCCAGCACCTCGCGGGGGTGGGGCCAGAAGGAAAGCACCGTGGGCACCAGGGATTTACCGCTGGCCGCCACCGCAGCAGCGATCACCCGGCGGTGGCCGGCGTGAACACCATCAAAACTGCCCAGGGCCACGGCCGTTGGCGTCTCGGCTTGCTGGGGGGTGCGCAGGTGAATCAATGAAGCGGGCCTGCCATGGGCATCCTCCCATGGCAACTTGGGGGTCAGTTGGCCAGGCCCATGGGCGATCGTCTCGACCTGCAGCGCATTGCCGCCGCCTTCCGCACCATGGGCTGGATCGCCTTCTGGAGCCAGCTGTCGATGGCGGTGGTGTGCGCTGGGGTGCTCACCTTCAACAGCATCGGCAACGACCTGATGCGCAACCGGGACCGGGCCATTGGCCTCGGGCCAGGCCTGTCGCTTACCACCCTGGCCTTGCTAGTGCTGGCCTGGAGCATCTGGCAAGACTGGGGCCTGATCCGACTCAGCCGCGGCCTGGCCACCGCCAGCGCCGCCCGCCCCAGCAAGGGGGAAACCGCCGCCCGGCTCAAACGCCACATCCTCGCCAGCCTCACCGGCGTCACCCTGGCCGCCGTGGGCTACCAGGCCCTGGCCGGCAGCCTCACCTTCCAGGCGTCCTTACAGCAGCCGGGGGTGGTGGGGGCCGTGGGCATGGGCAACAACGCCATCACCTCCCTAGAAATGTTTTCGGTGTTGGCCAACACCCAGGCGCTCACCGGCCATCTAATCGGCCTTTGGATCTGCCTGTGGCTACACCAACGCATTCAGCGGCGGTAACTCCCCCCGCCAAAACAATTCCGGGTTTAACGGGGTGAGGGCCATGCCCCCAGCCTGCACCTGGGCCACATCGGTGGGCCATTCCCTGGGGCCGGCCCCAGCAGCCTCCAGGTCGTTGACCACCTCGCCCGCCAACCAGTAGTAGGTGCGGCCCCGGGGATCTAGGCGTTCATCAAACTGGTCGATGTAGCGGCGCAACCCCGGTCGGCACCAGCGCACCGGGCCAATCTGGTCGGCGGCCACGGCGGGCACATTCAGGTTGAGCAGCAACCCCTCGGGCCAGCCCCCGGCCAGGGCCCGTTCCGCCAGGTCTAGGGCCCGTTGGGCGGCGCCATCAAATTGGCGCCAATCAAAACAGGCACTGCTGATTGCCATGGCCGGCAAGCCCTCAAGGGTGCCCTCCATGGCGGCGGCCACCGTGCCGGAATACATCACATCAGATCCAAGGTTGGGGCCGTGGTTGATGCCACTCAGCACCAGATCCGGGGGTTCGCTAAGCAGCTTGCCCAGGGCCAACTTGACGCAATCGGAGGGGGTGCCACTGCAGGCCCAGGCCCGGATGCCGCCCCCAAACAAAGCATCGGCCCGTTCCGCCCGGATGGGGCTTTGCAGGGTGAGCCCATGGCCGGTGGCGGAGCGTTCCTGGTCTGGGCAAACCACCGCCACCTGATGGCCCCGGGCGGCGGCCTCCAGGGCCAGGGTGCGAATGCCTTCGGCAAACACGCCGTCGTCGTTGCTGATCAGGATCCGCAGGGGGGCCGCCATCGGGAAAGGCAGGAAAGGAGCTGGGCGCAAACTAAGCGCATGCCTACAGTCGCAGGCCCCGCCGCCGCCCCTGTGAGCACTGCGCTGACCCTGGAGGAGCTCACTGGGCAGCTGGAGGCCCTAGAAGCCGAGGCCGCCGCCGCCATCGCCGCCGCCGCCGATGGGGCGGCCCTCGAACAACTACGCATCGATCTGCTGGGCAAAAAAGGCAGGCTTTCCGGGGTGTTGGGCGCCATGGGCAAACTGCCCGGCGACCAAAGGCCCCTGGTGGGCCAAAGGGCAAATGTGCTTAAGGAACAGGTGCTGGGGCTGCTGCAGGAACGCCTGCAGAAACTGCGGACGGAGGCCTTAGCCGTGCGCATCGCCGCCGAAACCCTTGATGTGACCCTGCCGGCCAGCTTCGTGCCCCCCGGCCACCGCCACCCCCTGCTAAGCACCACAGACGCCATCGTTGATATCTTTTGCGGCCTCGGTTATCGAGTGGTGGAAGGGCCCGATATCGAAACCGATCACTACAACTTTTCTTCCCTCAATATTCCCCCCGATCACCCGGCCAGGGACATGCAGGACACCTTCTATCTCCCCGGAGAAAGGCTGTTGCGCACCCATACCTCCCCGGTGCAAATCCGCCACCTGGAGGCAAATCCGCCGCCGGTGCGGGTAATTGCCCCGGGCCGCGTTTATCGGCGCGATGCGGTGGATGCCACCCACTCGCCGGTGTTCCACCAGGTGGAGGTGCTGGCCATTGATGAGGGGCTTGATTTCAGCCACCTGCGCGGCACCGTTACCCACTTTCTCAAGGCCTTTTTCGGTGACCTGCCCGTGCGCTTTCGGGCCAGCTATTTCCCCTTCACCGAACCCTCCGCCGAGGTGGACGTGCAGTGGCGGGGCCGCTGGCTGGAGGTGATGGGTTGCGGGATGGTGGATCCGGCTGTGCTGGAGGGCCTTGGGCTCGATCCGGAGCGCTGGAGTGGCTTTGCCGCCGGCCTAGGCGTTGAACGCTTCTGCATGGTGCGCCATGGCATCGACGACATCCGTCGCCTGTTCACCAGTGATTTGCGCTTCTTAGAGCAGTTCTAACTATTGAGGTCTAGAGCGCCTAACCCGCCTAGGATCAGTTGCCCCCCTGAGCCGTCGATCGGTGCCCTGCGCTGGACTGATCGTCAACGACGGTAAACATTTGGCCGTCGCCACCGCTGATCGCATTGAAGCCCGCCTCAAGGATGCGGGCTGGACCCTGGTGCGCGTTAGCAGTGCCGGCGGCATGGTGGGCTTCGCAAATCCAGACCAACACCTGCGAACCCTTGGCTACAGCGCCTGCGTGCCGCCGGGCTTTACCCGCGACCTCAGCCTCGCCATCGTGCTAGGGGGCGATGGCACGGTGCTTTCGGCGGCCCGGCAAACGGCGCCCGTGGGGGTGCCGATGCTCACGATCAACACCGGCCACATGGGCTTCCTGGCGGAAACCTACCTGGCCCACTTGGATCAGGCGCTCGACCAGGTGATCGCCGGCCGCTGGACCGTGGAAGAACGCAGCATGCTCGTGGTGAGTGTGATGCGGGGCGAACAACGGCGCTGGGAGGTGCTCTGCCTCAACGAGATGGCCCTGCACCGGGAACCGCTCACGAGCATGTGTCACTTCGAGATCGCCATCGGCCGCCATGCCCCGGTGGATATTTCCGCCGACGGGGTGATCCTTTCCACCCCCACCGGCTCCACCGCCTATGCCCTCAGCGCCGGCGGCCCAGTGATCGCCCCAGACTGCCCGGTGCTCGAGCTGGCGCCGATCTGTCCCCACTCCCTGGCCTCCCGGGCCCTGGTATTCAGCGACAGCGAACCGGTGACGATTTTTCCTGCCACCCCTGAGCGTTTGATGATGGTGGTAGACGGCAGCGCCGGCTGCTACGTGTGGCCGGAAGACCGGGTCTTGATCCGGCGCAGTGATCAACCGGCCCGCTTCCTGCGGCTCCAAGACCACGAATTCTTCCGGGTACTGGGCGAAAAACTGGGCTGGGGCCTGCCCCACGTGGCCAAACCAGGGCCCCTACCGGAGGAACCATGACTGGCTCCCTGCCCCTGCTGCTGGTGGGCCAGAGCGCCATGGCCATGGCCACAAGGCTGGAGGCCTCCGGCTATGAAACCCGCTGCTGGCCCCTACCGGAAGCCGAGGCCCTGCTGGCGGCCACGGGCCCCCGCCTGGAACCGGTGCTGGCGGTGGTGCTCGCCGATGAGGGTCGCCAGTTGGCGGTCCCCCTGCGGGAGCAGCTCAGCGGCGCGCTGGAGGTGCCGCTGCTGCTGGAGGTGGCCAACGATGACGTGGCCGCCCGCAGCCATTGCCTGCACTGGGGCGCCAGCGATTTCTGGCTCCAGGATGCCGCCCCCAGCGA
>Ga0114963_10001343_pt1 | contig 17000 bp, 20 predicted proteins | sample C_131016_EF_Meta_FD_87019 | JGI IMG/M metagenome (GOLD analysis project Ga0114963, IMG submission 87019) | Freshwater microbial communities from Lake Croche, Canada to study carbon cycling - C_131016_EF_MetaG | ecosystem: Environmental > Aquatic > Freshwater > Lake | place: Lake Croche, Canada...
ATTATACAGTTATTTATCATTGTTGTCAACCACTATTTTTAATTCTAGATCAAAAATAGCAACTTTCTAACAACTCAAGCACTAATTGTATATGCTTTATTTATCCCTGTCAAAAAATAGTGGTAGTTATGTGGCTAATTTGCCACGCCTGGATCAATTGTATGCATGTTATTTTATTTGTGTTGAATATTAAATTTATTATCAACTATTCTATATCGGTAACCGTGTACAAAATCAGTTCCATTAAACTCTCGACTAAATTCTTCATTCACTGAACTTACCCAATTTCTATCATTTTTGTGTCCCCAACCTGTGACCTTATCAAGCATTTCCTGATGAGTTCTTACCCAACTAAAATGATGCAGCATGGGACCGTCTTCATCAACAATATATGGACCCCAATTTAAATTTGTATCTTGTCTATAAATCCATCTTTCTGCTTGATTAAAATGTCGCTCCGCAGTCATGAATTTTTTATTCACAATGATTCCATTATGTTCATTGGTTAGAGATTGATATATGGGTTCTCTAAAGTACCAATAGCAATGGAAAGCCGAAGCATCAAATTTAAAAGGAAAATTATTTTTAATAAATTTATTAAATCTATCCCCTTCAACTATTTCATCACCATCTAACATCAAGATCCATTCATTTTTTGCTTGTTGAGCGCCTTCCCATCTCAGCACATTATGTAAATAATTTGTATCATGATGTTGAACAAATGGTAACACAATGGTCTTTACTCCAGGAATATTTCTCACATTGTCAATATTATCCGGTTTACCATTGAGCAAATGATCGTAGCAAACTAACACTATATCATCACTGAATTTTTTAGCTTGATCTATAAGACAATCAATAAATTTTTTGTCTAGGCTACAGTAACTAATAACAGTTGATATCATAATTTATTCCGTTAAATATTTTTATTAAATTGTTCCCAATCAATTCCGGGAGACATGCAAGGATCAACTTGAGTCGTTAGGCCGGGCAACGGGGTCCATAATGGAACTCCTTCCCTGTGCAGCCGTCTAAATAGTTCTCGATCTTGTAATTCGTAACTTTTAATAATATGTTCTATACGTTTGTAGGTGTTTTCTTCCACTGCATAGGTACAACATGTTGATTCACTAGTCCTCCAGTGGATATTACTTTCTCTATGAAATATAACATGTTTATGATAATCTATGTCATCATTTCTAACATAACGATCAACATGATCATATCCAGTTAATAGTTTTAAGTTGGGTAGCGCCTGACTAATTTTTTCAATTGATTTTGGTAAATGCAAATAATCATCTTCAACAAAATATATATTACCGCCCACAGATGAAGCAACTTCAAATGTTTTTCTTAAACTCAATAGATTGCTACGGTCGTTTATTTTAACAATTTTAAATTCTGACGGTATCATGTTTAACAGAGTATCGCCATCGCCGTCATGAACAAATGTTACTGAATTGATGTGGTTCTTAGAAATATTAACTGAATTTAAAAAAGACGTTAAACAATTTTGTTTTGAATACCATCTTGGTCTAAAGGCTCGTATGTTTCCATCAGTTTCAAGTTCACAAAGTCGATATATAATATTAAGCATATATAATACCTTACTCAAAAACAATCATACCGGTACCGGTGCAATGCCCGAATTTTGTTACATCAAATTTCTTAACGGTAACATTATTCCAGAAGTTTTGCATCTGCGGACTCAAGTGAATATCATCACAAATTACCATACCTTTATAGTTGTTAGCGATTAGATAATCAATAAATCGTTTTTCAAACTCACCATCATGTGGATCAACATCTAATGATATTAATGGTGATGTGAGCATGCCTGGATCAAGATAACAATCTCCAATTTTAAACTCTACATTAGCAGGAGCAGTGCAATCTAAGAAGTTTTCAATATCGTAACTAACTACGCGATTTGATGGGTTTGATGCCATAGCAATTGCTGAGAGTCCTCTGCAAGTTCCGATATCGTATAGAGTGGCATTGTGCAGATTATTAGCAAGGTGTGCTAACAATTTGTAATGTTCATCGTCCCGCTCCAACATAGCATATCGGTGTTCTGGTAAATATTCTTTTGCAAATACCATGTTGGTATTTTTTACTGTGTTTAGTGTTTCTAACATTGTGTTCCTTATTTTATAACTGTATTCTCTTTTGATTTAACATCATATTCCATTCATGTTCTTTACTGGTATTGGTCATGTAACCAGGCCAGTTTTCTGAAATAAATTTAAGATCGGTATTATCAAAGTAGTTTGCCGCATTCCAAATTCCATGAAAACCAAATGTTGGTCTGTAGTTCCCATGTTCTATTGAAAATTTATTTGCTAGCTCAATAGGTGCATATTGAATACCCCTTGTTTCAAGAAGAGCTCTATATTCTTTACATATTGCAATATCTTCAAGATCACCACTGGTGCCGCCCAACTGTATTTGATGATCTCGCAGGCAATCAAGTAGTCGTCTTGATCGAAGACTAAATCCGCCATTTCCTATTTGGCCATCTCCCCACGGACTTCCAATATAATCGTATTTTAAATATTCATCGTCCCATTGGGTTTTATCAATAGCCATCCCGTCCCACTGAATTACTAATGCATGTTCAGTTTCAACGTGCAGCCAAAGATGTTTTAACATTATTTGACTGTAATCATGAATAGTAATATTTTTTTTAATAGGTACTAATTTAGCACCTTGAATAATTTCTTTATCACTAAATGTAATAACTTCTTTACAATCAATATTCTGCAATGTTTTTTCAATTGAAAATTTAGCCAATTTATGACAAAAATTATCAACAATAACTAATGTGATATCTTTAACCATATTAATATAAATCGTGATCGGGAATGTAATTCAAAGCATAATTTGCTACCAAATTTACACCGTGTTTCCCTTTTGCCTGCATGGCGTTTTTAACAAAATTTAATCCCGAAAATCCACAACGATCATATTGATGAACCATAGCAATTCTTTTACCGTTATCGCCTAACAAATAACCTTGCCTATCAAATGTTAGAGTTTTAGAATGGTGCATGGTTGCAACCAATGGGCCGCCTGTTAAATGTATTTCAGAATTTGGAAAACATCCGCGACCATACAATACATTTAATGATGCTTGGTCAACAAACTGAGGTACTTTTTTAGCTTCCTCTAAAAGACTGTTACATAAACCTATTACCGCAGCTCTTTTACCTGCGGTTACTCCGCAACATAGAATTTGTTGATCTTTAAGTTGTTCGAGAACTTCTTGTCCGTATATATTTCGAACCCATGGCCCGTTATGTTTAGTACAACCGCCTAATGTTTCTGGTTCAGTAGAGAAATCTAAATCTTTACCACTTAGGTAATTGAATGGATTATCTTGAAATACCACATCTCTAATATCACTTAAAATAACATTTTCTACATCTACAAAATGTTCTTCTAATGCATCTCTGGGCAATTCCCATCTTGCTGTCATAATATTTCCTGCTTGACTATATACAAGATTGTAAATGTTGTGTTGATTTAAAAAATTAGCAAATTCACTAGTTTCATTATCAGAAATAATTAAAACTGCATCATCACTATATTGTCTAAAAGACAATACAAAATTTTGTATTTTCCCAACGTCATATCCAAACGCTAGCCCTATTATTAAATTTGTTTTCATATTTTTCCTTATTACCAAATAAAATTATTTTTATAAAAATCTACAATCTTAACAAGCTCTTCATCAAAGTTTGCTTTAGGTTTCCACCCTAGTGATTTTAACTTATCATCATTAATTGAATATCTAACATCCTGACCCACTCTGGTAGAGTTAGTGATATATTTACCTGGATCTGAATCATTAGAAATTAATTTAATGATTTTAGAAATAACATTAATATTTGTAGTTTCATAGTTACCTGATATATTAAAAATATCATTGACAACATTTTTTTCAATAACTGTCAAAACTGCATTAGCAGTATCATCAGCGTGTAGCCATGTTCTTACTGGAGTTCCGTTATCATGAAGATCTATTTTTCTTCCAATCGTTAGGTATTTTATACTCTTAGGGATTAACTTTTCTACATATTGTCCTATTCCATAATTGTTAGTAGGACGTACAATAACATAAGGAACTTTATAAGTTCTTGCCCATGCAATTATTAACATATCAGCAGCGGCCTTTGTGGCACTATATGGATTGCTTGGTTTGAGTAAATCTGTTTCTAAATGAGAACCTACTGAAATATCACCATATACTTCGTCAGTACTAAAATGCAATAAGATTGGCATTTTGTAAACTTGACCTTTTTTAGTGATCAATTTTAACAAATGATGAACACCACTAATATTACTATGTACAAATTCATCACTGCCCTCAATGCTGTTGTCAACATGTGTTTCGGCTGCGGTGTTGATTACGTAGTCGCAATCATATATTCTTTCTAAATCATTTATATCTGATTTAATAAACTTAAATGTCTTGTACTTGCAAAATTCATCTAAGAAATTGATGTTACTGGCGTAGGTACACTTATCTACTCCTATAACATACCATCCTTTTTCTAAACATTGTCGTGTTACATGAGACCCAATAAACCCCAGGCAACCTGTTACATAGACAATTTTTTTATTTAAACTAACCATTGCTGATTCTCCTTGTACCAATTGATTGTATCTTTTAATCTTGCTTTAGTACTTAGCATGGGCATCCAACCTCGAGAATATAATTTGTCAGGGGTGATTGAAAAATATGGATTGTGGCCAGCCCTACTAATAGGTTCTAATTGATAGTTTAATTCTTTACCTAGTTCGATAGCAATCATCTCGGCCATTTCCAAATTAGTTATGTACTTAGGCCCTGCGCTATTCCATTTTTCACAAATGACAGTTTGATTCTCTAATATAAATCGAGTCTGCGATGCAACGTCTGCTGCATGGAACCATCTTCTTCCACTTATGCTACCATCAGGACCTGTATACAATGTTAGGGGTTCGTTGTTTAAAATTTTACGTATAGCAATAACAGGAAAGCGATTTGGTTGACTGCGTGGGCCAAATGTATTGGTTAGATGTGTGATACTAACCGGTACACCGTAAGTATGTGCATAGGCCACGCACAACTCTTCTCCTCCAATTTTAGATGCTGCGTAGGGGCTTACTGTGTTGTAAGGGTCATCTTCTTTGCTGTCTGTACCTTGAGCAATAGGCCCAAAAACTTCTCCAGCGCCGTAGTAAACAAAACGATCAACTCCGACAGTTCTAGCTAATTCTAATAGATGTGTTGTTCCTACAACATTATCAATGACTACTCCAACAGGATTTTCGATACTGTCAGTGCTACCCGGATTTCCTCCCGCATGTAATATAACATCAATGTCTTCTAAATCTTTTAATTTGCTATTATAGTCTGTCCTGATATCGTGTTGTACAAATTTAACATAATGATACACGTCGGCTAGGCGTTCAAGATTCTTACTACCCGGGCGTATTAGACAGGTAATTCTATAATCGTTAACAAACTCTTTAACCAAATAGTGTCCAATAAAACCGGTAGCACCAGTAATCAACATATTCTTCATTTCACTGTAAGTTTTAAATCGCTAGCAGTTTTGATAAACAAATCTAGGTCTGATGCGTATTGTATAAACGGTATTCCTCTCTCAGACCAAAATTTAACACCCTCGGGCGTGTCAGTAAATGTGCCTACATCGATGTCGCGTATTTCGCATTTACGTATAATCTTTTCCATTGAGTTAACTACATCCGGGTGCCAAATCTCTCCTGGCAATCCCATCGATTGAGATAGGTCATATGGTCCCATGAATAGAGAAGCACCGGGCGGAACGGCATCGATAATAGAGTCGATATTTGCCATTCCTGTCTGTCCTTCTATTTGCAGTATCAAACTGTTGGCATTGTTTGCAGACTCAATATAGTCATTTTTATTTTTATTGCCAAAGTCGGCTGCACGTACAAATCGGCATAATCCCCGTTCGCCAATAGGATTAAAGTAGCTATGTTTAACAGCATATTCTACATCAGCAACAGTCTCGATGTGAGGTACTTGAATACTAGCAACATTTAAATCTCTAACCCATTTAAAATAAGCATCTTGCTTGAATGGAATTCGTACTACCAACGACAAGTTCCTGCGCTCTGCTGCTAGAACTAATGGATATAATTCCCTAGGACCTAGCGGAGTATGCTCCATATCAACTATGGCAAAATCTAATCCCGCAATGCCTATCGCTTCAATCATCTCAGGGTGTGGGCATTTAACAAAAACCCCTATCTTGGAATCGTTCATTGATTTTCCTCCATTAATGGTATAATCATTTCTTCTACTAATTCATCGTGCGATAAAAATGGATACAAGTCTTCTAGCGGGCTAGAATACATCGTGCCGTCAGCTCGAGTCTTAACAGCAGTCTTGGGAATTAATTCCTGGAATTCTGGCATTTTAACTTCAGCTACAAATGCACCTGTTCGATCTAGTACTTGTTTGATCCATACGTCAAGGTCTTCAGCAGTATCTTTTATAGCATAGTCAAAACCAAATGCATTAACAACACGACTGAGATCTGGGAATGTTACACCGCTAGTTGTACCGCAGGCACTAGCATCACCGTTGCTTTTAAAAATAGCATTGTGTGTATGTTTAATAGTTAGATAACCGTTATTATTAAGTATAAAAATCTTAACGTCAAGTCCTAAATTTTTTAAAGTTTGAAACTCTTGCAAGTTCATCATTAGACCGCCCTCTCCAGTGATTAAAACAACACGGCGGTTTGGTACACCCAGCGCCGCACCAATTGCGCCCGGCAATCCGAATCCCATCTCTCCTAGTCCTGTGGAAGTCATAATGCGCTGACCTTCCTTGAGTTTGATTGCGGCATGTGTGCAAGTAAGACTTGTACCCATATCTGTAACAATCAAATGATCAGGTTCGAGGAATTTGCTTAGACGATCAATGAACCAATAGCTATTAATACCAGATGCTATTGGATCTACTGGAGCATGAGCCATTGGATATTTGTTTTGCCAGTGCTTGATCTTGTTTTTCCAATTATCAAATGTATCGTCAATTGAATTATCTTCTAACGCTAATAACATACTATCAATAAAATCTGAAACATTGCCTAACACCGGGATATCTATATTGAATGTAAATTTGTTTAATTCAACAGGATCAATCTCTACGATAACTTTTTTGCTGGCACGACTAAAATTAGCATCATTAAATCCTCTTTGTGGTAATGCTAGACGTGTACCCAACGTGATTAATAAATCGCAGTTTTGTACTGCTAGATTAGCAAACCTTTGTCCATATGTTCCAGCACGGCCGACAAACAACGGATGATCATCGGGCACCAAGTCTGCGGCTTGCCATGTTACTAGTGCAGGGACTCCTAACTTATCAAGCAAGGTACGCATTTTTCCTTCAGCACCACTAAGACGAACACCGTGCCCCACCCATAACAACGGACGTTTGGATTGTTTGATTAACTCAATAGTGTCGTGTGCCTGTTTATTAAAATTTGATTCATCGATACTATCGGGCACAAAGCCAACCAATGATGCCGGATCTATTGTTGCATGTTGTAAATTTTGTGGGATCTCAATCCATACTGGTCCTGGCCTTCCAGAGTATGCACAATGGAATGCTTTCTCTAATATAAATCGAACATCATTAACATTAGTTAAAGTGGCGCCGTACTTAGTCACAGTTTTGGTAATATCAACCATATCCAACCCTTGTACACCTTTACCACGCATTTGATTTCTAGGTTCTACATATTCCAAGTTTTCTTGTCCGGCAATCACAATCAGTGGTAAACTATCTAGATGTGCATCGGCAATTCCTATCAGTGTATTACTTGCACCTGGTCCACCAGTGACCATTATAACAGCTGGCCGACCGCTGGCCCGCATTTTAGTTAGTGCAGACATTATGCCTGCTTGCTCGTGATGTGGACAGACATATTTTATTCCTGCCTGGTCGACACTTTCAATTAACCGAATACTGCCAGATCCAGTGATGGCGAATACAGTATCGACATCATGTTCTAGTAGAAACTGTGCTATGTAATCAGCAACTCTCATTAAAACTTCCTTTATAAATGATATCTTTGGATACGCCATCAAGTGATCGTAATCCACAAAAGCCCATGGTTTGAACTAGCTCTTGTTGCATAATTCTCAAACTTTGCATTACACCTTCATAACCTTGAGCACCTAAGCCGTAGACATACGGTCGACCTATCATAGTGCCTTTGGCTCCTAGTGCTAATGCACGTAACACATCTTGCCCGCTACGGATTCCGCTATCTAACCATACATCTGTAGAATTTCCTACGGCATCGACAATGCCGGGCAATACTTCGATAGTCGATGGAGCTCCGTCGAGTTGACGACCACCATGATTGCTAACTACAATAACATCGGCACCTATTGTTTTGGCCAGGCTAGCATCTGCGGAATCCATTATGCCTTTCAATATTAATTTTCCATCCCATTGTTTCCTTATCCATTTAACGTCATCCCAGGTTAAAGTAGGATCATATTGTGTATTAGCCCAGGCATATACATCTGATGCATTATGTACCCCTTTAACGTGACCTACTATATTACCAAACTTTCTATTGGCGGTGTTTAGCATTGACCAACACCAACCTGGACATGTAGTAAAGTTTAACATATTTTTAACTGTAAGTCTAGGCGGAGCACTAATACCGTTCTTTTTATCTCGATGTCTTTGTCCTAATATCTGTAAATCTAGTGTAAGCACTAATGCAGAACATCCGGCCAACCGTGCTCTAGAAATAAGGTCACTGGTAAATTCTCGATCACGCATAACATAGAGCTGGAACCAAAAGGGTTTTTGAGTATGAGCACTTACTTCTTCTATACTACACATGCTCATAGTACTTAAACAAAATGGAACACCAAACTCTTCTGCGGCATTGGCCGAAAATATTTCGCCGTCGCCGTGCATCATACCTAACATGCCAATTGGGCTTAGTGCCACCGGCATAGTAACATCTTGACCAAGCATTGTTGACAGTGTAGTACGCCCTTCAATGTTAATACCTACACGTTGTCGGAATTTAATTTCTTGTAATTTTTGTTCGTTAGCACGATACGTGCTTTCAGTCCACGACCCTGTATCTACAAAGTCACTAAACATCCTGGGAACCTTTTGTTTGAACTTTTGCTTTTGATCTTCAATACAAGTGATAATCATAAAATACGCTCAATAAACTGAAGTGTGTCTGCCCAATTTTCAAATCTGTACCCTTTGTCATCGATATACAGACAGGATCGAGGTTTTTCGGCAGTTACTTCTACCACACAATCGTCAATACCATATTTGTGCAACCATTCCCACACTAACTCTGATCCAGTCTTACCGTTGACTAACGGTCTGTCAGATTTGGCCTTAGCAGTGAATATGATAATACGATAACGTGAACTAAGGTTGCGTATTGCATCTAAACTGCCAGGCACTGGTTCTCCGTAGCATGTGCCATCGTGATAACCTCGATCAAAAATATGTATGACTCCATCAAAGTCTATGCTAAGATTATTACTGTCATTTTCAAAACCAGGCGGATGTGGATTAATCATCTAATAGTCATTATGATAGTGTTGGGAGCAAATCCATCCATCTCTCCTGCAACCTGTCCTACTACTTGTACTAAACCAACATCTCCTGGCATAGTGACCATGTGTGTTCTATTATTGATAGTTTTTGTCAGGCCGCCCTGTAAGAACATAATAATGTCAGTAGGATCTTTGTTATCTAGTATGCCGTTAACTGCATGTTCTATAATAATAGATCTCCCAGCAAAATTATAAACACCATCTTGATCATCGATCCATAAGCAGTCGTCGGTTTTAGGAAGTTCGAACGTAGTGTCTTCATAGCCCGAGTCCTTGCGTCCATAATTATCATGCAATCGAACCAAGTCATCTTTGTCAACTGGAGTTTCAACTTCAAACATCAATACTGGATCTGTACCTACTGCATGTGTTTGATGAAATAGACCACGACGTATCATTTGTTTAGCTGGTGCTTGCATACGCCGACTATCGGCAATAAAATTAATTTCTGCCTCTCCGCTGAGTACAACTAATCCGGTGCTTTTATTTGGATGGCAGTGCATACTTGTACGTTCGCCGGGAGCAATATGCAATAACCATAATGCTACATATTCGTTTTTATAAGCCAGGTATTCGTATCCCCATGGTTTACGTACAATAACTGCATCATGATTTGTCATTTAATTTTCCATATACTTCTAATGCAGTTTCCATCCATTCGCCCATGAAGTCGTAATGAGGACTACATATGATATTGTTATCAACTACTGCTGGAGCATCTACAAAACGAGCTCCAGCATTAACGATGTCATCTTCTAAATTATAGTAACCAGATATACTGCGGCCGGCAACAACCTGCGCCGAAATTAAAATTTGAGCGCCTTGACAAATACTAGCAATGACTTTATTACGCCGATTCCACTCCGAAGTAAATTGAATTACAGGTTTGACCAAACGAAGTTTTTCCATGGCTACAACACCGCCGGGGATCACTAAAAAATCGTAGCTATCTAAAAATGATTTCCAGTTTGTATTGAATTCAGACAGCAATATATCACATGGCATGTTAACATTACTAACACCATAAATTCGATTGCGATCGTCACGACGATCTCCAACTAGGTCAACATGGAATCCAGCACCTTTAAGTCGATAGTAAGGATAGACTACTTCGTGATCTCGAAATCCCGTAGCAGTAACAACGAGTGCTCGCTTCATTAGACAGTTTCCTGAAATTTGTAAAGTCTGTCTCCATTAGTGAGGTGCATAAAATTTACATATCCTAACCCGGCTAGATATTGTTCAATCCCAGCTGATGAAGTTTGATATCTATTATACCATTCTTCCCAATGCTCTAAGGCAATTATTGGACGACACTTCTGTATAGTATTGACTGCCCCTTTAAGAGCATGGAGTTCAAAACCTTCAATATCCAAGTGAATAAGATCGCATCTTTCTAGATTCAAATCATCAATAAGCATTGTGGGAACAACACCGTCTGTTCCAGTCACATGGGTGGATCCCACATCACCCATCCATCTTCCTATACTCAATCTCTGGTGTTGGTCGCCTAGGCATGCTTGATATTTAAATACGTTAGGTGATGTTACGTTTAAATTCAAACAATAAAAATTTAATGGATCTGGTTCAAATGTATAAACTAAATCAAACAATTTAGCATATTTTTGAACATAAAATCCACAATTACCCCCAGCTTGTACTAGGACTTTTCTTTCTGGAATATGTGCTGATACTTCTTCAGGAACATTCGGTGTGAGTACAGTCAATCCATACCAGCAACTGCCATAACCAAAATCTCCATTATTATCATTTGCCGGCCACCAAATTCCGTCGCCCAATTGTACTACTTGATCTTTCATTTTAATTTCCTTTATTTAATTAATTTCATAAACTCGTCAACTATTTCTCCAATGTAGGCAATCTGTTCTGGAGTAATAACAGGACTAGTACCGTGGAAGAAGGTGTGTGTCATCACATGAGTAGCAACTGGAAAGTTGTCTCTAGCATCTGCAGGATTCATTAAATGACTGTATGCAGGTTGCAACATGATATTACCTGCAAAATAAGGTCGAGTTTGAATTAGATTGTCTTCTAAATAATCAACAATAGCTGTACGATTAAATGGAGCACCTTTTCTAATAGTTAACGGAAACGCAAACCAACTGGGATCTGCTTTGTCCTGTGCTCGAGGTAAGTGGAAGAACTCTTCATATTTTTCATAAATTGCAAATAACAATTTATAGTTTCGACGACGCAATGCATGTATCTCATCTAGCTTATCTAACTGCGCAAGACCCATTGCACTTTGTAGTTCAATAGGTTTTAAATTATAACCAATCTCATCATAGATATACTTATGATCAAATATCTCGCCCGGCAGTTCCGGAATCCATTCACTGAATCGACTCTTACAAGTACCGCACTTTAACTTGTTAGCCTCCGGGCCAACACAGTAGCATCCACGTCCCCATTCACGGAATGCACGTAGAATCACTTCTTGAGCAGGTGTATTACATGCAACAAATCCGCCTTCGCCCATGGTCATATGATGTGCTGGGTAAAAACTGCAAGACGCCATTTCTCCATGACTACCTAAAGGTTTACCGTCATATGTAGAACCCAACGCATCACAGCAATCTTCCAATAGAATTAAATTATATTTTTTAATAATTTCCATCAATCTATCCATATTAGGCGAATTGCCTAACACGTGAGCAAATGTAATTACTTTAATTTCTGGATCAGCAGCTAATGCTCGTTCAACAGCATCAATGTCTAAATTTAATGTATCAATTTCAATATCTACAAACACTGGGACAAAACCCACTTGCAATGTAGGATTGAGTGTTGTTGGAAAACCAGCAACAGGCATTAATACTTTTGTACCTTTTGGCAAGTTATGGCCACGTTTGCTAGTAAGGCTAGCCATCATTAAAAGATTAGCACTTGATCCCGAGTTGGTTAGTACTCCGTGTTTTTTATCAAAATGCGGAGGGAATTTTTGCTCAAATCGCAAACTTTTATTTCCCATTACTAACCATCCGTTTAATAGAATTTCTGCGGCTGCAACATATTCATCTGCAGAAAAATACGGACCTGCATAGTTGACAAAATCTTTTCCAGCAACCCATTTTTTAGATGCTTGTTGATCTTCTATGTATTTTTTAATTTGAGTTAATATTTCATTCATTTATTATCGTACACTAGTTAGTTAAAAATAATTTCCGTTGGCTCTTGGAAACCATACATCTCCATACCCATGGGGACTCTTAGTAGCGGTTTCGTAGTTAACTCTTACCTCACACCAAAATGTCTTACCAAGCCCAATTGCAAGACTCAATGCCATACTTTGATTGCCTATGAATTGTTCACATCCTTGAATAAGTTGAGCAAGTTCTAACATATTTTCCACTTCTCTATGCTCAACATTACAGCTATGTATATTACAAAAATCTTCGTGTTCTTTTTTAGTTCCTACAAACAATGCCATGTCCTCAAGACTTTCTTCTTCAATCCAATACATCCACTGGGGATTAATAATTGTATGATCTCGGTGAATATGTCTAAAAGTTCTATTAATAATAATTGGTTTACCTGGTATTTTTATAGGGTCAACGTCTAACCACGGATCTATTAATAATGCTTTTCTATGTTCATGTATATCTAATCCGCATGTCAAAGCATAGCACTCGGTCTGATTGCCTGCCCAATCTTCAACTTTACCATTACGTCGAGCCCAAAATTTATGTTGTTCTCTAAGATCATAATCAACTACTTCTCCGTTCCATGTGCCAGCGTTATTGATGTATTTTTGTGATTTAATTAAAGGCATCATGAAATCTATATCTGATTGTGTATACCTTCCTTTATGCCACCCACCGTCACCGCCGCCCCACGTTCTAAGTGCCAGCTGATCAATTCCATTTAATTCTATAAAATAATCTCCGCCACCTAACAATTTAATAACATTCATTCCATAAATTGTATCTCCGAACGTACCTGCATGTAAAAAACTACTCATTATTATTACTCCATAAAGTTGGAATGCTATTCCATAAACTATCAAAATCAATATATGGGTCTTTACCATCTTCCCCCATTAGATGCAGTGCCAAACTAGGTATTGGACTAAACAACATCACATCAGGTTGATTCCATACCTGATTTATAGTTTCATCTTCGCCTTTTCTCAAAATCCACTTTGCAGATTCTTGGAAAAAATAACGGTATTTGTCATAGATCGCACGACTAGCTAGACATGTATATGTAGTATGTTTAACTGTCCTATAGTGCCTGTAAGGGCCTAACAACAGTATGCTTTCATAAATCTGACGTGTATATCGCCAAATATCATCATGCGGATTAATAGCAATCATCTGTCCTGTATTTTCTTCAAATTGATCAACGGTATCAATCATATCCTGTATACTTTCAGGAAAATGAATATAGTCGTCTTCAATATGAAGCCACAAATCAGTGGCATGTTTTTCTACTAGATCGTAGACTTTATAGCAGGTATGACTTGCTCCAGATCCGTCTTCGACTGGTATAAATGTAGTAGGGAATTTGCAATGTGCTAATATAGATTTAATGTCAGCCACACACTGTTCAGCACTATGATCGTCTAATACAAACAATTCAATTTCGTGCTCAGTGACCTGATTAATACTATTAACCAAACTGCTGATACATTTATTAATAATTTCTGGTTTTGTGTTAGGTACATACCTAGTACCATTTAATGCATATACTCGACCGCAGGTCCTTGCAATTATAGTTAATTTTCGTTTCATAAAGAGTTATAGTAGCATATATTTATTGTATGCTAAAAGCATTCAATTTTTATTATACACTAATAATATAGGTCTATACTAACGATGTCAACTAGTTTGATTGATTATTTTTCTATTAGATGGTTTCTAAATATTTCCCAGGCACGTTGCCATGACCATTTTTGACTACCTTCCAACACCTTATCTCTACTCAGTCCCATGCAGCGATGCACAGCAGTGGCTAGATCTTGATCCAAAAATCCTGTCACTCCCGGTTCTACCACATCTTCAGGACCTTGGCACGGATACGCAGCCACCGGTGTGCCACATGCCATAGCCTCAATCATCACAATGCCAAATGTTTCCCACTTGCTGGGAAATACAAATACTTCAGCATTGGCATAATAAAGTGCTAAGTCTACGCCAGTTTTAAATCCAGTAAATGTAACATCAGGATATTTTTTCTTATATATTTCTAACATAGGGCCGCCGCCGACCATAATTTTTTGATAACCAGGATAATCTAATTCTAGGAATGCTTCTAAATTCTTTTCCTTGCTGACACGACTAACACATAGCAAATACTTACCAAGAAAGTTTTCTCTAAGTTCTGGTTTAAAAATATCACGATCAACTCCACGTGTCCACGGAATCACTTCACCTTTGAATCCATGTGCTTCTAACTCTCGTACCATGCTGTCCGTAGTAGTTAACACCTTGCCGCTGTGCTTGTGGAACCAACGCACAAAGCGCCAAGTTAAGGTTTCAGGTATTCCAAATAACTTTTTCAACCCTTCAGGAAATTTGGTGTGATATGCCGTATTATGTTTTATGTCACATATTGATAGATACTTCCTTGCCCATATTCCTAACGGTCCTTCAGTGGCAACATGAATATAGTCGGGGCCAATGGCTGCTATTTTCTTACCCATATTTCTTGGCCAGGCCAGTTTAACTTCGTGATATTTTGGACAATCAATGTAACTAAAATCTTCTGGTGTGAGATAAGCAATCTCATATCCATCCGCTTGTCCGCAAATTTCTATGTTGCTGTATGTAGTAACTACACCGTTTATCTGTTTAGGAAGGTTATCTGTAATTATCAGAATCTTTTTCATTGTATCTTTAATTTTATAAAATCTACAATGTGTTGTGCCATGTCTTGTCCACAATGTTTATCCATACCTTTAAATCCAGGGCTGCTGTTGGCTTCACATACTTTATAACCATCTTTATCAAACAACAAGTCAATGCCTGCTATCTGTAGTCCCAACACGCGGGCAGTTTCTCTAGCAATGTAGTCAATCTCTGGTGTAATGTCAAACAACTCCCCATGACCGCCGGTGCTGATATTTGCACGGAAATCTCCTTCAGCACCTATACGTTTCATAGCTACAATAGTTTTATTACCAATGACCCATACACGCAGATCAGTACCTGGCTGTGCATCAACAAACTCTTGTATAATCAATGTCTTTTTTAATGCAATGCTTGAAAGCAATTCCATCAGGCCTTCAAAAATCTTACGTGTCTCACATAGATATACTGTTTTGCCTCTACTACCGCTAGTGGCTTTTACCACACAGGGAAAGCCAATTTCTTTTTCAATTAACTCAACATCAACATCACCGTTAACTAATATTGTTTTAGGAATTGGTAATCCGGTGCTGGCTAGGACTTGGCTGGTCATTAATTTATCACTTACTATTGCTACACTTTCAGCATCGTTAACAACAGGAACACCTAATTTTTCAAACTGTCTCATCAGTGCTAGTGTAAAGTATGCTGAGCCAGAACCAGTGCGACTTAATATCAAATCAGGCAAATCAATCTTCTCACCTTTGTATCTTATGCTTTTTGCATTACCGCGATTGACGATAATGTCAAAATACTTGGGTTCAAATATTTCACCCCTAATTCCATTTTGTTCAAGACATTCAAGCAATCTTGTATTTTCATAAGCAGTTATTCCGCTAGCATGATGTAAAAGCCATACACGTTTCATTCTGAATCCTTTGTTGATAAAATTGGAGTATCTTGAATAGGCCATTCAATGCCGTATGAATTCCAATTAAAATTTTCTTCTTCTAATTTATTATACGGTGCATCAACTATATATTGTACGACCGCCATATCAGAAATGACCAAGTACCCGTGTGCGTATTGCGGAGGTACAAGTAATGCGGTTGATTGATCTAAAAAGATACCAAACCAATTTCCAGTTTCTAAGTCAAGGACTACATCAAATATACGTCCTACCACGGGCATAACTAACTTGGTTTGATTCTGCCTATGCATGCCTCGTAGTACATTTTGTTTAGATTCGGCGATATTTAATTGTCGATAAGATCCGCGCATACTGTCCTCAGTGTTTTTCCAAAGCTCAGAAAAAAATCCTCGATTGTCTTCGTGCATCGTATGTTGTATTACTTGCAGGCCTGGTAACTCTGATACTTTCATTCTTGATCCTTTTTTTATATTTATATTTACGGGCGAAGTGATACATCTGCAAGGATATGAACCTTATGGTTTTGATCACTTGAAAACTCTATATAAAGAAAATCAAATACAATATCGTAAAAAAAATATGCCGGAACTATGGTATAACTG
>Ga0114963_10001344_pt1 | contig 16985 bp, 14 predicted proteins | sample C_131016_EF_Meta_FD_87019 | JGI IMG/M metagenome (GOLD analysis project Ga0114963, IMG submission 87019) | Freshwater microbial communities from Lake Croche, Canada to study carbon cycling - C_131016_EF_MetaG | ecosystem: Environmental > Aquatic > Freshwater > Lake | place: Lake Croche, Canada...
AATATTATTCTATTATTATACATTTAATAATTTTTAAAAAAAGTAATAAATATATTATAAATTCATTATAAGTAATAAGATAAATATAATTTAAAAAGTAATAAGCTTCTATTAAACAGCACTGATAATAAAGATTATGATAAAATAATAAACAAATTAAAGATACAAAAAAATATTGATATATTATTAGAAAACTGTTCAATATGTTATGACGAAAATTCTAACTTTTTGACATCATGTAAGCACAAATTTTGTATAGACTGTTTTATGATGTGGTATATTAAACATAATAAAAAGAATTGTTCTTATTGTAATCAAAATATTATAATTGAAAAATGTTGTGTAAAAATTTGATTTATCCATACTTAAAAAAATAATCATATTATGTAATAGTATATAAATGAATGGTTTGAATAAATTGAAAAATAATAAAAAAACTATTGATAATAAATCTATAATTAAGATATGTGATAGTGATGATGATAAATCTGTTGAATCTGATAAGAAATGTAGTGATAAAAATGATGGTAAAAGTGATGGTGATAAGTCGGATAATATAGTAAAAAAGAAAACTCGTCCAACTAAAGCTGATTTGTTTAAAAATGAAAGAAATATTACATTAAATAAATTAAATAATATATTAGGTGTAACAGATGAAAATAAAACTTTTTATATATATGATATTGATGAAAATAATGATAAACAAAAATTAATTTTAGGATTATATGATGATGTTAGTAAATTTTTTAAGGGAAAATCTACTGCATTATTTACTAGAGATGATTCTGAAAAAAGATGGCTAAGTATTATAAAAATTATTTATAAAGAAATGGATTTTGAATTAAAATATGGAACATTTAATATAACAAGAAATGGTAATAATATAAAATCTGGATTTTATGTTATATCTAATTCATGTGAAATTGAAACAAATAATACTCCATTAAAAAATATAATTAATGATAAAGATAATGATAATAAATTAAATAATTCTATAAAAAAAAATATAGGAGGACGACCAACAAAGGAAGAAATATATAAGAAAGAGAGATTAGATACATTAAATAAATTAAATAATATATTAGGAATAACTGATAAAATTAAAACATTTTATATTTATGACATTGATGAACTTAAAGAAAAAAATATTAATGAATTATTAGATAATATAAAAAAATTTTTTCGTGGTAAATCATCAGCTCTTTTTGCTAAAGAAAAAATAGATAGAAAATGGTTATGTATTGTAAAAATAATATATAAGGAAATGAAATATAAAATGATATATGGTAGTACATATATCATTAGAAATGATAAAAAAATAAAATCTAGTTATTATACTTTAGATAATCCAACTACATTATAATTTTGTGCTGGTAAATGTTCTCCCTTTTAAAGATTATAAAAAAAACTTTTACCCGCATTAATTTTGTAACAAGTCTAATAAATTTTCTGAAAAAGGCTTTTTAATTTCTAAATATTTATAAAATTCAGGTATTGTATGTAGTTTATAATAATTTATAGATATATTTTTATAATTTTTTCTTGTATTTTTTTGAATAGTTGTTATTGTTAATCCATAATTATTTAATATACTATTAATAAAACCTAAAAAACTTTTAATACTATCAAGTGTTTTTTTAGTCATACCAAATAAAGGCATTGTATATTTTGTATTTGTAAATAATTCTGCTTTCTCAATACATGTTTTCATATTGTTTTGAAATTCATCCTTAATAATTAATTTCTCTTCTGTTAAACTATCATATCCTAATATGTTCAAAAAGTCTTTTATTATTCTTATTTTCTCTTTACTTTTCATATCAGCATATACAATGTAATTTGAATCAATTGTTATTAATTTATTATCAGTTCCATTATATATTGATCTTAAATTTAATAGAATATGTGTCTTTCTATATGCTACTTTCATAAAATTCATATCAATATTATCTTCTCCCCAATTTAATTTATAACAATGTTTTTCTATTGATAATTTATCTGCTTCTGTTGCTATATTATTTTTTTGTTTATATAGTAATGCTTCAAACTCACAATCTTCAATATCTTCTGCTTCAATTATACTATTTTTTGCAAATAATCCAATATTCTTATTATTATCTTCTTCTGGATCAGGTTTATAGTCTTCAATTTCATAAGTATGTCCTTTCTTTTCTAATAATCTTATCAAAACAGTTGTAAAGTATGATCCATTTTTGTTTAAATTTTCTAATTCATTATATTTTACAATTGTATCATATAATCCTGTATTTACCTTTATATCATGTTCTTTCTCACAAATTTTTTTCATTGTATTTAAATGTATTTCAACATCATTTATATTATATGTTATTGAATTTTCATAATATGGTACATCATTCAAATATACTCTAATAATATTACTTTTAGGTTTCCTTATTCTTCCTATCATTTGCATTAATCCTCTTGGTGAACAAGAATTTTGTGATAATACAACATACATATTATCAATATAATCTACTATACTAAAATCAACACCTTCTGATACACTTGGGGAATAAATTACAACTTGATAATTGATCCAAAACTTGTTGACATCAATTAAATTCTGTTTTAATTTATCGTCAGATTTTGAACAATGTAATATAACTTTATAATTGTCTTTATATTTCTGATAATAATCATTTGCCATATTTGCAGACATACAAACTATACAAATATTCTTTTTATCATATATATCATTTGATATTCTTAGATCAAAATCAGAAACATCTTTTGTAAATATAAACTTCTTTGGAAATGGTTTATATGTATTTTCTATTATCTGAAAATTATTACCAAATTCTTTTATAAATTTATATGTTCTATCTGATATATCTCCATCTAAACATAATACTTTTTTACTTTTATTAATTAATTCAATAAATATATTAAATGTCTCTCTTGGATTCTTAACAGTTGGAGAACAAAAATGATATAATAAAGATTCTATTTCATCAAGAATAATTAAATCAAAATTCATATTTTTTTTATTTAAATTGTGTAAAGATTCAATAGATATAAATAATCTAGGCATATTGTAATCTTTATCCATGTAGTTAAAAAATTCATGTTCTTCAAATGTTCCCATCAAATTTAGAGTTAATGATTGTCTATGAGTTATCCATAATATTTTAATAGGTTTATATATATCAATAATACAATCAACTGCAAATGTTTTGCCTGTTCCATAATTTGACATCATTGCTAAAAATTTAATTAAATCATCAATCATCCAGTTTTCTATTGATTTTGCAATGATGTCAGTATCAGTTTTAGAAAATAGATACTGTTTGTTTACTTTAATAGTATCAAATGATTTTATATCTTTTATATTTAATTTTTTATATGCTTCTTTGTTATCCGTTTTTAAAAAATATAATAGAGTGTGGTAACCAGCTTTAAAATTATTATTAACAAAACTATTCCATTTATATATTGTACATTCTTTATCATATTTTGAACTTAATTGAGACCAATTGTCCCATAATGTAAAACCTTCTTTTGTATTATTACAATTAAATACTGCTATACCAACATTTATCCAATCCATATAATCATCTGATCTTTTTACCTTAATATTATCTAAAATATATTTGATATCATTTGGTAAGGCTTTTTGATTTGAATTCATTTCTTTTAATTGATTTAAAACTTCCTGATTTTTTGTTTTAGGTTTTTTTGTTACTATCGGAGATTTTATTTTATCCTTATATTCAAATGTCAATATCTTATCATTTTCCTTAATATTACAAATCATACAATCTAAAAATAAATTTTTATTCAATTCAGGTTTTTCATAATTTATACCTTTATAAAATTCAAGTGTATTATCTTTTCCTTTCTTATTGGAATACAAAAATCTAAAACATCCAGATTTATATACACTAGGATCAAGTATTTTATCAGATATAAGACCAGTGTCATAACTACAATCGCAAAACATATATTTTATACAATTAATATCTTCAAAAACAATATCAGGATATATAAGATGTGCAGAAGCTTTCCCAGTTTCATTCTGGCTTTTTAAAACTATACATCTGGGTTTGGATATATTAAAATGTCTTTTAAGTTCATGACATACAAGTTTATTAATTCTTTTTATATGATCATCTAATTCTTTATCTCTATCTTTTTCAATTAACTTTTCATTTAGATCAATATCTATATATAATTTAACAGGTACTGTTCTATCAATCCATTCATAAAGTGAGTATTTTTTATTTGTAACTTTTTTAATCAAATAATTGGTCTGTACAACTATAAATTTTTTTGCACCTGTTGTAGTGAGATCTTCAGCTATAAGAACAAGGTCTTTTCTATTCAAAGAATTCATAAAAGTCAAAGCAGGGTTTTTCTTTTTAAAAATGACTTTAAAATTTGCGTTCAAATCAGAAATATTTTTTTCTCTGATTATATCAGTAGGGTCTTTAGAATCGCTGACTCTATCATAGTTTTCAAGTGTTGTCAATACTTTGGTCGGTAGTTCAACACTTTTAACATTTTTTTCATAACAATTTCGATTGCGATTTTTAAGTTTCATTAGGTTTTCTAGTTCCATAAACTTTACTATAAAATCTATACATATTTTATTTTTTAAAATAAAACGCACTTATTTTATTTTGATATTTTTAAATTTAAAAAGTATTAATATATGCAAAAATAATTGCGGGTAAATGTTGGAATTATTAGCTTTAATAGGAGGGAAATTATACTACACTTTAAAAGTAACACTATAAAGAAAACCAATTATAATATATAAATTTAAAATTAGAATTTTTATAATGTAGTTGGAGCATCGCAATATTTATTTTGTAATATATATAAACAAATATTGAATTTTATATTTATAATTCATAATTTATAATATATATATCCATTTAATTAAATGGATTCAAAAGAAAATTTATTTTTATATTATATCGGAAAAGGTAATATGGAATCAATGAAAAAAATATTATCTGATATAAATTTATATAAAATAAAAGATAAAAGTTTTATTATTGCATGTGAAAATGGACAGATAGAAGTAGCACAATGGTTATATGGATTAGATGATAATCCAAATATACATGAAAATGATGATGAAGCTTTTAGAGAAGCATGTGAAAATGGACATATAGAAGTTTGTAAATGGCTATATTCATTGGAAGATAAACCAAATATACATGCTAATTATGATGAAGCTTTTAGATGGACATGCCGTAATGGACATATAGAAGTAGCAAAATGGCTATATTCATTAGAAGATAAACCAAATATACATATAGAAAACAATGAAGCTTTTAGATCTGCGTGTTATAAAGTACATTTAGATATAGCAAAATGGTTATATTCATTAGAAAATAAATCAAATATACGAGAAAATAGTGATGAAGCGTTTAAATATGCATGTGAATATGGACATTTAGAAGTAGCACAATGGTTATATTCATTAGAAGATAAACCAGATATACATACAGATGATGAAGAAATATTTAGAAATGCATGTTTTAATGAAAAAATAGAAATAGTAGAATGGTTATATTCATTAGAAGATAAACCAGATATACATATCAATAATGAAGAAATATTTAGATGGGCATGTCGTAATGGAAATATATTTATAATTGATTGGTTATTATCATTAGAAGATGAACCAAATATACATATTAATGATGATGAAGGATTTAGATGGGCATGTGAAAATGGCCATTTAGAAATAGTACAAATGTTTATGACATTTGAAGATAAACCAAATATATATGCTTTAGATAATTATGCATTTAAAAAAGCATATTCTAATGGACATTTAGAAATAACAAATTGGTTACTTAATATAATGTAGATAATATATCAAAATCATTTTATTGTTTTTATTAAAAATATATATTTATAAAAAGTATTAATATATACAAAAATTATTGCGGGTAAATGTTGGAATTATTATCTTTAATAGGAGGGAACTTATATTTAAAATTAAAAAGTAACACTATAAAAGAAAAACAAATAATTATATACAAATTAAAAAATTAACAATAATAATGTAGTTGGATCATTTAAAACAATACAAATTCAATCAGTATCATAATCATCCGATTCTGAATCACTATCATCATACTAATTATTACTTTTCAAATAATAACCATTTTGATGTGTTTTCGCATAACAATCAGCAACAAAATGACCTTCTCTACCGCATCTATAACATTGATTACTTTTTTTATACTTAATATTTTTAACTGGAAATGATTTTTTAGGTTGAATAATTTTAGATTGAACAATTTTTACAGGGCAATCTTTTATAAAATGATCACTTTTACCACAATTCATACACAAATCAATAGCACCAAAAATTTCTCTTTTTAAAGCGACAATTTGATAGTCATCTAATACATTTTGACAATAACTACCGCCCCTTACCTTATCGATTCCATACATTGCCATGAATTCTTTGACATATCTATCTTCATCAAAATCACTTGCATTTTCTATTATTTTCAAAATACAAATAGGTTCATGAATAGTAGTCCAAGTAGCACCATTACCTTCTAAATGATCAATAAATCTTTTTTCTGGATCATTAGATTTACCAACATAGAAGCAATTATCTTTTAATTCTAGAATATATATATTTATTGGCATTTATGATAAATAAATAGATTGGAGAATAAGATTAATTACATTTCAAATTTTAATAATAATTGAAACATAAACAATAAAATATTGATTTTTCTTTATACAAACTACTAATACAATAATGAAATAATAAAAAATGGATAATAATATTAAAGACATTTTTAATGAATTTAAACCAAAACAAATAAATAAGGGAGATATTGATTTCGCTTTTGGATACTATAATGAATTAAAAGTATCACCAGATAAAAGTTGTTGGCAGAAATTAATAGATAAAAAATCAACACATTATAGAAGATTTATAATAGAAGAACAATTAAAATATATAAAACAAAGTTGCGAAATGTATCAATTTGAATATACATTTGATAGTAAAAAATATGATGGTATATCTAATTTAATGTTTGAAGTACTCAATCCGTATGTATATTTTGATAGTAGTATATATATTGAAGAAAAACTAATTTTTAAATTAAATAATGATATGTATAAAAAAATAAAAACAATATATCCTGAAACAGAAAAATACACAAAAAATAAATTTATACCTTTACAATGGTTTATGATGTTTGATAATATGCTTCCAATAATAAGAGATGATATAAAAATAGTGATATATACTTTAAATAAAGAAAATATAATGATAACATTTGAAGCAACAAAATTATCAAATGAAGAAGCAAAAAAAAATAAATTATGTGCAATACAAATACCAATAATGCAAATAGTAGAAAAAAACTGTAAATATAAATTTGATGATATTGAACAAATTCCTACCATGTGTATTATAATAGAAAAGGAGGGAACAAATATTATTGAAGTAAAAGTATCAGAAGAGGAAGCAGAATATAATAGAAAACATATGACATTAGAAGAGAAATCTGATATATTTGATGATCCTACTATAAAGTATATACAAGATAAAAGTAAAAATGAATATTATCTTAATGATATAAAATTCATCTCTGGATCAAATCCAATTAATACTACTATTAATAAAGTTATAGATAATAATGATTATTTATATTTAATAACAAAACCGATTGTAAATAGAACTATTTTCACTTATAGTGGTCTATTATATCCTACTAAAGATTGGAAAATAATATCATCTGTTAATTTTGAAACATATCCAACAATTTTATACATATATCATAATATATTGTGGATAGATGCTGGTTTAACATATTATGATAGTTATAAAACAGGTATTGATATTAATACTTTATCAAATTATCCATTAGTAAAACAAAATGAAACTACTTTTACAGAAGGATTTTGGTATGATGATAGAGATTTTTTTAAAGATGATTTTACTAATTTACCGTATCCAAAGGAATCAACAAATGAAATAGATATTGAATTTATAGAAAAATATAAAAAAGTAGTTGAAAAATGTGATTATTTTAGTTATATGGGAAATTCTATTTGTAGATTATGTAAACAAGATAATGGCAATAATGAGTATGAAATAGTGGAAGATGATATTAAATATATATTTCCAGAAGGAATTCTACATTATTATGAAAATCATAATATAAAACCATCAAATGAATTCAAAAAAGTAATAATGGAATTTAATTTAGATAATAAAAAAGAAGGTGTATCATTAGGTGCTAAAATATCTTCTATTTAATTTATTTTGATGTCTAATTTGGAATCTTTAAATAATTTGCTAGAATAAAAAAATAAATTTATACCTTTGCAATGGTTTATGATGTTTGATAATATGCTTCCAATAATGCAAATAGTAGAAAAAAACTGTAAATATAATTTTGATGATATTGAACAAATACCTACCATGTGTATTATTTTACTGTTTAATTTGGAACTTTAATACTTTTTTATAAGATAAAAATTGAATAATAAAATATATTGAAATCCGTAATATAACTAATACATATAAAAGATACAATAAAAAATGCAATCATTACTTATTCACAATTCTCATAAATTTATCAAAATTGCAATTGGTACTGCGGGTGTTGGAGCAATTGGCGGTATTGGATATCTGACATATGTTGCAAATCGTGATAAATATTCAGATAAATATTCAGATAAGTATCCAGACAACAGGCCCGTCGTATTTTCTGACCGTACAAAACAACGTCTCCAAGCAACCTTCGGATATATTGGTGAAGGTATTGGCGTAACTGCAATTGTTGCAACTTGTGTATTTCGTTCTCAACGATTTCAAAATACTTTATTGCCTATGATTGAAAGACATCCAATTGCTGCATTTTGTGGATTAGTTGGATTGACAGTTACAACATTATTTGGAACAATGACAACAAATAAAGATAATATAATACAAAAACAAGCGTTATATATTGCATTTTGTTCATCAATTGGATTAACATTGGCACCGGTTGGAATAATTGGAGGACCATTGGTTTTACGTGCAGCTGCATATACAGGTGCATTAACTGGTGGCCTTGCATTAATTTCTGCAAATAGTCCATCTAAACAATTTTTAACATGGGCAGCACCTTTATCAGCAGGTCTTAGTGTTATTGTGGCTGCATCAATTGGATCCTTATTTTTCCCTGTATCTAGTGCAGCATTTTCAGCATTGCATTCAGTCAGTATATATGGTGGATTGATTGTATTTACAGGTTTAGTTATGGTAGATACACAAAAAATAATTAAAGATGCAGAAGATATGGATGATAATAATTTTGATCCAATTAATTCTGGTTTATTGTTATATTTGGATTCAATTAATCTTTTTATTAGAATTGCCGAAGTACTTGCCAAGAATCAATCAAAAAAGAAATAAAAATCAATGAATGTAATATAATAAAAATATTAATGTATACCAATATGTTATAAAACAGGTATTGATATTAATACTTTATCAAATTACCCATTAGATAATAAAAAAGAAGGTGTATTATTAGGTACTAAAATATCTTCTATTTAATTTATTTTGATGTCTAATTTGAAATCTTTAAATAATTCGCCAGAATAAAAAAATTAACAGACAGAATCAAGTTCGTAAACACTATAATCATCATTCTCCTCTTCATTATTTTCCTCTTCATCATTATCCTTTATTTCTTCAAGTTCTATCGATACATACGGCATATAAGCGAATGGAGCAAATGGTATAGATTTAATATTATAACAAATATCACATTCATCATCATTAACAATATGTGAACATGTATCATAATATTCATCATTATTAACAAGTTGAAATGCTTCATTAATATAATAATATCTTACAATCATACCATTTAAATAGTTAATAGAGCTATCTATTTGAAAATATCCGATATTATGAGTATCTTTATTAAATGTAATCAAAGAGCAATCAGAATTAACATAATATAGTGTTTCATCTGATTTTTCACTATACAAATTTTCATTTATTTTAGAAGCAATATAATTATGCAATGCATATATAAGCTTATATTGCATATTATTCTGAAATTCAGAATCATCTTCTTTAATAGTATCAAACTTACTATTATATAACTTAAATGGATTCTGAATCCCAAATGCTTTAATACCATATTCATCTATTTCATAATCATCAAGAGACCTATAATGAAATTTATCATAATAACTTTCTCCCCTGACTGGCTGGAACTCATCATCCGTTTTTACATCATCTGGAAAATATCCATAATTATGTTCAAACTCACAGGACGTTCCAGACACATCGGGGGAGATTGACATAATATTAGTATGAAAACTTTCTATAAATAAATAATACAGTATATTTAATATTTCAATTTTTTGCTAAAAAATTGAAATAAATAATAATTAGTACTTTCTTAATATAAATTAATTATAAAATACATAATCAATGGATTTCGATTTTGATTCTGTATTATCTTCAATACCTGAACTTGATGAAGTAACAAAGCAAATGAATAGTAAAATTCAAGATATTATTGATGCATATTTTTTACAAACAGGTAAATTTGTAACAATACGTGGAAATATTGATAGTAAAAAGAATACTAATACAGAATTTACTTTACATGGTGGTCCAAAACCAGAAATAATATGTAGACTTACAATATGTAGAAATTTACAAAAAAGAATTGATCAAAAAATAGATAGTTATAATGAAGGTAATTTAAAACCTCTTAATGAAAGAAGTTCAAATCATGATAAATTTTATACATCTCAAATTAAAAACGCAGAATATCATCTTCAAATGGCAAAAGATCTATTTAAAGATATGAAAAATTATATTGGTAATAAAGATGACAATATTTACATTGATATACCTTTTGGGGATATAAAAAATATGATAGATGCAATTGATAAATCAAAAGAATATGAAACATATCAATATTTTTGGCCAGATAAAATTTGTTTGTTAGGAGGATTTATGGGATCTGCTGGTGGTAGAATGATACATCAAATGATAGATATTGAATTTATTTAATCACAATATATTTCATTAACAGGACATAAAATACTTTTTAATTTAATATTATTTGAAAGATAAAAAGATTCTACTTTATTTAATTTTGCGAAATCAATATCCTTTGTATTTTTTCTAGACAAATATTGATATATTAATTCAAAACCATCATTAGTAAATAATCTCAATGTGACATTTAAAGATGATTTTAATTTTTTAATTATAAAATTATTAACAAAACCACAATCACCTAATATTTTAAATCTTCCAAATGGTGAAAAGAAAATTCTATTATTTTTCTTTATTAATTTATATTTGTAAAAATTTTCATAATCTATTACTAATGTTAAATCTGCATTAATAATTTTATTATCCATTACAAGATTTTCTATTTCATCTTTCAAAAAAGATTTAACTGAATCAAATGTTTTTTCCCATTTAATAATAGAATATTTTCCATTAATAATGTATTTTAATCTATCAGTAATTGATTCTACTTCCATATGTTTTATATTATCTAAATATTCTAATTTTTTTATTGATGATTCACATACTGATTTTAAAATAGATATTGTTGTAGGACAAATATTTGTTGATTTCTTAGAAATATGATGGGTTGTATAGTATATTCCAGTTCCATCAATATCATCATCAAATGAAATAACAAATCCAAACACATCATTTTTATTTATATCAATATATTTGCAAAATTTTTTTATTTTCTTTGTTTGATTAAATTTATCAGCTTTTATCCAATTTATAATACTAGTAGTATATCCATTTACAATATTTAAAAGAAATACTGACAAATCACAATATATCATAAAAAACCCCTTTTTATCATTATTATAATGACTATTTGAAAATTGCCAAAATAGTTCAGCTTTAAACATAATAATATCTAACATTAATTTTGTATATACCTCTTTCCAATTTGTATTAATTTTTTTAGCTAATATAGAAATAATCATTAAATCATCTGTATCTTTTTCTCCATAATTATCTGATGTAGTAATCGAATCATACATAATCCTATAATCATCTATCTGTATTCTATTAAATATTTCCTTTTTTGATATACCAATTTTAATTAAAAATTTAAAAATATTTTTTTTACATAATGGACAATTAGGTCTTTTTATTTCATTTATACAATTCTTATGGAAATAATGATTACATGGGGTTTTAATTAATTCATCATTATTTTCTAAACATATTGAACATGTTTGTTCCATTTATAAATTTATGTACTGTTTTTTATGATAATTAGTTTGTTATAAATAAAAAAATCAACTTTTTAAATAGATAGGTTTTTTAAAATAATGATTAATTGTGCATTACGATAATATTAATAGGTAATAAATTACTTTGATCTACAAATATAATTTGTTTTTTTCTCCTATAATATTTATTTATAAACCAGAAAATAGTAACAATACTACATATACCTATTGATGATCCAAGCATACATCCACCAATAATAGCTAAATTAATAGCATTATTATGATCATTATTAATATTATAAAACCCTGAAAATAATAACATTATAAAACCTATAAATCCTATTATACAAGGTAATATTAATGAATAAAATATGATTTTCTGTCTATTACATATCATTTTTATGCTATATAAGCAACTATGTTTTATTATTAAAAAGAATTATTATATATCAAAAAGTTCAATTTTTTAATACTGTTGAATTGCTATTTATGATGCTATATGGACTGTGTTAATTTTTGGTTCAATATTTTATTCAAAAAATATTTTGCTGGTTAATTAGGACTTTTCCTATGAAATAAATAAATCAATCAAAAATTAAATTTTATATCTTTTTTTTAAATCATCAGGAAAGAATTTCATAACAGATGATTTTATTTTTTCAGGTACCTCATCATAAGGTCTGAATAGCCTATGAAACAAAGTTCCAGTAGCATCAATAAAATATTCGAATAGACCGAATACAATCTGATTTTTTACTGTTAAAGTTCCATAAAAATATTTAAGATATATTGATCCAAATTTATTTACATCGTCATCCGCTCTTTTTTCAAAACATGTTATAGATTTTAATTTTTTATCTAATACAAACGGAAACATATGATTTATATCACTTTTATGTTTCAAACCTATATTGTAGGAATAAAAATCAAACCATACTTGAGGAACTCTTAAATTTTTTATTTTAAAAATATTTACTGCAATATCTCTATAATCATCTCTAACAGTTATACTAGTTTCACTTTCTGTCATGATACAATGTGAACCCCTAATTCTATTACACATATCATTATAATGATCCAGTTCGACCGGATATTTTAATTTAACAAGAACTCTTTCAATATATGATTTATCATCATTTGCATAACATATAATATAATTTTTATTTTCCAATATTTCATCTTTAACTTTAGATTTGGATTTTTTATAACATTTTTCTACTAATAAAATATAATTTTGTATATTTTCTATTTCTTCTAATAAAGTTATATTTTGTATATCTAATAATTTTTGGAATAAATTATCAATAAAATCTTCATCATCTAAACATTTTACAATAGAAAATAATTCATTTACATCTGTCATATTTGTTGTTTTTAATATTAAATGTAATCCTTTTTCTTGTAATGGTTTAAAAAATGATGATGAACATGCTGAATAATATTTATTAACTAATCTACCTATTTCTGATTTATTTTTAATTGTCGCACATATTTTTAAAAAATTTAAAATATTTGATAAACATGATAATACTTCAATTCTATTATTTTTATAATCTATTACTGTCATGTCCATTTTTCTTTCTAAACTATCTAATTTTAATTGCATTATATCTAAATTAAGTGAATTAATAATATCATCCTGAACAAATTCTCTCATTATTTCTCTATTACCATCTCCATTATTAATGACAAATTCAAATAATAATTTATTTTTATTTAAACATAATTTTCTTATTTCATCTCTTTTATTTAAATACTTAATTACCTTTTCATTACCACATTTTATTGCTATTAATAAACTAGTTGGTAATCCTGTATATTTATTATCAGGATCATAATATATATTTATTACTACTTTTTTATTTAATAAAAATTCAATCATTTTTGGATCTCCTATTTGAGCAGCAAAACCTAAAATGTCATTGTTATTATGTGGTGGGAAATATATCTTATCATTTTTTATTTTTCGATCTAATGTAACCCCATATTTCATTAATAAATTTATTACTTCTATACATCCTAATTGTATTGCAATATTCAGAGTTTCATATTTATCTACAACATTACACCCTTTATCTAATAATAATTTTACCATTTTTACTATATTTTCTGATATTTTTATATCTCTAATTGAATTTAATAAAAAGTATTCTATAGTAGAAAAATTATCATCACATTTATAATTAATGGCTTCTTTATTTTTCTTTAATATATATTCTATATTATCATAATCATAATGATATGCTAAATAATGTAAATAAGGGGGGTTTGTAATCACTTTAAAATCTGTTGTATCTAATCTTAAAAATTTATCTATAAATTCCTTATTTTTTGTTCTTATTATTTGTAACATTAATGTATCTCCATTAATATTTTTATTTATAGATTCTGGAAATTTTGTCAGTATAAGATCAGCTTCTTTATAATTTTTTTTTGATATTAAATCAAACATGTGAAAATATGTTTGTTCTGTAAATGATTCAATTTTTGGTAATACTAATTCTATAAACTTCATATGTTTTGGATTATATGAATTTATTATTATATCAAGTGCATTTATATATTTTATTTTTTCTTCATCATCTATATTTTCTTCATCTTCTTCATCTTCTATATCATCACTATCATCAATATCAATTAACTTTTCCTTATTCCTACTAAATTTATCCAAATCAATAATATCGATATCTTTATTTTTATCTTTATTTTTGTCAATAATTTCATCAATATCTTCATTATATTGTTTTTGTAATTCTCTTTTTCTTCTACAAGAACTACAACAACTAAATTTATCATCATCATAATCAATCCAAGTTATATTTACATTGTAATTCATTAATACTTTTGCACATTCATAATTTTCATAATATAATGCTACCTGCAATGGTGTTAATCCATTATCTAATTCTTCCACTATATTTGTATCTGTTTTTATAAGTTCTTTTATAATCGCTTTTAATAAAACATCATAACCTTTTAAACAACAGTAATGTATATAACTTACATCATCTTCATCGTTTTTTAATGATGCTCCATATTTTAAACATAATGCTAATGATAATATATCATTGTTTTTTATTGCTTCAGATAATGGTTTATTCATATTGCATCCTAATAATTTTGAATATTTTAATATTGATGCTTTATTTTCATTATTTCTTCTTATTGTATTAGAAGCATATGCTGCTAGTTCCCCTTTTGTTAATGTCAACATAAATTGAAATGTGCTATCATTCATGCAATACATGAGTATAATTTACTTTATATATAGTTTTTTATATATAATGTATTAATATCAACTTTTTTATAAATAAAATACTAATTAATTTGATAGATACATTTTGATATCTTAATTTTTTGTGTACAATATGAACAATCTAATTTATTACATTTTATATACCACATTAAAAAACATTCTAAACAAAATGTATGTTTACATGATGATATAAAATTATAATTATCATCATAACAAATTAAACATTTATTATCACAATCTATTTTAAAATTCTCTTTTTGTATTCCTAAATTTTCTATTATTTTTTTATATTCTTTTTTGTCATATAAATCTTCTAAAGTATTTTTTATTTTCCAACTTTTTATTTCACTATTTTCAATTTCAATATAATAGTCATCACATATAGTTACAAACCATTGTGCTAATTCTATATGTCGATTACAACATGCATTTCTAAAAGCTTCATTATCATTAGCATGTATATTTGGTTTATCATCTAAAGTCATTAACCATTTTGCAACTTCTATTTTTCCGAAACAACATGCTAATCTAAAAGGTTCATCATCATTAACATGTATATTTGGTTTATCATCTAAAGTCATTAACCATTTTGCAACTTCTATATGTCCATTAGAACATGCTAATCTAAAAGGTTCATCATCATTAACATGTATATTTGGTTTATCATCTAAAGTCATTAACCATTTTGCCACTTCTAATTTTCCATTATAACACGCATATCTAAAAGCTTCATCATTATATGCATGTATATTTAGTTTATCATCTAAAGTCATTAACCATTTTGCAACTTCTATAAGTCCAGATTGACATGTATATCTAAAAGCATAATCATTTTCAGCATGTATATTTGGTTTATCATCTAAAGTCATTAACCATTTTGCAACTTCTATATGCCCATAAGAACATGCTTTTCTAAAAGCTTCGTCATTTTTAGCATGTATATTTATTTTATTTTTAGTATGTATATTTATTTTATTATTAATATACATTTTTTGTGCCTTTTCTAATTTTCCAGTATAACATGCCTCTATAAAAAGGTGTTGCATAATCTAATTTATGATAGAATATATATAAAATATAATTTAAAAATAAATAAATCAAATTTTTACTATACAATTTTCAACAATAATATTCTGTTTACAATAACAACACTCTTTTTTATTATGTTCTATTTTCCACATTAAAAAACAATCTAAACAGTAACAATGATCACATGATGATAAACAGTTATAATCTTCTGTAAAACATATACAACATTTATCTTCCTTATTAATTATTATTTCTTTTCTTTGAATTTTTAATTTATCTATTATTTTTTCATATTCTTTTTTGTAATATAAATCTTCTAAAGCATTTTTTATTTTCCAACTTTTTATTTCACTATTTTCAATTTCAATATAATAGTCATCACATATAGTTACAAACCATTGTGCTATTTCTATATGTCCATAACTACATGCTAATCTAAAAGCTTCATCATCATTAG